>OLOS01000037.1_pt1 | contig 149963 bp, 128 predicted proteins | sample 1672631 | NCBI WGS metagenome assembly OLOS01 (sample SAMEA3136707, study PRJEB25190) | human gut metagenome | biome: human gut; feature: human-associated habitat; material: faeces | place: Austria | collected 2013
TCCCACAAAGTGGGACGCACAGCTGACGGAAAGCAATTTTCAAACACGCTCTAGTGGAAAACCGAATCCGCAGCCCGTCTGGGGGCAGTCCTTTTGTATGTAACATCGGGAAATCCAAACAGGGCGCATGCTTCTAACGGTTTGTCACCAGCTCCCAGCCATTCCCTGGCTTCGGGAATCATTTCCGCGGCCCTTCGCAGATAACCGTTGTAGAGAAAGCCAAGGCCCAGGGAGGTTCCGGTCAGCTCCATGTTCTGTGCGGCCAGCCCGGCGTCAATCGTGCTTGGGGCAGCTATGAAGAGGACACATGGGGCGTTGCGGAAGAGGTAATCATCCTGTGGATTGGCCTGATGGGCATTGTAAAAATTCCGGTAGGGTTCTGCCGCGCCGGGTTCCGGGCTATTCAGGATCCGTCCGATTCCTTCCCATATCATGGACTTGAACAAATCCAGCTCTTCCTGCACAAAGATAAAACGGCATCCCTGGGTATTCTTGGCAGTGGCGGTATACCGCCCGGCCTGTAACAGCAGTTCCATATAACTGCGGGGTACCGGCATCTGTTTATAGCTGCGTATGCTCCGGCGGAATTTGATTGCCTTTAACAGGCGCCCGGTTTCCAGATTGGCTTCTTCCGGGGATAATTCTTCCACATCCTCCATGTCATATTCCGGGATGGAGACTGCGCCGGCAGGACAGACAGACACACAGTGACCGCAGAGAAGACAGTTTCCGGATGATTGGGCTTTATTGTTTTCAATGGACAGACTGTTAGAGATACAGTCCGCAACGCAACGGCCGCAGCCGATACAGGCGTCTTTATCAATTATAACCATTTGGCGGATCCTCCTTTGCTTTTGGCGCTGATTATGGTTTGCGATTGCCATAATCTGTACTGCTATTATAACCTATATTAAATGTCACGGCAATATGGGGATGGATAACTGTAATCTATTCCATCAGATACCCCTCCGGGCAGTGCATTTTCAGATATCCCTTGAGATACCGGGAAAAGATATCCGTATTTTTGGCTGACAGGCTGGATGGGGACTCATGGGTCAGCATATAGAGGGTGCGTCCCGGCGGGGCAGGCGACAGTGACAGGATGGTAATGGGATAGTGGGACTTCAGGCCGTTGGCAGTGGTAGCGGGCATGATGGTCCAGTAGTCCCTGCCCTCCAGAAATCCGGTTAGGATGGAAATGCTGGACGCGGTTACCAGGGGCCTGGCCTGGGGATTGATATATCGGTCATGCCATAACCTGAATTCCGGTCCCCAGCCCATGTTGCTGTTGAATCTGGAACCTGTCATCAGCTCCTTTTCAGGTGGGAGTGAGGACGGGTGGATGGCTCCATGCACGGAGGCAGAAGGGCAGGTGCTTTCCTGGGCAGGACCAGATGATGAAACGAACCCGGATCCGCTGACGCAAGCGGCTTTCCACCAGGAATCCTCCCCCCGCGGCATTACCAGCACCATCTCATCCTCCATGATGGGAACCACATCCACATGGGGGCAGCTGGTGTGATAGAGTGCAAATCCGACGTCCGCCTGTTTGCTGCTTACCAGGGAGTATATCATATCAGCGGGATAGCATTTAATGTCCAGGGAAAAGCCGTGGTCTGTTACCAGTTCCCTGTAAAGGGGGGACAGGTTATAATCCAGGAAGCTGTCCACGGTTGCGATGGAGAGGGTGGGCGTCTCCTGGCTATGGGTAATCTGGTCCGCCTCATTCCACAATGCCAGCATTTGGGCTGCAACACGGGCAAATTCCTGGCCCTTGGGCGTGGGAAGGGCTGTCTTGACCCCGCGTTTCCGCTCAAACAGCTCAAAGCCAAGTTCATCTTCCATGGCCCGCAGCCTGGATCCGGCCGTGGAAGGGGACAGATAGAGAAGCCCGGCTGCCTTTATTAGATTGTTTTCCTCCAGGATGGTCATGAATAGCTGTAAATCCCCACGGTTCAAGCGTATATCCCCTTTCTGTGCACATCTGCGCTTTATCTGCATATCCTGAATTACTAAAGATTCTGATTCGATAAAAATCCTAATCCACTAAAAATCCTGATTCATTTATATTCCGTTTATATATCCAGCATGGTGGTATATTGGGCGTGCTCCAGGATATAATTCTTCCTGGGTTCCACGTCATCCCCCATGAGGATACGGAAAATCCGGCTGGTCTCGCTTTCACTGCTGTCTTGTCCAAACGTGTTATGGGAGTCCGTGGCCCCCACCCGCAGCAAGGTGCGGCGGGACGGGTCCATGGTGGTTTCCCACAGCTGTTTTGCGTCCATTTCCCCAAGGCCCTTGTAGCGCTGGATTTTGTAGTTTCCATCGCGCCCGATGTCCTCCAGTATCTGTGAAAGTTCGCTGTCACTGTAAGCATACCAGAGTTTTTTGCCTTTTTCCACCCTGAAAAGGGGCGGCTGCGCCAGATACACATGACCGGCCTCAATGAGCCGGGGCATGAAACGGAACAGGAAGGTGAGCAGCAGGGTGGTGATGTGGGCGCCGTCCACATCCGCATCCGTCATCAGGATGATTTTATGATAGCGCAGGCCGTCCAGGGAAAATCCATCCATGATACCGGTGCCGAATGCGGAAATCATGGCTTTGATTTCCGCATTGGCACAGACCTTGTCCAGGGTGGTTTTCTCCACGTTCAGTATTTTACCGCGCAGGGGAAGGACCGCCTGATTCTCACGGCAGCGCGCCATCTTGGCGGATCCGCCGGCGGAATCCCCCTCCACGATGAAGAGTTCACAGTCCTTTGGATTGCGGCCGGAACAGTCAGCCAGCTTGCCGGGCAGGGACAGGCCGGAAAGGGCTGTCTTCCGGCGGGCCATCTCCCTTGCGCTTCTTGCGGCAGCCCGGGCTTTCCTGGCCAGGACCGCCTTGTTGATGATGGCCTTGGCTGCCAGCGGATTCTGCTCCAGGAACAGGATGAGTTTTGTGTATACAAGGTGGTCCATCACGGGGCGGGCGCTGCTGCTTCCCAGTTTCTGTTTGGTCTGTCCCTCAAACTGTGGTTCTTTCAGGCGCACGCTGATGACGGCGGTCATGCCTTCGGACAGTTCCTCACGGGAGATGGATGGGTCTGATTCTTTTAACATGCCCTGCTTTCTGGCATAATCATTGACTGCCCGCGTAAGCGCCTGACGGAAACCGGTTACATGGGTTCCGCCTTCCGGGGTGGAAATGTTGTTGGCAAAGCTGCGGAGCTTTTCATCAAAACCAGTGTTGTGTATCAGTGCAAATTCAGCCAGGACCTCATCCGTGCCGGACTGGCCGTATAGAATATCCTGGTAGAGGGTTGGCTCAGGGCCATTGATGAATCTGACAAAGTCCTTCAGCCCATCCTGGTAACAGAAACGCCAGACAGGCGCGTCAGGATGATTGTCCTGGTCCCGGGACTCAGAATGGTCATATAATGTGATTGTAAGCCCGCTCATAAGGAATGCGGTTTCCTGCATATGCTGCCTGAGGGTTTCGGGATGAAAATGGCAGTCCTTAAATATTTCCCCGTCCGGCCAGAAGGTCACGGTGGTGCCGTGTTCCTGGCTGGAGCAGGTTCCCTGGACGCGGACAGGGCCAAGGGGAATGCCGCGCTCATAGCTTTGGACATAAGAATACCCATCCTGATCCACCTTTACTTTAAGGCGGCTGGAAAGGGCATTGACAACAGAGGCCCCTACACCGTGGAGGCCTCCTGATACTTTATAGCTGCTGTTATCGAATTTACCGCCTGCGTGGAGGACGGTAAATACTACCTGTATGGCCGACAGGCCTGTTTTAGACTGGATTCCGGCAGGGATGCCCCGTCCGTTGTCGTGTACGGTGACGGAGTTGTCCGGATTCAGATAAACCTCAATCTCAGTACAGTATCCGGCCAGGGCCTCGTCCACTGCGTTGTCCACGATTTCATAGACCATGTGGTGCAGACCCTGGGCAGATGTATTTCCAATATACATGCTGGGACGTTTACGGACGGCTTCCAGACCCTCGAGAATCTGTATCTGGGCGGCGCCGTAGTCTGGACTTCCTGCGGTGCTGCAGCCTGGACTTCCTGCGTCTCCGCAGCCGAAACTTCCTGCGTCTCCGCAATCCGGACTTCCTGCGTCTCCGCAATCCGGACTTCCTGCGTCTCCGCAATCCGGACGTTCCACAGCGCTATAATCTCCATTATCTTCTTTCATACCTGCATTGGGATTCATATGGCAACACTCCTAAAAAGTTAGTATTGCCATTATATCAAAACCCCGGGAGAAACATTGACTGATTTCCTGGGATTAAATCACAGGAAACCTACTTATCTTTGGCTGACTCCAGCCAGTCCATAGCCATCCTGTACTGTTCCCGTGTAAAGGAAAGTTTGCCCTTGCAGATATCAAAGAATCCTTCCTCCTTCAGCTGGCGGATGGTCCTGTTCAGTGTCTTGACATTGACGCCGATTTCCTCCTGAAGCATCTGGCGGGTCCGGCCCACGGTTACGGATTTTGGCGGGCGGGTGCTTTCCATGCCGTTCTGCCTGCCATAGCGCACCAGGTAATCAAGCAGCAGATAGGAGGGCGGGTAAAAGAGTTTGGCCCCGTTGGTGTAGGAGGAGCGGTAGAGCTTGAAGGCCGTGTGTCCGGCTGTCAGGCGCAGGATGTTCATGTCCTCCGACAGCCACCGCTCCGCGTCCTTGCGGCTGATATAGGCTACCACGTTGTCGGTCACCGCCTCGATGGTCACGGAGGTGCGGGGCATGCCTGCAAGGATGGTGACCTCGCCGATGAAGTCGATGGCCTTGTTGCCCTCAATCATGTAGACATTTCCGTTTTCAAATTCATTGATTACCCGGTTCTCCCCGGTGGCCACGATGCCGAAGTAATTAAGCTCCATGTCCTTCTGGTGGATGATGGAGCCTGCGGCGTGGGTCCTTACCGTACAGCGGCTGCGTATTTCCGGTGGCATGGTTTTTGTATATTCCTTCAGGGCAGGAACCTTTTCTTCCAGTTCAGTCAGTGTCATTGGTATTCCCTCTATTCCTGTATTTCTTTATTTTATGGCTTTTTATAAGTATACCATTATATAAAAAACAAAATCAATGGAGATTTCCGTTAAAAGTGCTCATTTGTCCTTTTTTTGTGACGGTGTTTTGTCTAAAATACTCAATACAAGGTGATTGTAACAGCCGGCGGGGTGAAAAAAAGCCGGCTGGAAAGGAGGGGCTCTTATGAGCGGCAAAAAGAAAGAAACATATGTGTATGGTTCCTTAAAGGAACGGTTTGCGGTGGAATGGAAAATCTACGCCCTGGCATTCGTATTTATCCTGATTGCAGATAATATCGGGCAGATTAAGATTCCGGTGGGAAAGGGGATGTTCATCCTGTTCCCGATATTTTATGCGATTATCCTGGGTGTGATAAGCGGCCCGCAGGTGCTTAAGATTGTGGATAACAAGCACGTGAAGGCGGCCTCCAAGCTGGTAGTAGTGGGCATATGTCCCTTTATCGCCAAGCTGGGCATCACGGCCGGAGCCAACATCGATACCATTCTCCAGTCCGGGCCTGTGCTTCTGCTTCACGGCTTCGGGAACCTGTTAGGACCGCTGCTGGCGCTGCCAATCGCAATCCTTTTGGGAATGAAGCGGGAGGCCATCGGCGCCTGCCATTCCATTAACAGGGAGTACCATATGGCGCTGGTGAACAATATCTACGGGCCGGAATCAGCCGAGGCCAGGGGCAGCCTGTCCATCTACATTGTAGGCGGCATGGTGGGAACCATTTATTTTGGGCTGATGGCCTCCGTGGTCGGTATGACCGGATGGTTCCATCCACAGGCCCTTGGCCTTGCCTCCGGTGTGGGCGCAGGCATCATGATGGCCAGCTCCAGCGCCAGCCTGTGCGCCATCTATCCTTCCTGGGCAGAGACGATATCAGCCATGGCCAGTGTGGGCGAGACCATTGCAGGAATCACTGGCATGTACATAACCATGTTCATTGCGATTCCGATGACCGATAAGCTGTACAGGATTCTGGAACCGAAGCTTGGAAAATTTGCCTTAAAGGGCAGCGAAAGTGCAGAGATTAAGGAGGGAACGGTATGAGATACATAGAATGGCTTGTATTGTTTGTAATAGCGGCATGTGGGACCGGGCTTGCCAACCTGATTGGCTATGGAGTGGGATTTGGTGATTCCATCCCAGGACTGTTGGTGCTGATTGTGATTTCCATGGTGGCGGTGGTCCTTACCAAAATCCTTCCTTTAAAGCTTCCCATCGTGGCTTACTGCTCCATCATCGGACTGATTTCCGCTTCGCCTATTTCACCTGTCCGGGATTTCGTAATCCAGGCAGCGGCCAATATCAACTTTACGGCGCCTTTTACAATGGTTGGCGCATTTGCCGGACTGGCTATCAGCGACCAGTTAAAGACATTCATCAGCCAGGGCTGGAAGATACTGATTGTTGGGATATTTGTCATGACAGGAACGTTTTTAGGCTCATGTCTCTGGGACCAGATGCTTTTGACACTGGCGGGCGTGATTTAACGTAACGGTCTGGGGCGGATTTCATGAAAAGTGAGGAGAAGATAGGATGCAGACATGCGATTTGTTGATTAAGGATGGAACTGTGTTGATAAAATCCGATGTTTTAAGCGAACATGTGGATATCGCGGTCCAGGATGGCCGCATTGTGGAGACAGGAACGGATCTGTGGAAAAAATACCAGGCAGCTGAGACAATCAGTGGAAAAGGAAAGCTTTTCATGCCCGGGCTTATAGACAGCCACATGCATACGGGCCAGCAGCTGTTAAAGGGTCTGGTACTGGATGCAAAGCCCATTATCTGGACCAGGGTCATGCTTCCCTTTGAGAGCACGCTGACGCCTGAAAAAATGCGCCTCAGCGCCCAGGCAGCGGCGTTGGAGATGATTAAATCAGGTACAACCGGATTTATTGACGCCGGAAGCTATTATATGGAAGACGCGGCCCGGGTTTATGCAGGAAGCGGGCTTAGAGGCGCCCTTTCCTATTCCACCATGGATGAGGAGGGGCTTCCGGAATCCATTGCAATGGATGCACAGGAGGCTGTAAAGCGCACGGATTCCCTGTATGACGGGTTCCATGGAAATGGAAACCTGAAGGTATACTATTCCCTGCGCGCCCTCAACTCCTGTTCCAACCGCCTGGTTGAACTGGAGGCAGGACACGCAAAGGAACGGGGCACCATGCTTCAGGCCCATATGAACGAGTACATGGGCGAGGTGAATGGAATCATCAAGCGGGAAGGCATGCGCCCGTATGAATACCTGGAGAAAATGCAGGTGCTTGACAGTCATTTCCTGGGAGCGCACAGCCTGATTCTTTCGGATGAGGAGATGGCCCTTGTGAAGGAGCGCGGGGTGAAGACCTGCCACTGCCCGTTCAGCAACTGCGGCAAGGCGGTACCGGATACGCCGAAGCTTCTGGAGATGGGAATCCCTGTGGGGATGGGAACAGACGGGGCTGCCCACGGAGGTTTAAGCCTGTGGAATGAGATGAAGATATTCCGTTCCGTCATGAACATTTTCCATGGCGTACCCAACAATAATCCAAAGGTCATGCCTGCGGAGACTATTTTTAAGATAATCCTGGAAGGCGGGGCGGCTGCCCTTGATGAGGAAGGGAACCTGGGACGGCTGGAGGCTGGATATAAGGCGGATTTCATCAGCATCAATATGAACCAGGCCCATCTGTGCCCCACTGGCAATAAGCTGCGCACCCTGTTTGAGTGTGTGGGCGCAGGGGATGTGGCGGATATGGTTGTAGGCGGCAGGCTGATCATGAAGGACAGGGAAGTGCTCTCCATGGATGAGGAGCGCATCCTGTATGAGTCGGGAAAATATATGGAGACATACGGAGCATAGCAGAAAGACAAAGCATAGCAGAAAGACAGGACATAGTAGAAAGACAGAACATAGTAGAAAGACAGAACAAGGAGGATGACTGGGTCATGGTATTCTGGCTGATTGTTGTGGCAGCGAACCTGGTGGTGGGCGCATTTGTAGGACTTACGGGAGTGGCAGGATTTCTTCTGCCTATTGTATATACGGGGCCGCTGGCCATGGGGGTGACGGAGGGGCTGGCCTTAAGCTTTGCGGCCTTCATCGTATCAGGCGCCCTTGGCTCGGTGAATTATAAAAAGGCGGGGAACCTGGATATCCCGTTCGGTATCCGGCTCAGTATAGGAAGCCTGGCAGGCGCCATTCTGGGGGTGAAGCTGAACCTGGTCATACCGGAATCCGTTGTCAAAGTCATCCTCTATGTGGTAGTCCTCCTGTCAGGTATCTCCATCCTTCTAAGAAAGGATAAGAAGGACGGGGATGGCAAAAAGGGTTATGTGATATCCGAACACCTGGCAGCCACCCTGGCTCTGGGATTTGTCACAGGCGCTGTCTGCGCCCTGTCCGGCGCCGGCGGCCCGGTCCTTGTGATGCCCCTGCTGGTGGTGCTGGGAATCGGCATCAGGACAGCGGTGGGGGTGGCGCTGTTCAACTCGGTATTCATCGGGATTCCCGCCTGCATCGGCTATATGATGCAGTGCGATGTAACGTCCATCCTGCCGGTGATGGCGGCAGCCCTGGTGTTCCACGGAATCGGGGTTATTTATGGAAGCAAGAACGCGGTGAAGATTAACCAGGACCTGCTGAAAAAAGGGATTGCGGTATTTTCTATTTTGATTGCCATCTGGAAATTGTTGTAGAGTCGGAGGATTTGTCATGAACATAGTTGGTAAAAGCGTAAACCGTGTGGATGCTTACGGGAAAGTGACCGGGGAAGCAAAGTATACGGCTGATTTGGAACCAAAGGACTGCCTGTGCGCCAAGGTGGTGCATTCCACCATTGCCAATGGACTGGTTAAAAGCTTTGATCTGGAGGAAGCGCTTAAGGTGCCTGGGGTTGTGAAGATCGTCACCTGCTTTGATGTGCCGGATTACCAGTTCCCCACTGCCGGACATCCGTGGAGTGTGGAGAAGGCCCACCAGGATATTGCCGACAGAAAGCTTTTGAACCAGAGGGTCAGGCTGTACGGGGACGACATAGCTGCCGTCATAGGGGAAAATGAGGTTGCATGCCAGCAGGCGGCAAGGCTCATCAAGGTGGAGTATGAAGAATATGAACCCCTTGTGACTGTCAGACAGGCCATGGAAGAGGGCGCCACCCCTCTCCATCCTGATTTGAGGAAGGATAATGTGATTGTCCATTCCCACCTGACCATGGGGCCAAAGGACTTTACCTTTGAGGATGGCCTTAAGGCGGCAGAAGACGCCTATGGGAAGGACCAGCTCACCGTGATTGAAAGGGATTACCATACGCCCCGTATTTCCCACTGCCATATAGAACTGCCTGTTTCCTGGGCTTATGTGGAACCCAATGGGAAGATTACGGTTACTTCCTCCACACAGATTCCCCATATTGTAAGACGGGTGATTTCCCAGGCCCTGGGAGTCCCGGCCGGGCACATAAGGGTGATTAAGCCCTATATCGGCGGGGGCTTTGGCAACAAGCAGGATGTTCTGTACGAGCCTTTGAACGCATACCTTACCACTGTGGTGGGCGGACGTCCGGTGCGTCTGGAAATCAGCCGGGAGGAAACCATCTATGGAACCAGGACCCGCCATGCCATCGACGGGTCATGTAAGGCGGTTGTGACAAAGGACGGGAAAATGCTTGCCAGGAAGCTGGAGGCTTATGCCAACAACGGGGGCTATGCGTCCCACGGCCATGCCATCTGCGCCAACTGCGGCAATGTGTTTAAGGATATTTATGCGGACCGGCTGGGAGCTGAGATTGACTGCTATACGGTATGGACCTCCACTGCCACTGCGGGAGCCATGCGCGGATATGGCATTCCGCAGGCCGCATTTTTCTCAGAAGCCCTCACCGATGACATATGCCATGCCATTGGAGCGGACCCGCTCAGGTTCAGGCTGGAGAACTGTATGCCGGAGGGCTTCGTGGACCCTGCCAACGGAATTACCTTCCACTCCTATGGCCTTAAGAAGTGTATGGAGAAGGGCGCTGATTATATCGGATGGGATGAAAGGCGCAGGGCCTATGCCAATCAGACAGGGCCGGTAAGACGGGGAATCGGAATGGCGATTTTCTGCTATAAGACAGGGGTGTACCCCATTTCCCTGGAAACTGCTTCTGCCAGGATGATATTGAACCAGGACGGTTCCATCCAGGTACAGCTGGGAGCCACTGAGATCGGACAGGGAGCGGACACCGTATTCTCCCAGATGGCGGCCCAGACAACGGGAATCAGCTTTGAACACGTATACATCGTATCCACCCAGGATACGGATACGGCCCCCTTCGATACGGGCGCCTACGCGTCGCGCCAGACCTACGTGTCCGGCATGGCGGTGAAAAAATGCGGTGAGGCGTTAAAGGCAAGGATTCTTGATTACGCCAGCTTCATGCTGGATGGACGGCCCGTGGATGAACTGGATGTGGACCATGATTTTGTCATCGAGAAGGAAACGGGGAAGGAGCTTATCGACATGCCGACCCTGGCGGTCACTGCATTCTATTCCCTGGAGCGCTCGGAGCATATCACGGCAGAGGTGACAAACCAATGCAGGGATAATTCATTTGCCTCGGGCTGTTGCTTCGTGGATGTGGAGGTGGATATGCCTCTTGGCAAGGTGACGGTGAAGGAGATTGTCAATGTGCATGATTCCGGTATGCTGATGAACCCCAAGCTGGCAGAGGCACAGGTCCACGGAGGCATGTCCATGGGACTTGGATACGGATTATCGGAGGAATTCATTTACAGTGATAAGGGTAAGCCGCTCAATGACAACCTGCTGGATTATAAGATCCCAACAGCCATGGACACCCCGGACCTGAACGTGAAGTTCATCCAGTTAGACGACCCAACCGGACCTTACGGAAATAAGTCCCTGGGCGAGCCGCCCACAATCCCGGTGGCCCCGGCCCTGCGCAATGCCGTGCTCCATGCGACCGGGGTTGCCATGGATACCATACCCATGACGCCTCAGCGGCTCATCGGGGCGTTCCAGGAAAAAGGGCTTATCTGAAATGCGCCGGGGATGACCGGTCAGAACTAGTCAATAGCAAGGAGAGTCATTATGTTTGATATAAAGTCATTTTATGAAGCCAAATCAGTTGAGGATGCGGTGGCGGCCCTCAGCGCTGACCCGGATTCAGAGGTCATCAGCGGGGGCACGGATGTGCTCATACGTGTCAGGGAAGGGAAGGATGCGGGAAAGGGCCTTGTATCCATCCATAATATCCCGGAATTAAAAGGCGTGGAAATGGATGCGGATGGGACAATCATCATTAAGCCGGCAACTTCGTTTTCCCATATAACCAACCACCCCATGATTCAGAAGCACCTGAATATGCTGGGCCTTGCCGTGGACCAGGTGGGCGGGCCCCAGGTCAGGAATACGGCCACCATTGGCGGCAATATATGCAATGGGGCCACCTCGGCGGATTCCGCCTCCACCATGTGCGCGCTGAACGCAGTGGTGGTGCTTGAGGGGCCTGAGGGCGTACGGGAGATACCTGTGACCGAGTTCTACACAGGCCCCGGAAGGACCGTGAGGAAACAGAATGAAGTCTGTACCGCCTTCAGGATTGCCAGGGAGGATTATGAGGGCTGGGAAGGCTGCTATATCAAGTACGGCAAGCGTAAGGCCATGGAGATTGCCACCCTTGGCTGCGCGGTAAGGGTTAAGCTGTCTGAGGATAAAACCGTGATTGAGGATGTGCGCCTGGCATACGGCGTGGCTGCGCCTACGCCGGTGCGGTGTTATGAGGCGGAGGCGGCGCTCCGGGGAAAGATGGTCAGGGACGCCTCCATCTATGATTTATTTGCAGAAACCGCCCTGTCCCAGGTGAATCCCAGGACATCCTGGCGGGCCAGCAGGGAGTTCCGGCTCCAGCTGATTAAGGAGCTGGCAAGGCGCGGACTCAAGGAATCCATTCTTCTGGCAGGAGGTAATATAGATGCTTAGACTGATTGATCTGAAGATAAACGGAAAATTGAGACAGGTTTCCGTGGATGAGCGGGAGTCACTGTTAGACACCCTGAGAAACCTTGGATATACATCGGTGAAAAAGGGCTGCGAGGTCGGGGAATGCGGCGCCTGCACCGTGCTGGTGGACGGCGAGGCCGTGGATTCCTGCATCTATCTGGCCATGTGGGCGGACGGCAGGAATGTCATGACCGTGGAAGGGTTAAAAGGGCCAAACGGCGAGCTGAGTCCCATCCAGAAGGCATTTATAGAGGAAGCAGCTGTCCAGTGCGGATTCTGTACCCCGGGTCTGATCATGTCCGCGGTGGAAATCGTGGGCACCGGGAAGAAGTATGACAGGGAAGAGCTGAAGAAGCTGATATCCGGCCACCTCTGCAGGTGCACGGGGTATGAGAATATCCTGAATGCCATGGAGCGGATTGTGGAGGAGACATATAAAGTAGTTGGGAAAGAATAAGATAACAGATGGTTTCTGTGGAGCGGAGGCGCGCGGCAGATGGCGGGAATGAATTTTCAAACACGCCCAGGCTGCTTCCGGGCAATCTCCATGGCAAATTCCAGGGAATGGCTCAGATGCTCTTTCATCATAGCCACGGCCCCTTCATACTGTCCTGTTTCATACAGGCTGAAAATCATATGGTGTTCTTTTAAAATCAGGTCCTGCTTCGGGGCCTGTTTTTCATACTGGTAGGCCAGGATGGACATCTGGCTGCGCATGCGCTGGGCGGAATGGACCAGGCGGCTGTTCTCACAGTAGTCATAGAAAATCAGGTGGAAACGGTCTGAGTAGTCCTGCCAGCTGGGGGAGGCCAGGTCACAGGCATCCATCCGGGAAAGGTTTTCGCGCAGTTCATTGAGGATGGGCTTCTGGTCCGGACAGCGGGAGGCATAGCTTACCGCCAGGCTGTCAAGGTCACCCATGAACTGGTAGATTTCCTTTACATCTGTTTCATCCAGGCTGACAACGGACACGCCTATGTTGGAATAATAGGAGGCAAGCTGTTCTTCAGCCAGGCGGGTCAGGGCTTCCCTGATGGGGGTGGAACTTACGTGAAAGCGTTCCTGGAGTATCTTCAGGGTCAGCTTGGAACCGCAGGGAATGGCCTGGGTTACTATATCATTTCTCAATATCTCATATATCTGTTCGGACAGGGTCTTTTTTAAATCCATGGTCAGCTGCCTTTCATATTAGATGGGGATAGCTATCATTTTATCACAGGGAATTGTCAGAATGCAATGATAAAGAAGAACCATCTATATTTATTTGACATTTTGCAAAATGCATATTGCCAAATAATACCTTTGATGGTAAAATACACATGGGCTTTAATGGTTTAAAGTGAAAAAGAAAGGAATCGTGGTATGGAAAAGGAAAAAATAGTTGTAGTGGTTTGTGTCATTTACTTTGCAGCAATGATCCTGATAGGGATAATCGCTGCAAGAAGGAATAAGGCAACTTCTGATTATCTGGTGGCGGGAAGGAAACTGAACGTGACCATGACCGCCATTACGCTGGCAGCAGTACAGATCGGGGTGGGTATCGTGCTCAGCAGCGCCACCAATGGCTATGACCTGGGCGTATGGCCGGGTATGTATTATGCATTTGGATGCGGCGGCGGTCTGATCATAGCGGGACTTGTAACAACAAAGAAACTTAGGGAGCAGGAAGGCTATGTGCCCCTGGATTATTTTGCACAGCGCTATGGGGAGAGCAAGGCAATCCGGCTTTGGGCCTGGATCAGCAATGTGCCCAGCCTTCTGGGTATTTTCATTGCGCAGCTGCTGGCGTCCGGCGGCATCCTGGCTGGTTTCGGCATCCCGTTTAAGACAGGGGTTGTGATTACGGCAGTGGTAATCCTTATCTACTGTACCGTGGGCGGCATGTGGGGCGTTGTGCTGACCGATGTGGCCCAGACAGCCATCATTGCAGTGGGTGTGCCAATCCTGGCAGTTGCAATCCTGATCCGTTATGTGGGGGCCGGGGGAAGCATTGGGGAGATTTTTGCAACGCCGTTCATTCCGGCAGGAATGGGTTCAAGGTTCATATACCTGGTACTGCCGTTCCTGCTGTCCATATCCGTGTCCTATGACGCCTACTCACGCATACAGTCATCCAAAGACGCAAAGACAGCAAGGATTGGCTGTATCATAGGCGGTATCCTGGTCATCATCATAGGCGCGTTCTGTTCCACCATCGGCGTGGCGGCAAGGAGCCTTTTCCCGGGCGTGACAGACGGCATTTTCACCATAGCGGCCACCGGCGTCCTGCCTCCTGTGCTGGCAGGCATCGTGATTGCGGCCATACTGGCGGCAGCCATGTCCAGCGCCAACTGTGTGATCCTGTCCATGGGCGCGTCCTTTGCAAGGGACTTTTATAATAAGTTCCTTCATCCGGAGGTGGACGACCTGGACAAGCTTCCAAAGTCAAAGCTGATCTCCCAGGTAACGGTGTTCCTGGGCAGCCTGGCAGGTATTTTCTTTGCCTTCCATATGACGGACATATTGGACGCCATGATTATTTTCAATTATCCGTATATGGGCAGCCTGCTGATTCCGCTGCTGGGCGGACTGGTATGGAAGGGGGCCACAAGAAGGGGGGCGTTTGCGGCAGCCATTGCGGGCGGCATCGTGGGGGTAGTGTCCTTCCTGTTCGGCATACCAGGACCTTTATATGGGAAAATGAACACAGACCTTTCACTTTTAATCGCATATACGGTTTCAGCCGTATTCCTGATCCTATTCAGCATGGCTGACCGGAAAGGAAAGAATTAAGTCATACGATAGATTGTATATCAGGGCGTGTTTGAACACAGAAAAGAGGTAATATGTCAGATATGAAATGGCCTTATCCCAACGAAATGGACCAGGAGGAGCAGATATCAGGTGACGTCCTTGTCCTGGGGGGCGGTATGGCGGGCTGTTATGCAGCCATTGCAGCGGCCCGGAAGGGAAAAAAGGTAATATTAGTAGAAAAAGGAGCCACGGTCCGCAGCGGCGCCGCGGGAAGCGGTTTTGACCACTGGGAGTCAGCCTGCACTAACCCCTGCTCCAAAGTAACGGCAGAGGAGATTGCCAATGCCTACATAGATGAGCAGGATGGGTACAGCAATGGGATTGCCCACTACATCGAATGTCAGGAGGGCTGGCACAGGCTTAAGGATATGGAATCCTTTGGGGGCAAAATCAGGGATACCCAGGGTGAGTTCGCGGGGGCGGATTTCCGGGATGGGAAAACCGGGCTGATGTTTGCCTATGACTATGAGAATAAATTTACAATCCGCGTCTGGGGAAGCACCTTTAAACCGGCCCTTTATAAGGAGTTAAGACGCCTGGGTGTGGAAATCCATGACAGGACCGAGGCAACGGCATTGCTGGTAAAGCAGGAAAATGGCAGCAGGCGCTGCATCGGCGCCATGGGGATGGACGTACATACGGGGAAGTTCCTGGTGTTCAGCTCCAGGACAACGGTCCTTGCCATGTCAAGGCCGGCCAGGATCTGGCTCTTTGATTCAGACCAGGTAGGATTAAGCGAATTCCGTCCAACCCAGAGCATTGGCAGCGGTCATGCCATGGGCTTCCGGGCAGGGGTTGAGTTTACCATGATGGAGAAATCCGTGCGTGGGGAGTTTTCAGCCGCAGGCAGAAGCTTTCCGCCCTACAGCACGGGGAATAACCATAATACCTGGTACGCGGCCACCATGGTGGATGCCAGGGGCCGGGAAATCCCATATGTGGACCGGGATGGAAATGAGCTTAAGACCGTAAAAGAACGGTATTATCCGGCCAAAGGACAGAAGTTTTTCCTGAAGGGCGGGGTGATTGACAATCCCAAGTATGAGTACCGCGGGCCTGAGACACTGGAATTTGAGGAACTGATGAGGCGCGGATACCAGCTGCCGTTCTATGCGGATTTAAGCAGGATGCCGGACGAAGAGCGCCGGGTCATCTGGGGCATGATGGTGGGTGAGGAAGGCAAGACTAAGATTCCGGTCCTGGAGAATTTTACAGAGCGTGGGTTTGACCCTGCAAAACACCGTCTCCAGTCCTATGGGACGGGCTGGCAGTCAGCTGCCTTCCTGGCACAGGAGCGCCAGCTGTTCGGCGCGCCCGGAGGCATTTTCCATGACTGGGATTTAAAGACCAACATTGATGGGCTTTATGCTGCCGGAGACCAGCTGTACGCATCGGACTGCTGTGGATTTGCAGCTGCAACCGGGTATTACGCGGGACGGAAGGCGGCAGCGGCCTGCCATGGGTTTGAACCGGCAGCGCCGGACCGGGCGGATGTGGAGCGGGAAAAGGAACGGCTTTATGCCCCGCTTTTTGTGGAGGACGGAATGGACTGGAGGGAGCTTAACAAGGCGGTCTCCAAGGCCATGCAGAATTACTGCGGAGGCGTGAAGAATGACATGCTGCTGACCCAGGGACTGGAACTGCTGGAAAGCTATGAAAGGGAATATGTACCCGCCCTCTCATGCTCCAACCCCCATGAATTGATGCGTGCCCATGAGGTAATGGATATCTTAGAGGTATGTAAGCTAATCATCAACTCCTGCCTGCTGCGCAGATCCAGCTCCGTGCCTCTTTGTTTTGAGCGCAGCGATTATCCGCAGACGGATCCGGAAGAAGACCAGTGCTTCATCACCATTTACCAGGAGGACGGGGAAATCCGCAGCAGAAGGGTGCCAAAGCGGTATTACGGGGATGTGAAGGCCGGGTATGAAGCACATAACCAGGACTATATGAAGGAGGAGGCTGGGTTGTATGAAGAAAATTGAATTTCAGGCAGAACCGGTGTCATGCAGCGTGAAGCCCCTGTCCTTTGATGATAAGCTTTGTATTGGCTGTAACCAGTGTGCATCCGTGTGCCAGGTGGATATCATGATTCCTTCACCGGAAAAGGGGAAGCATCCCGTGGTGATGTATCCGGGGGAGTGCTATTACTGCGGCTCCTGCGTCATGGCCTGTCCGGTCAAGGGGGCCATACATCTGAGGCATCCGCTGATGAACCAGACCAAGTTTGTGGGGATTGAGTAAGGATGGCCGTATCAAATCAAATATAATAAAGCAGAAGCTGGCTCAGGAATGATGTGATTTTGTCAGATCAGTCCGGGGCCAGCTTTTTTGTGTTGTAAAAAAGTATTCACAGGATATTTATATCATAGGAAAAATGGCATATGGCTTTTTAACGTACAGTTCTGGTATTTTATAGAAACAGGCTGGCTGGGACGAGGCTGACTGGGACAAGGTTGGCCGGGACGAGGCTGGCTGGGACGAGGCTAACTGGGACGAGGCTGGCTAGGGCAAGTCTGGAGGGGCCAGACCGGAAACCCGGATGGCCGGAATCTGGGGACAGCAGGTATTCCGGGAAGGAAAGAGGCATCCAGGAGGTGGAAGGAATATGACTCAATACACGGTTCTTATAATCCATAATGATGAAATCATGCAGAAGCTTATGGAAAATACGTCAGATACGGAGACTTACCGGTTCCACCAGGCCGAGAACGGTCTGGGAGGCCTGTCATTTTTCTATGCAGGGCATCCGGATATCGTACTGCTTGACCTGGTCCTTCCTGACATGGATGGAATGGATGTGCTGAAGATGATCCGGCAGGAATCCGGGACCCCGGTCATTATTGTGACATCCAAAACAGAAGAAGCCGTCATGGTGGAGGCTTTGGACTGCGGAGCTGATGATTATGTGGCAAAGTCCTGCCATACAGAGGAACTTATGGCGCGTATCAGGGCCGCCCTGAGGCACAGGGAGGACCAAAGACCGGTGAAGGATGATACATTCCGCATGGATTACCTGGAGATTGATTTTGAAAAGAGAAAGGTTTATGTCCATGGGAAACAGGTCCATTTGACACCGGTGGAATATAAGATCCTGATCCTTATGGTGACAAATAAGGGAAAGGTCCTGACAAACAGTTACATCCAGCATGAAATCTGGGGAAATGATGACACCGGGGACTACAGAAGACTCCGGGTATTCATGGCCAATGTCAGGAAAAAGATAGGGGACCAGACCGCACATCCCAGATTTATCAGGACGGAAATCGGCGTGGGGTACAGGTTTGCGGATGAATAGCCATATTCCGCTGGCGGACCGGACTGCACGGTGGGGAACGAGGATTAAGGCAGATTGGGCTGGATATAAGGGGGGAGGGAGGTAAGGTCTGATTCGGGACTAAATTAGGGATAAATAAGGGATAAACAAGGACGATAGGGATAGATTAGGAATAAATTTAGAACTAAATCAGGAATAAATTAGAACTAAATCAGGACAAAATGAGGCGGAGGCCATGCAGTATCAATTACAACTGCATGGCCTCCGCCTTAAACATACTTATACATTAAACATACTTACATATTAAAGCTACTTACATATTAAAGCTACTTACACATTAAAGCTACTTACACATCAAATCCATTTCACATCAAATCCATCTGCCAATCTATTCTAAGACATCCATATAAGAAACCTTAACCCTATTGCTAACGCGGAAACCACGGTCATTATACCCAAACAGGCCAGGTCCTTTTTTATCTCTTTCATCATATAAGGTCACCTCCTTTGAGATACCTTCAGTCTAGTACCGAAGGCTTAAAGATTCCATATGCAGTTTCGGGTACGGCATTAAGTTATCATTAAGACCGGGATATCCCTTGACGTATTTATAGATTCTTTATAAAAAGGACCCGGCTATGGTATGGAATCTTTATTCCCACGTGTGATACCATACCCCTATCTTAAAACGAGGAGGAAAAATCGATGTCAGTACTGTTAGGTATCATAGGTGTAACCGCAGTTTTCCTGTTGGCCTATCTGGTCATTATACTATTGAGAGGTGATAAACAATGATGAATGTAACGGTACAGATGGTTGTGTATTGTGTAATACTTGTACTGCTGGCAATACCCCTTGGAAGTTATATGGGTAAGGTTATGAATGGGGAACATGTTTTCCTCTCAGGCGTATTGCAGCCGGTTGAGCGCGTGATTTACAGGGTGCTTAAAATAGACCCGGATGAGGATATGGACTGGAAGAAGTATTCGGTCTGTGCAGCGGTTTTCAGTGTGCTGAGCCTGTTTGTCCTGTGGGCCATCCTCTGTTTCCAGAAGTTCCTTCCGCTGAATCCGGAAGGGATTGGGGGCACAAGCTGGCACCTGGGCTTTAACACGGCTGCAAGCTTTACCACCAATACCAACTGGCAGGCTTATTCAGGAGAATCCACACTGAGCTATTTCAGCCAGATGCTGGGACTGAATTTCCAGAACTTCGTGTCAGCCGCTATCGGGATTGCGGTCCTGTTTGCCCTGATCAGGGGATTTGTGAGGGTAAAGAAAACAGGTATCGGAAACTTTTATGCGGATATGACAAAGACGGTCCTTTACATACTGATTCCTCTGTCAATGGCTGTATCCCTTGTCATTGCATCACAAGGAGTGCCCCAGACGTTTAAACAGTATGATGAAGTACAGCTGCTGGAGCCGGTGGTGGTGGAAAATGAAGACGGCACCACGACAAAAGTGACCAAGGCAGTGGTTCCCTTAGGCCCCGGCGCAAGCCAGATTGCCATCAAGCAGCTGGGGACCAACGGAGGCGGGTTCTGGGGCAATAACTCGGCCCATCCGTTTGAGAATCCCACCCCCCTTTCCAATTTGTTTGAAATGATTTCCCTGCTGCTGATTCCTGCAGGACTCTGTTTTACCTTTGGACGCAATGTAAAGGATAAGCGCCAGGGAATTGCCATCTTCCTTGCCATGTTCATCATGCTGGCGGTGGCCCTTGTGGTTGTGGGCTATAATGAGCAGGCGGGCACGCCCCAGCTGGCCCAGGACGGCTCCGTATATATGGGGACCGAAGGACAGGCAGGAGGCAACATGGAAGGCAAGGAGACAAGGTTCGGCATCGCCGCTTCCGCCACCTGGGCAACCTTTACAACGGCTGCTTCCAATGGTTCCGTCAACTCCATGCATGACAGCTACACGCCCCTTGGCGGACTTGTCCCGATGCTTCTGATGCAGCTGGGCGAGGTGGTATTCGGAGGAACGGGCTGCGGGCTGTACGGCATGATTGGATTTGCCATCATGACCGTGTTCATAGCAGGACTGATGGTGGGCCGTACGCCGGAGTACCTGTGTAAGAAGATAGAGCCTTTTGAAATGAAGATGGCAGTCCTTGTGTGTCTGGCAACCCCCATTGCCATCCTGGTGGGCAGCGGGATTGCAGCCCTGCTTCCTTCCACCCATGACAGCCTGAATAACCCGGGCGCCCATGGACTGTCCGAAGTGCTTTACGCATATTCATCCGCGGGAGGCAATAATGGTTCGGCGTTTGCAGGATTCAATGCAAATACCCCATTCCTAAATGTGAGCATTGGACTGGTCATGCTTTTTGTAAGATTCCTGCCAATGTTCGCGACACTGGCTATCGCAGGCAGCCTGGTGGGCAAGAAGAAGGTAGCGGTAAGCTCCGGCACCCTTCCCACGCACAATGCCATGTTTATATCCTTACTGATATTTGTTGTGCTGTTAGTAGGCGCTCTCAGCTTTTTCCCGGCATTGTCACTGGGACCGGTTGCTGAGTTCTTCCAGATGATAGCTTAGGGAGGTCAATGAGACATGAGTGAACGTAAAAAGAATATATTTTCCGATAGAAAGATAGTAGGCCGGGCCATAAAGGATTCCTTCATAAAGCTGAATCCAAGGACCCAGGTCAGGAACCCGGTCATGTTCATGGTATTTGTGTCAGCCATACTGACCCTGGCCATGTTCATCTTTGCACTGGCTGGCGTAAGGGATGCAAAGCCCGGGTACATACTTGCCATATCAGTCATCCTCTGGTTCACCGTACTGTTCGGCAACTTTGCCGAGGCAATCGCAGAGGGCAGGGGCAAGGCCCAGGCAGATGCGCTGAGGGCGGGCAGAAGGGACACAATGGCGTCCAGGATACCATCCGCTGGCCAGAAAGATAAAATCACACAGGTTAAATCCACAGAACTGAAAAAAGGTGATATTGTATATATAAAGGCCGGTGAGCAGATTCCGGCGGACGGCGATGTGATAGAAGGCGCGGCCTCGGTGGATGAGAGTGCGATTACCGGTGAATCCGCCCCTGTAATCCGTGAAAGCGGAGGCGACAGAAGCGCGGTGACAGGCGGTACAACCGTCATATCGGACTGGATTGTGGTGGAGGTAAGCAGCAATCCGGGCGAGGGCTTCATGGATAAGATGATTGCCATGGTAGAAGGCGCTTCCCGTAAAAAGACCCCCAATGAACTGGCGCTTCAGATTTTCCTGGTGGCATTGTCCATTATATTCATGCTGGTTACCATGTCCCTGTATTCCTACTCCCTGTTTTCATCCAGGGAGGCTGGCATGGCGGATCCCACATCCGTGACAAACCTGGTGGCCCTGCTGATCTGTCTGGCCCCCACCACCATCGGCGCCCTGCTTTCCGCCATCGGCATTGCGGGCATGAGCCGTCTGAACCAGGCCAATGTACTGGCCATGAGCGGCCGTGCGATCGAGGCCGCGGGCGATGTGGATACGCTGCTTCTGGATAAGACAGGTACCATTACCTTGGGAAACAGGCAGGCGGATGCATTCATCCCGGTTGACGGCAATGACGGGAAGGAACTGGCAGACGCCGCCCAGCTGTCATCCCTGGCAGATGAGACGCCTGAGGGCCGAAGCATCGTAATCCTGGCAAAGGAACGGTTTGGGATCAGGGGAAGGAACATGGAAGAGCTCCATGCCAGATTCGTACCCTTTACGGCCAAGACCAGGATGAGCGGCATTGATTATAATGGAAATGAGATTAGGAAGGGCGCTGCCGATGCCGTGAAACGGTACGTGGAGGAACATGGCGGAAGTTTTAGCGATGAGTGTACACAGACCGTGACCAGGATTGCCAACCAGGGCGGCACCCCCCTGGTGGTTGCCAGGAATGGCCGGGTCATGGGTGTGGTTGAATTAAAGGATATTGTTAAGCAGGGCGTAAAGGAGAAATTCGCTGACCTGCGCAAGATGGGTATCAGGACCATCATGATTACAGGCGATAACCCCCTGACGGCCGCCTCCATTGCGGCTGAGGCAGGTGTGGATGACTTCCTGGCAGAGGCCACCCCTGAGGCAAAACTGGAAATGATACGTGATTACCAGTCCAAGGGACATCTGGTAGCCATGACAGGCGACGGTACCAATGACGCGCCGGCCCTGGCACAGGCAGACGTGGCGGTGGCCATGAATACAGGCACCCAGGCAGCCAAGGAGGCTGGCAATATGGTAGACCTGGATTCCTCACCGACCAAGCTGATTGAGATTGTAAAGATTGGGAAACAGCTGCTGATGACAAGGGGGTCCCTGACCACGTTCAGCATTGCCAATGATGTTGCCAAGTATTTTGCCATCATCCCCGCGCTGTTCATGGGACTTTATCCCGGACTGGGGGCGCTCAACATCATGGGGCTTCACAGCGCTGACAGCGCGGTATTCTCAGCCATCATATACAATGCCCTGATTATCGTGGCCCTGATCCCACTGGCCCTTAAGGGCGTCCGCTACAGGGAGGTGCCGGCGGCGCAGATGCTTTGCGGAAACCTTCTGGTATATGGACTTGGAGGAATCGTCATACCGTTCATTGCCATTAAGATGATTGATGTGCTGATCACGGCTTCGGGATTAGTCGGCTAGTACTGCGCAATGCAGCAGCAGAGTGTATCCGGGTAAGTAACATAAAAGTGCTCACAATGAGGAGAGGATAGCTATGAAAACAATAAAATCAGTCTTACCTAAAATGATAGGATTTTTCCTGATCATGATGGTGATTACAAGCATCATATACCCGGCGGTCATTACCGCGGCAGCCAATGCGGCATTCGGCAATAAGGCCGAAGGCTCCATCATAACAGGCAATGACGGCAGGAAATACGGAAGCGCCCTGCTGGCCCAGGAATTTACAGGCAGCCAGTATCTGTGGGGAAGGATCATGAACGTGGACACATCTACATTTACCGGTGAAAATGGGGAGCCGCTGATGTATTCATGGGCATCCAACAAGACACCGGCAGGTGAGGAACTGGAGGCCATGGTGGCTGAGCGCGTGGAGAAAATCAGGGAGGCCCATCCTGAAAAGGGGGATGAACCCATTCCCGTGGATCTGGTTACCTGTTCAGGCAGCGGACTTGACCCTGAGATTTCACCGGCAGCGGCCGGGTACCAGGCTGAGCGGATTGCCGGCGCAAGGGGGATGTCCGTGGAAGAGGTGGAGTCCGTCATCCAAAAGTATACCACAGGAAAGTTTTTAGGGATTATAGGAGAACCAAGGGTGAATGTGCTGAAGGTAAATCTTGCCCTGGATGGCCTGCTTTGATGTTTTCAGACATGTCAAGAGAGTTGCCGCGGATGCGGCAGCTCTAAAGCTGTCTTCTGGCATACCTGCCGTAAAAGCAGGATTTACATAGATATTCCTGGGAAATACATAATCAGGTAAGGAGGAACCATATGGACAAGGAATGGGACAGCAGGCCCGACCCGGAGCTTCTGCTCAGACAGAATTTCCCGGAAGGTGAACCGGATGGGAAGGGAAAATTAAAGATATTCTTCGGATATGCGGCCGGCGTGGGCAAGACATATGCCATGCTGGATGCGGCGCGCCAGGAAAAGGAAGCGGGCAGGGATGTGGTGGCAGGGTATATTGAACCCCATGACAGGCCGGATACCATGGCCCTTCTTGACGGGCTGGAATTCCTGACTCCCAGGTCCGTGGAATATAAGGGAATCACGCTGCGGGAGTTTGATCTGGATGCCGCCCTGATACGCAGGCCGGACCTGATCCTGGTGGATGAGCTGGCCCATACCAATGCCCAGGGCTGCCGCCACAGGAAACGCTATCAGGATGTGATTGAACTCCTGGATGCAGGCATAAACGTATATACCACCGTTAATGTGCAGCATCTGGAGAGCCTTCATGATATAGTTGCATCCATCACCCATGTGCGCGTCAGTGAGCGCATCCCGGATTCCGTATTTGACAATGCCAGCCAGGTGGAGCTGGTGGATATTGCGCCGGAAGAACTGCGCCAGCGTCTGGAGGAGGGCAGGATATACCACAAAGACCAGGCGGATAAGGCGAAAATCAGTTTCTTTACAGTGGAGAATCTTTCAGCCCTGCGTGAGATAGCATTGCGGCGCACCGCGGACCGGGTGAACCGGGAAGTTGTCCGGGAGCGGGATGCGGCAGGAAAGGAGTATTTTACCAATGAACATGTGCTGGTCTGTCTGTCCCCTTCCCCCACCAATGCAAGGGTCATACGGACCGCGGCCAGGATGGCGGGGGCGTTCCATGCGGACTTTACGGCGGTGCTGGTGGAGACGGAGCATTTAAAACGGGAGCACAGCAGGATCAGCAGGAGCATGGAAGCCAATATCAGCCTGGCCAAGCAGTTCAGGGCCAATGTCATTACCCTGTACGGGGATGACATAGTGGAACAGGTGGCTTCCTATGCAAGGCAGAACGGCATTTCCAAAATAGTGATAGGGCGTTCCGTGAGAAAACGCCACACACTATATGTGCGTCCCACCATCATAGACCGCCTGATTAAGGCAGTGCCCAATATGGATGTCTATGTGATTCCCGATGCAACGGCAGTGGAACGCAGGTATAAAATAAGCACGGACCAGAAACGGAAGGTATGGATGGATATCCTTAAGACCGGCGCGGTAATGGCGCTCTGTACCGTATTGTCGCTGGTGCTGGATCATTATCAGCTGGGAGTCATCAACGCTGCCATGATATACATGATGGGAACCATGCTGGTGGCATATATGACAAGGGCCGGCTGGTGCGGGCTGCTGGCCTCGGTATTGTCGGTGCTGCTGTTCAACTACTTTTTTACGGACCCGCGTCTGACCTTTCAGGCGGATGCGTCCATTTACCCGTTTACATTTGCAGCCATGCTGGTATGCGCCCTTGTAACCAGCTCCATGGCGGCAAAGCTGAAGCGTGAGGCTGCCAGGGGAGAGTCTGAGTCCAGGTATATGCAGATTCTTTTTGATATTAACAGGAACTTAAGGAAGGGCGCCACAGGAGAGGAAATCCTGGACATATGCGGCCGCCTGGTGCGCACCCTCTTAAAGCGTAATATTGTCATATATGACACAAGGAACGGGAAAATGGACCAGATGAGGATATACCCTGCATCTGAATCCGAAGACTCTGCCCGCCTTACCGGCCTGTTCAAATCCCCGGATGAGATGGCTGTGGCGGCATGGGTCAGGAAGAACCGCCATAAGGCAGGCGCCACCACGGACACCCTTCCCGGTGCCAGGGCCCGCTATACCCCGGTCTACAAGAACGATAAGGTATATGCGGTCATCGGCGTGGAACTGGACGGAGGGGACATGATAAAGCCCAATGACAAGAACGTCCTTAACATCATTGCGGAGGAGACATCCTACAGGCTGGGAGACATGGAACACAGGTAATATTTGCACGGAATTTATGTGATTGGCTGAGGGACGAATGGAATCTTTACGGCAATGTGCAGTATCCTTAAGATATCAAAAGGAGGTGCCTGCAATGATTGCAAAGATGATTTTAAAACTCAAAAGCCCGATGGAGCAGGAAATAGACCGTGCATGCCGGCATTTTCCGGTACTGTCAAGTATTGTACTTCAACTGGCCGCCGCGATTTTCATGGTTGGCGTGGTTGCCTCGATTGCATGTGTGGGAGGAACCATTATCTGGGTGTTTTACAAAGCGTTTGGAGTTATGTAAACTTGGGGTATAGATAACATACGGCCTCACATGGGAGTGACGGCTGCCCCGCGATGTAATTTTTGTTTGACACAGACATGGATTAAGGATATGATTGTAATCAGGAAACAGGGGTATAAAGATATCTTTATAGAATCTTTATATCCTGTTTGTACATTATCCCTAGTTTCTTTATATGGTTTTCTTTTACAATAAAAGTGGGAACATATAGTAGAAAGGGGGAAATATCATGTTATTCCATAAATCAAAAGGTATCATTATCGTTGGCTGCAGCCCCTTCGGCGCAGCGCTGGCCAATACATTATATAATAAAGGTCACAAGGTGGTTGTCTTAGATAAGGACAGGGAAAGCTTCCGTTACCTGCCGGACGGGTTCGGCGGGGCTGAGATGGAAGGGGACCCCACTGACCCCAAGGTATTAAAAGAAGCCGGGATTGAACGGGCGGGCATGTTCATTGCTGCCACCCCGGATGATAATTCCAACCTCCTGATTTCACAGATAGCCAGCCGCATTTTCCAGGTGAACCAGGTATACGCGCGTCTGGATGACACCAGCAGGAGCCGGCTCATAAGGGATACGCCCATTAAGCCGATTTGTGTCTATAACCTGTCGGTGGATGATTACCTGCATCTGGCAGAGTCTGTATGCCAGGAGGTGGCTGTATGAAGATAGCGGTGACAGGCGGCAGTGATTACGCGGATATCCTTATTGGCCTGCTGACAGCCAGGAACCATAAGGTGACGGTGATTGACAAGGATAAGGAATTCTGTGAGCGCATGTGTGCTTCTTATGATGTCAAGGCAATCCTGGGCAACCCCTGCCAGGAAGATGTCCTGGCGGATGCCGGTTTAAAGGACTTTGACATGGTTGCGGCCATAGGGCAGGAGGATACGGATAATTTTGAGATATGCCAGATGTGCAAGAAGGTTTTTGGGATTAAGAAAGCGGTATGTGTTGTGAAGAATCCAAGGAATGTGGAGGTTTTCGGGCAGCTGGGGATGGATCTGGTGATAAATATCCCTGTAATGATTGCGGATATGATTGGGTAATATACCAGAGTAAAAGAATAGTGAAGGATAAATATATGTTTAACCATTGGGATGTTGTACTGGATTTTGTAAAGGCATGTGTGAGGATGACCGTCATATGGGTATTTTCCACCATATTGGCCATTGTGCTGGACAGCTGGGGCATCAGGGCGGAGAACCTGCTTCTGGTTTACCTGGTAGGTGTCTTGATTAGCATACTTGCAACGGGAAGCCTGGCATGGGCGTTCTGCGCGGCTTTTGTATTCACATTTACCTTTAACTACCTGTTTACGGAACCCAAGCTGACCTTCCACATGGATGACCTTAACTATGTGATATCGTCCGTCATATTCGTGGCAGTGGCTGCCACGGTGGCCACCCTGGTGCTGAAGCTTCAGAAGCAGATGCAGATAGCCAACAAGAAGACGGAGATAACAGCCAAGCTCAACGAAATCGGAAGCGGTTTCCTGAACCTGTCCGGGTACCAGCAGATTAAGGAGTACAGCGAGGCCAGCCTGACAGGGCTGATTGGAAAGCATGTGACCGTCCTTCTGAAGGAGGATGAGAACACGGTGTTCTCCAATTCCATGGCAGAGTGGTGCTACCGCCAGTCCATTCCCTGCGGACATGGGGAGTGCCAGTTCCCGGATGACAATGGTCTGTACGTCCCTATCCGGAACAGGGAAAAAACATATGGGGTCATCATCTTTGATTGTGCCGGATGGACACTTAACCAGGAAGAAAAGATATATGTGGACACGGTTATTTCCCAGATTACCCTTGTGATTGAGCGGGAGCAGCTGAGCCGGGAAAAGGAGGATAACCGGGTGCAGGTGGAGCGGGAGCGGCTTAAGAGCACGCTGCTTCGGAGCATTTCCCATGACCTTCGGACCCCGCTGACCGGAATCAGCGGAAGCGCAGGTTTCCTTTATGATAATCTGGGAATCATGGACGATGCCACGATTAAGAGCATGTTAAAGGATATCTGCACGGATTCGGAGTGGCTCAGCTCCATGGTTGAAAACCTGCTTAACATGACGCGGATCCAGGAAGGGCGTCTGGATATCAATAAGAAAAAGGAAGTTCTGGATGATATTGTCTCATCTGCGGTCCGGCTGGTGTCCAAGCGGATAGGAAACCATACCTTAAGGACCCATACGCCGGAGGATATCATCCTGTTTCCGGTGGATGGCCGCCTTTTCATACAGGTGCTGGTCAACCTTCTCGACAATGCGTTCCGGCATTCCGGAAACAGCACGACGGTTACGCTTAAGGTTGTGAAGGAGGGGGATGTCCTTGTGTTCACTGTGTCGGATAACGGGGTGGGCCTGTCCCAGGAAAAGATTGATAAGATATTTGACAACTTCTTTACCACGGCCTATGAAAAGGGGGATAAACAGAGAGGGGTAGGTCTTGGGCTTACCATCTGCAAAGCCATTGTAGAGGCCCAGGGAGGGACCATAACAGCTTATAACGGCAGCCAGGGCGGTGCTGTGTTTGAAATAAGGATGCCATTGGAGGACAAAAAGCATGAATGAAACCACAATCCTGGTCATTGAGGATGACAAGACCATACAGAATTTTATGAAGATATCCCTTAAGACCCGGGGGTATTCATATATACTTGCAGATAACGGCCTTTCCGGTATTTCACTTTTTTATGCCAATCATCCGGACTTAATCCTTCTGGATCTGGGGCTGCCGGATATTGACGGCATGGAAGTGTTGAGGCAGATAAGGCAGCAGTCCAACACGCCGGTCATTGTTGTCTCTGCCAGGGGGCAGGAGCGGGAAAAAATCAATGCCCTGGACCAGGGCGCGGACGATTATGTGACCAAACCCTTCAGTGCAGAGGAGCTTCTGGCCCGTATCCGTGTGGGGCTGCGGCACAAGAACTCCTTTGTCAGCAGGCAGGACCAGGAGTTTGAACTGGACTACTTCAGGATGGATTTTGAAAAGCGCAAGATTTTTGTCCATGACCAGGAAATCCACCTGACGCCCCTGGAGTACAAGATGATGGTGCTGCTGGTAAACAACAGCGGCAAGGTGCTGACCCACCACTATATCCAGCAGGAGGTGTGGGGATATGACACCACGGACGACTACCAGTCCCTGCGGGTATTCATGGCTAATATCAGGCGTAAGATAGAGGATAATACGGCAAACCCAAGGTTTATATTGACTGAGGTGGGGGTGGGGTATAGGTTTGTGGATGAATGATGGGGAGGTTGATGATTGGAGGCAGGGGTTGGGGGGTACGCAACCTCTGTTTTTGTTTGTCTCTCCGGAGTCAGGGGCGGGAGGAAGACGGGGCTGCGGTTCCTGGTTCCGGGAGGCTGGTCTGCTAACTCAAAAAGAGGCTGGAAACAGGGCACCGTCTCAACTACCGGAAAATCTTGATGATTTTCCGTCCGTGGAGACTCTGCGTTCGGGCTTGGAGGCCCTCACTCGGCCCTGCTTCCAGCCTCTTTTTGAGTAAGCAGACCTGCCTCCCGGAACCAGGAACCGCAACCCCGCCTTCCTCCCGCCCCTGCCTCCTGCTGAGGCTGTGGAGAGGTTGCTGGGCGCTCCGGGACGAGGCCTTCAATCATGAATCTGGGGATGGTAGGATGGGGTGGCCTTGGGTTCGTTTGTGAGCGGGGAGGGGGCGATGGTTTGTTGGATGGTGATTTTGGGGGTTAGATTCCAAGGGCGGTTTTTACTTCTTCTCCGATGAGTCCGTCGGCGGTCAGGTTGTTGTCTTCCTGGAATTGTATTAGTGCTGTTCTGGTTTTTTCGCCGGATATGCCGTCGGGGGTTCCGCAGTCGTAGCCTTTGTCGTTTAGGGCCTGCTGGACCTGTTTGGTAAGGGCGGTGTCTGCTTCGGAGGCAGGGGTGGAGGATTGGGTGTTGCCGGATGAAGTGGAGGCGTAGGGGCATACTCCGTCTGGGTGCAGGTGGGCGGGATGTCCGCCGCAGTGGTAGTGATAGGATCCCAGGCCGCTTTTGTTTTTGTTGTCCTTGTGTCCGCCGTTGGCATCGGTCCTTCCGGAATGGGCTTCGGCTACAATGGATGTCTGGACACTGACGTGGCAGATGGCGCTTCCGGCCATCATGATTCCCATGCTCATTGCGATGATTTTTTTGCTGATGTGTCTCATATGCATTTCCCCCGTGATATGTGGATGTTTTGTGGTTTGGGGAGAGGGTAAGCTCCCCTCCCCTGGTACTGGTTTTATTTTAGCATATTTTGTGCGTTCGGTCACTATGTTTGTAATGATTCATTTTCCTTTTTACGGCAGATCTTAAAATGTTCTTGAAAAAAATATGTAAAGTGGTTAAACTGATACCATGAAGTTATTATATGATGAAACGCTGGATGGAATATCTGTCCGGCGTTGTTATGGTTTAGACGGAATTGTACAGATTCCGGACAGTTATGACGGAAAGCCTGTGACGGGGCTTGAGAGGTATCTTTTTTCGGAGACGGTCAGAGGGCGCGAGGTGCCTCCGCATGAATATGAGGGCGAGCCGGAACTTTGCGGCAGCCAGGTTAAGGAGCTGGTGTTGCCCAGATATACAAAACGGATTGGTGCCTATGCTTTTTATAACTGTTTTGGGTTGAGGAAGATTTCCTGCCGTAGTACTGTGGAGGATTGGGGGGCGGGTGTGTTTACCGGGTGTACCGGTATTGAACGCCTGGATATCTGTGTGAGGGAGGAAGGGAAGTCCTGCTTCAGGGAGATTCTTTCGGAACTTCGCCAGACCCTGGATGTGGATTACAGGGGGGAGGACGGGGCGCTTCTTGCCAGATTGGTGTTTCCGGAGTATTTTGAAGAGTCGGTGGAGAATACCCCGGCCAGGATCATTATGAGGGAAATGCATGGCTGCGGCCATATGTACCGTTACTGTTTTGACGGGACCAGGTTTGATGTGGGGGAGTATGACCGGCTTTTTCCCTATGTGACCGTGCAGGAGAAGCCGGAACTTGTGACGCGCCTGGCCCTGTACCGCCTGTATTGGCCCTGGGGGCTTAAGGAGGAGGCGGCACAGGCGTATTGGGATTATGTTACTGCCCATGCAGGGGATGCCGCGGAAGGAATCCTTAAGCGGGGGGAACGGGATATACTGGGCTGGATGGCCCGCTCTGAGCCTGTGGGCAGGGATGGGCTGGGGCAGATGCTGGATGCGGCTTCACGCGGAGGGAATGCGGCGGATGCAGCCCTCCTGATGGATATAAAACACGAAAGATTCGGTGCTGTGCCTCTAAAGGCCAGGACATTTGAATTATAAAGGAGGTTAAAAAAGGATATGTCAAAAAAGACAAAAGCACAGGAATTACAGGAACAGCTTACATGGACCTTCCCTCACATTGGAAAGGATTCGCCGGAGCAGATAGAAAAGGCGTCCAAATACTGCGAGGGTTACAAGGCATTTTTAAATGCAGGCAAGACGGAGCGGGAATGCGTGAAGGCAGCCGTGAAAATGCTTAAGAAGGCAGGCTACAGGCCCTTTGACAGGAATGTTTCTTATGAACCAGGGGATAAGGTGTATTATGTTAACAGGGGAAAGGCGCTGATAGCAACCACCTTTGGTAAGAAGCCCCTTACAGAGGGAGTCAGGATAAACGGGGCGCATATTGACTCGCCAAGGCTGGATTTAAAGCCCAATCCCCTGTATGAGAAGGACGAGATTGCATTTTTTAAGACCCATTATTACGGCGGCATACGCAAATACCAGTGGGGGACCATACCGCTTGCCATCCATGGGGTGGTGGTTAAGAAAAATGGGGAAACCGTGGACATCTGCATCGGTGAGGATGAGACAGACCCGGTGTTCTGCGTGACAGACCTGCTTCCCCACCTTTCAGCCAAACAGAACGAGCGCCCCTTAAAGGACGGACTGAAGGGGGAGGAACTGAATATTGTCATTGGTTCCCTTCCCTATCAGGAGGAGGACATAAAGGAACCGGTCAAGCTGATGGTACTGTCCCTGCTCAATGAGCGCTATAAGATTACGGAAAAGGACTTCTTCCGGGCAGAGCTGGAGCTGGTGCCTGCGGTAAAGGCCAGGGATGTGGGCCTGGATGCCAGCATGATAGGAGCTTACGGACAGGATGACCGGGTGTGTGCCTACACCGCTCTTACGGCCGAGATGGATGCAAAGAAGCCGGCCCATACCACGGTGACCATCCTGACTGATAAGGAGGAGACTGGTTCTGACGGCAATACCGGTCTGAATTCGGATTACGTGCTTCACTACATAGAAGACATTGCAGGGCAGGCCGGCGTGCCGGTGCGGGATGTGCTCAGGAATTCCCTGTGCCTGTCCTCTGATGTGAATGCGGCCTATGACCCGACATTTCCCGATGTATATGAGGGACGTAATTCCAGCTATATCAACAAGGGCTGTGTCCTGACCAAGTACACAGGTGCAAGGGGCAAGTCTGGTTCCAGTGATGCCAGCGCTGAAACCATGGCAAAAGTCATCGGTATCATGGAAGAAGAGGGCGTGTACTGGCAGGCAGGGGAGCTGGGCGCAGTGGATGCCGGAGGAGGCGGGACCATCGCCAAGCTGGTTGCCCACATGAATGTGGATACCGTGGATCTGGGCGTACCCATCCTGTCCATGCACTCCCCCTTTGAACTGTCTTCCAAGCTGGATGTGTATAACACCTACAAGGCATTTAAGGCATTTTATAAATAAAAGGAAGGCCCTCTTAAATTTTCATGAAATTGATGGAAACACTTTTTTTTCATGGACAGGTATGGTATAACTATGTACAGCGCACGCTCCGAAAGGAATCCCCGGGAATCCCCATGTCAGATTAGGGGAGGGAGGACGAGGGCATGTTTGAAAATTCATTCCCGCCCGGGGATGTGTGAAATGAGTAAAAGAAAAGGGATATGTAAGATGAAAAAATTAGCATTGATATGTTTATGCACCATGACAGCCCTGTCACTGCTGACAGGATGTTCAGGCAGTACTGAGGGGGGAAAGGAAAACCTGGGTACCGTGGAACTGGGCGAATACAAAGGCGTTAAGGTAAACATGCCGGAGGTATTGGTCACGGACGCAGAGGTGGATTCCAGGATTAATCAGGTATTAAGCCAGAATCCCAAGGAAACCGAGGTTGACCGCCCGGCAGCAGAGGGCGATGTGGTGAACATCGATTATGTGGGAACAAAGGACGGTGTGGAGTTTGAGGGCGGATCCGCTGAGGGCTTTGACCTTACACTTGGTTCCGGCAGCTTTATTGAAGGATTTGAGGATGGCCTGATCGGGGCTAAGAAGGGCGATAAGAAGGAACTGAACCTGACATTCCCAGAGACCTATCAGGAAAAATCCCTTGCAGGACAGCCTGTTGTATTCACTGTTACCGTGAATGCGGTGAAGGAGAAAACAGACGCTGTCCTGGACGATGAATTTGTCCAGGGGGTTTCAGACTACAAGACCGTGGATGAGTATAAGGAAAGCATCCGGGCCGATCTGTTAAAACAGAAGAAGCAGGCGGCAGACCGTCAGGTACAGACATCCGTACTCCAGCAGGTAGTAGCGGATTCCACATTCAAGCTTAATAAGAATGCAGTTTCCAAGCGTTACAATACAAGACTTAAACAGTATGAGCAGCAGGCTAAGATGTATGGGAGCAGCCTGTCAGGTATGGCCCAGGCCAACGGTATGGACGTGCCTGGACTTCAGGAAGCAATCTATGCCAGTGTGAAGGATGATGTAAAGAACCAGCTGGTCATCAACACGATTGCAGAGCGTGAGGGACTTGTGCTGGAGGATGCTGACCGTGAGGCATTTGCAGAATCCAACGGACAGACCGTGGATGCTGCGGTAAGTTATTATGGCCAGGAGACATTTGATGAGATGGCGCTGAATTATAAGGTCATGAAGTTCATGGCTGATAATGCTTCCAATGTTGCACAGACGGGTGCTGGGGAGACGGCTGCGGCAGAAACGGCTGCGGCAGGGAACGAAGCGGAAGAAACCACGGCAAATGAGACTGAGGCGGAAGAGACCACGGCAGCGGAAACCGAGGTAGCAGAAACCACGGCAGCGGAAGACGGGGCAGGAGAAACCATGGCAGCGGAAACCACGGCAGCGGAAGACGGGGCAGGAGAGACCATGGCAGAAGAAACCACAGCAGCTGAGACGGAAGCGGCAGAGACCACAGTGGCAGAGACTACGGCAGCGCAGTAATAGGATAAGAAAAGAATGAGGAGGGTACGTACATGCAGATTTTAAAAGACAGGATACGTAAAGACGGCAAGATTAAGGCCGGAAACGTTCTGAAAGTGGACAGCTTCCTGAACCATCAGATGGACATTAAGCTGTTTGGGGAGATTGGCAGGGAGTTTAAGCGCAGGTTTGCCGATGTTCCGGTGACCAAGATTTTGACCATTGAGGCTTCCGGTATCGGAATAGCATGTATAGTTGCCCAGTACTTTGATGTGCCGGTGGTATTTGCCAAGAAGACACAGACCAAGAACATTGCAGGAGAGGTTTACACCACCAAGGTGGAATCCTTTACCCATGGCCGTGTATATGACATCATTGTTTCCAAGGAATTTTTAGGGCCTGGGGACAAGGTGCTTCTGATTGATGATTTCCTTGCCAACGGCAAGGCGCTGGAAGGACTGGCAGCCCTTGTCAGGGACTCCGGTGCACAGCTGGTGGGCGCGGGAATCGTGATTGAAAAAGGCTTCCAGGTAGGCGGGGACCTGCTGCGTTCCGAGGGAATCAGGCTGGAATCCCTTGCAATTGTAGAGAGTATGGATGAGGAGACACAGACTATTGTGTTCAGAGATGATGAGTAATAGGAATAAAGCTTTATTTTTTGATATTGACGGAACCCTCCTGTCCGAAAAGACAGGACTGGTTCCTGACAGCGCCAAAGAGGCAATTAAGGAAGCGCGTAAAAAAGGGCATCTGGTATTCATCAATACAGGCAGGGTGTACCCCCACACCCGGGATATCCGGTCTGAGATTGAGACCGATGGCTGCCTGTGCGGCTGTGGGACCTATGTGATTGCGGAGGGCAGGGTACTTTACTGTTACCAGATTCCTCATGAGAGAGGGCTGCAGATTAAGAAGGATATTGACGAATGCGGTCTGGACGGCGCGCTGGAAGGTGTGGAAGGATGTTATCTGCACAGGACGGTTTCCAGGTTTCCGCAGGTGGAAGAGCTGAAGGCGGCATTGAGGCGGTCGGGCACCACAGGCATGTATGACTGGGAGGACGACTGTTACGATTTTTCCAAGTTTTATCTGGCCTCGGATGAGAAGAGCAGACCCAGGGAACTGTTCGGGCGTCTTAAGGATATTGAGGCCATTGACAGGGGGGACGGCTATTATGAGTGTGTTCCCAGAGGCCATTCAAAGGCAACGGCCATGGATTTAGTCCTGAAGCATTATGGTATTTCCAAGGATGACGCCTATGTATTCGGCGACAGCAGCAACGATCTGTCCATGTTCAAATATGCCACCAATTGTGTGCTTATGGGCCAGCACAGCGACGTGCTTCTGCCCTATGCCACCTTTGAGACAAAGGACGTGGAGGATGACGGTATCGCGTACGCGATGAAAGAGTTAGGCATCATATAGAAAGAGCTGACCGGATGAAGAAAAAGACCTGGATAATAAGTGCCCTGATGTATGCCATGGTATTCATGGCATGCTTCGGGGTTTTGCATTTTATGAAAAAATTAATGGAACCCGCTGGCCCGGTGCAGATGGAGACCGGCACAGAGGGATTCGGACAGGAATCCGTGGACGGTGATGATGGAAAGCGGCCGGAAGACAGGAACGTGGACAGCCTGATTAAGACGGCAACGGATTCCCAGGCCGAAAAGCCGGAGGAGGTCATAAGGGAAGAAGGGTATACCGGCTGGAAGAAACAGTTTCCCGGCCTGTGGACCCCTCCCCAGGACACAGAGGAGCCGTATGTGCCCCCAAGGCTTGTCCTGGCCACTGACCTCCACTATCAGAGCGCCCAGGCAGGTGACGGCGGTCCGGCATTCCAGCTGTTTGTGGAGCGAAGCGACGGTAAGGTCATCCAGTACCTTCCGGAACTGCTGGAGGCATTCCTGGACGAGGTCATAGAAGAAAAGCCTTCGGCCCTTGTACTCAGCGGGGACATTACCATGAACGGGGAGCGGATGAACCATGAAGAACTGGCAGGACGTCTGGCGCGGGTACAGGATGCAGGGATACAGGTACTGGTCATTCCCGGCAACCACGATATCAACAATGGGCATGCCGCAGTGTATTACGGAGCAGAGAAGGAATCCGTGGATTCCATAGATGCGGACGGTTTTTACGAAATCTACCACAGGTATGGATATGACCAGGCCCTCAGCAGGGACAGCAGTTCCCTAAGTTACGTATATGGACTGGATGAAAAAAACTGGCTTCTCATGCTGGATTCCTGCCAGTATGAACCTGAGAATAAGGTGGAGGGCAGGATTAAGGAAAGCACCCTGGCATGGATGGATGAGCAGCTTTTAAAAGCCAGGGAACAGGGGATTTTCGTACTGCCTGTTGCCCACCATAACCTGCTGGCCCAGAGCCGTATGTATACCACCCAATGTGCCATGGACAATAACGGGGAAGTGATTGACCTTCTCCAGAAATATGAACTTCCCCTATTTTTCAGCGGACACCTTCATGTACAGAGGGTGCGCAAGCACAAGGCTGAGCCTGGAGTGGCCGATGAGGCTTACGGGATACAGGAAATCATCACAGATGCATTGAGCATCCCCCCGTGCCAGTATGGCGAGGTGGTCTGGGATGAGGATGGCAGCATTTCCTATGAGACACGGTCCGTGGATGTGTCAGGCTGGGCCAGGAAGATGGGAAGTGGGAATCCGGATCTGCTGGACTTTGAGGACTGGTCTTACCGCTACATACAGAAACTTATCAGTGACCAGATACGGGGAGTGGTGAAAAACCTGGGGGATGATGTGGAGCGTTCCATGGCAGCCACCTATGCGGGTGTTTACATTGATTACTATGCAGGCAGGAAGATTGATGCCAAAGGAATCAGGAACACAAAGGGGTACCGATGGTGGCAGCGCAATATGCCGGACAGCTACCTGCTCCGGGAACTGGATTCCATGATTATGGATTCGGACAGGGATAATAATTACTTCCTGCTGCCGGAGGAAGAGGGCTGGCTCAGGGAATGAACCGGGGATATCCGGTACCGGGTATCTGGAAAATTACAGAATGGGGCTGGCATGGCCGGCACGGTTGACGGACAGGCCTTGTGAGGGGCCTGTTTGTGTGTTAGAATAAATGTAAGAAATATACAGAAGGAGGAACCGGCCATGAAGAAAAATGCCTGGAAGATTGTCATAAGACGCCTGGGGGCGTTTGCGGTGGCAGCCATCCTTGTGGTTTCCGTACCGTCCTGCGGCGCGGTCCAGGTTCAGGCAGCGGTTCAGGCGCGGCCGGAATCGGGGCGTCAGGCAGAGGTTCAGGCGCGGTTGGAATCGGGGCGTCAGGCAGAGGTTCAGGCTCGGTCGGAATCGGGGCGTCAGGCGGTATCACCCCGGATGGACCGGTTTTTTGAAGGGGTGGATTATTCCCAAAGGCCGTATGAACATTTCTCCACATCTGTCCTGGACAAGGCCATGGAGGATTTTGAACTGGCTTTAAGCGCACAGGGGCAGGAAGAGGAAGTGGGGCGTCTGTATGACCTGATCATCAGTGAGTTTGACCGGTTGGCAACAATGGCTTATATGGCCCAGATCATGTATGACAGGGATATATCTGACCAGGAGGCCGCCGCGGAGCAGGCATATACAACACAGCTGTATTCGGAGATGGGGAATAAGGCAGCTGCCTGCCTGCAAAAGGGCCTTGAATCTTCTTACCGCTCCCTTCTGGAGACAAAGATTGGAAAATCCTACGTTCCCATGATTGCCTATTATGAGGATTACTCACAGGAAGAGCTGGATCTCCATAACCGGGAAGAAGAACTGATCAGGGAATATGACCAGCTGGCATCCGGCGGGATATCCGTGGAGTATGACGGGGAACAGTGGGATTATGAGCGTCTGGCAAAAGAGCCGGATATGAGTACGGAAGATTACAGTGAAGTGAACGAGGCGCTGGGCAGGGAAAGAAACCGCATCCTTGGGGGCAAATACCTGGAACTGGTCAAGGTCCGCGGGGAGATAGCCGGTTCTGCAGGCTATGACAATTATGCTGAATATGCACATGAGACAATATACGGGCGGGACTATACCCTTGAGGATACGAAGCAGCTTTGCCGGAATGTGAAGGATTACATCGTGGTTCTCAGCGATACTATGTGGTACCTGTGGTCAGAAGATGTGGACAATGCTTCCTATGACAGCCTGGACCGGCTGGAAGAAAGCACGACAGAGGATATTCTTGATACGGTAGGGGACGGCATGGATCAGATGGTGCCGGAACTTGGGAAAATATTCCAATATATGAGGGATAACCATCTGTATGATATCCAGGCAGGGGAGGACGGCGTGGAGCGTACCGCTGGGAGCTATACAGTGGGTCTGCCCAGCTACAAGGACGCATTTATCTTCATAAACCGTGACAATACGTTCCGGGATTACCAGTCCCTGATTCATGAGTTCGGGCATTTTTGCAGTTATTATTATAATACAGTACCCGAGATGTATCAGGGCTTTCATGTGGATGTGTGCGAGATACAGTCCCAGGGACTGGAGATGCTGTCAACACGCTATGCGGAGGAACTGTTTGGGGATGGGGCGTCCGCCTATGCCTATGAGACAATGACGGATATGCTGTATGTGGCCATAACTGCATGTATGATTCAGGAATTCGAGGAAGCCGTATACACGACCCCTGACATGACCCTGGATGATATGAACCGCAGGTTCAAGGAGATACAGGATTCTTACGATGGCTGGTATTACCGGGTATATGGGGATATGTGTTATGACTGGGTAGATATCCCCCACCTTTTCTATAGTCCCCTGTATTATATCGGCTATGGGACTTCAGCCCTTTCAGCCCTGGATCTTTGGGTGCTTTCCGGGGAGGACTGGGATGAGGCGGTGGACACCTACCTTGGGATACTGAACGAAGGGCTGGATGCGCCCTACAGAGGGACCATGGCCAGGTGGGATATGAAGGATGTGTTTAATGAGGAAGATATAAAGGATTTGTCCCTGGAACTTACAAGGCTTGGGGAAGCCGGCGGCATGGAAGGGGAAGATACCGTGGATGGCGGCCAGCCTGAGGAAGAAGCGCCTGTGGTCAGCCCGGACAGAACATCCGTAGCCCAGAGCGATAGGTCAGTACTGTTCATCATTCTGGCGGGAGTCGGGACAGTGATTGTGCTTCAGGTCCTGATCATCAGTATCGGGCTTGTGATTTTGTGGGAGATTAAGAAGAGACGGCAGTGAGGGAAAGGCAGCGGTAAGGAAAGCGGAAGCAGGATAAATGGCAGTAAGGAAAAGTTAGTATAGATGCGGTGGTAAGAAAAGGACAGCAGCATTCAGGAATCTGGGATTCAGATATCTGGGTTACTGTCCTTTTCCTATGTAAGAATCCGTTGGATTGAATTATAAGCGGTCATTTGGGACATATATGCCTTGGATATCATCGATTGTGATATCGCCAACCGTAAAAATACCACCCACAAAACTGCCACCCACAAAACTGCCACCCGCTACCCTGCATTATCACCACTGGGAATCCCTATAATAAGCCAGCATCAGATCCACCATCCTCCCATAACTGCGCACCCCGTCCTCCTGGTTATTAGCTTTCAGGTAACGGTCATTGAGCTGGGTGGAGGCTTCGGCGACCTTGCCGTCAAACCTGTCCCAGAACTGGTTGTTCCAGGAGAGGTCCCTGGCTGCCTCCGGGGCAAGCCGCCCGTACAGGTCATAATATGCCTCCAGATCCACCTTGGCCAGTGCATTACCGGCATAGACCCATCCGGTCAGGTATCCGCTGTAACGGAAATCCGGGGAACCGGAACCGATACAGGCCAGGTATCCGATGAAGTTGGCCTCATCCTCGCGCATGAATCCTTTCAGATGGGACAGTTCATGGCATATGGTATGCGGGATATTGTAGTAAGGCATTTCCCTGTTGTAGTTTGCCTCAATGGTAAAGGGGGAGTAGATGCCGCAAAGTTGCTGGATGGACAGCAGACGCGGATTCATCAGGGGTTTGGGATAAGGGTAGTATCCGGCCAGCTGGGGGTAGTCTGTGCCCAGGTCCTTCATGGATTTAACCCCTTCCATCCCAAACTCCCGGAGCATTGCGGCTGAGGGCAGGGGCGTGTCCCCTGTCTGGCCAGGATAAAGCCCCTTAAGTACATCCTCTGAGTGGTCTGTTTCCTTAAGCGTGCTGTTTACCTGTTCCGTAAGGAACAGGCAGAGGCTGTAAAGCTCTTCGGTAGACGATTTTTCCATGACCATGCCAGCCTCATAGGAAAATGGCGTCCGGTAGTAGTTGATGCCGCAGTTGGCCGTGTACAGGAACAGGAGGAGGCAGACAAGGAAAAACAGACGGGACAGGACGGCAAGCGGTTTCCTGATGAGGGAAAAGAGGTTCAGGATACAGAAAACAGCAGCCAGATATAACCCTGCTTCTGACAGGGAGATAGGGAAAATGCTGCTGAAACGGCCAATGGTATTCACAAGCACAGGATAGACGGTAATGGAATATGTATGTGCAAAACCAGGAACCATCCTGGCACAGATGCCCAGGATGGCGGAGGCGGCAGCAAGAACCAGGCTGATGGCAAAAAGACGGATCTGGGACCTGCGGACCCTGTCCGGGGGACTGGGGGCATGACGGGATGGTGGGGAGGGGAACTTGGATGGAATCTTCATAAACATACCTGCCTTTATGTAATGTAGTCCGGTTCTGGATGGTATACAGCACGCTCTGGGGCGGATGGCTTGACGGGAAGTAATGAACATACACGCCCAGAAAAAAAGGAATTTGCAATTTATTTGAATAACTGGATGGTTCCATCCCCGCTGAGCTTAAAAAGGACGGTGGCGCCAATGGGAAACAGGAAGATACCGGGTAGCCCCAGGACTTTGCCGCCCACAAACATGCAGAGCAGGGCGGCAGCAGGAGGGAGGCCCATCTGCAGGCCGACCACCTTGGGCTCAAGGGACTGGCGGACTACCGTAATCAGCAGATAGAGGCACACAAGGCCGATGCCCAGGCTCCTGGAACCTGTGGTCCAGGCAACAAAGGCCCAGGGCAAAAGGATGGTGCCCGTGCCCAGCACAGGCAGGATATCCACCAGTGTAATCAGGCAAGCGGCCGTGAACCCCATGGGCACTCCCAGGATTAGGAAGCCCACGGACAGTTCCGCAAAGGTAAGGGCCATAAGCAGGGCATATGCCTTAACCAGACGCCCTGTCACATCCCGTATGCTGGCACATGCAGCCGTGAGTATGGCCCGCTGTTTTTCCGGAATCTGGCGCATGAGGAATGCAACGGTCTGCCGGTAACTTCCGGTAAGGAAGAAAGACGCAATCACCGCAGCCAGGATATCCACCAGAAGGGATGGGAAACCAACAAGGACAGAGGCGCCGTAGCCAATCAGGCTGGAGGAAAGGGCGCCTGCTGCATTTTCCATGGCATGCTCCAGACTGGTCCCAAGGGAGGAGATATGGATGCTATGGCCTGGGAAACTGGCTTCCAGAAGCGTGAAAAACCGGGAAAGCCCTGGTTCCACCACTTCGCTGTATAACGCTGGAAGCTTCCTGCCCTGTTCCTGGATGCAGGAAAACAGCCAGTTCCCGGAGACAGCCGCCAGACTGAAGAGACAGCCATAGAACAGAAGGAGGACTGCCGCTGCCGCACACTTCTGCCCGCCTTTCATGCGGCTTCCTAAAAAGGAGACAGCCGGGTCCAGCACCGCGGCAATTGCCAGCGCCATGATAAAGGGCATGAGCATGGGAATCAGCCTTTTAAAGAGAATATAGCAGATTACACCGATAATCGCAAAGTAAATAAAGCTGATAATAAAGGTCCTGCGTTTTTGGAGGTCCATATGACATGCATCCTGTTTGTTTGCTTACCTCTATTATAGGCAGTGGAAATGCCGCAGTCAAGAAATAATCCCCAGAATTTGGAGGACATGCTATCAGGAGGATATACAATCAGGAGAACATGCAATCAGGAGAACATGCTAACTCAGATACCTAAGACCATATGCCCATACAGCGCAATCCCCGCACATATGAGAATCCCGGGAACCGTGGCGATACAGACAGCCGCCCCGGCCCATTTCCAGCTTTTTGTCTCCCTGGCAATTGCCTGGCAGGTGGTCAGGCAGGGCCAGTGCAGGAAGGTAAAGACAAGGGTACAGATTGCTGTAATCCAGGTCCAGCCCTGGGAGGCGAGCAGCTGGTATAGGGAAAAGCCATTGCCGCCCGCGGCCAGGGAACCGCCCAGCATGCCGCCAAGGGGCCCGCCTTCAAGGTAGGCCATGATGAGGATTGGAAGGAACAGCTCTCCTGCCGGGAAGGACAGCACAAAGGCCGCCAATATGGCCCCATCCATGCCAAGAAGGACCGCGGCAGGATGGAGCAGGCCCGTAAATGCAGCCAGCAGGCTGGGAACGCCGGCGGCAGGCCGGTGAAAGGACACGAATCCGCCGGAAGGGCCTGTGTAGAAGAGATTGGCCAGGAGCCATATGATGATTCCGGCGGGAACCGCCGCCCTGACCGCGCGTCCGGCAAACACCATGGTTCTGTTCAGGAGGGAGCGCAGGGCTGAGCGGGTAATGTGCATTTTCCTGTAAGGGGACAGTTCCAGGGCGAAGGCGGAGGAAAGTCCCTTTAACAGCGTTTTTGACAGAAGCCAGGATATCCCCAAGGACAGGTAGACAGCGGCCAGCAGCAGGATGGAAAACAACAGGGCGCAGGACAGGGAACCGGTCAGGGAGTCCACGGGACCGGCGGCAAAAAACAGGGGAATCAGTATTATAAAAACAGGAAAACGGCCGCAGCAGGGAATCATGGAATTGGTGAGTACGGCAATGATGCGTTCCCTGGGGGACTGGATGGACCGGCAGCAGGCCACTCCGGCAGCATTGCACCCCAGACCCAGGGCCATGGTCACACATTGTCCGCCGCAGGCGCCGCATTTTTCAAATATGGGGTCCATGCCCATGGATGCCCTGGGAAGGAATCCAAGGTCCTCCAGAAGGGTGAAAAAAAAGAGGAAAACAGCAAGGGGAGGCAGCATGATGGCAGCGGTCCAGGAAAGCGCACGGAAGCCACCGTGAATAAGGCAGCCTGTAAGCCAGGGAGCCGCCCCCAGATATGCCATGGCGCTGTCCAGATACAGTTCCAGCCGTGACAGGGCATTCCACAGCAGGAGGGATGGGACACCGCCAGCAAGCATGGTCAGATGGAGGACTCCGGCCAGCAGCAGGAGCAGTATGATTTTCCCTGTAACAGGCCCGGTGAGGATGAGGTCCAGCAATACCCTGCGGGCGCCGTCTGCCTCTGAGGTGACGGAGATGCATTCCGCAGTCAGTTTCTTAGGCGAAAAATCCAGACAGTCATAGCAGAATGCCTTCCGGTTCCCTGGTTTGGCCGCATAATGTATGGCGGCCTTGACATCGTCAAGATGGCTCTGGTCCCGGGCGCAGCAGGGGATGACGGGAATCTGGAGCACATCCTCCAGAAGGTTATAATCAATCACCAGCCCTGTCCGAAGGGCCTCGTCACAAAAATTAACACAGAGTATCACTGGGATGCTGCCTGTATTTCTGGTTCCGCTATCCATCCCAAGGACTTGTTTTAACAGGTGAAGTCCCAGTTCCAGCCTGGTCGCGTCAGCCACCACTGCAATTACATCCGGCTGCCGGGATTGCAGGAGGGAATCATTGCTTTCACGGGAACCGGAATCCGGGCACGGAGCAGAGGAAAGGGAATAGGCGCCGGGCATGTCAAGAAGCATATAAGCCTGGCCGCAGTATCTGTAAGTACCGCGGCCAGGCGCTCCCCCGTCCCCCCACCAGCCGCCGGTGTAGCGGCACATACCTGTCAGTCCGTTGAATATGGTGGTTTTTCCGGATTTCGGGGTTCCTGCAAGGGCAATCACGCTGTATTCATTTTCCATTTAATCACTCCATATATAAATCCAATCCAGGGAAATGGATTGGGCCTTATGATTAGATATGCCGGGAAATCCCGGTGGTGCCAGTACAGCGGAGGGGTTCCGGCGCCCCAGGAGCCGGTCTGCCTGAATCACGCCAGTCCATCCATATGCCGCCGCTTTGGACATGACGGAAACTGTTTTGATTTTACATACGTCTTTTGATATAATGGAAAGATGTATTGTCGTATGGTCCGTATCAAGGAGGAGAAAAGATGATGAGGAAAATGCTGATACTGCCTGTGCTGATACTGACAGCAGTTTTTACGGCTGCGTGCAGCGGACAGGGGGATAAGGAAGACAAAGCCGGGATACCTGCCGGACTGGAGGCGGACAGCCGTGTGGACAGGGCCGGAGAGGAAGCTGCCGGGACTGTCAACCCGTACTATGAAGAGGTGAACCGTGTCATCTACAGTGAGTTTAATTCTCCCCTTGGAAATATTCCGGAACCCATTGATGAAGCCTTTGAATTCAGCCTTGGGGATACGCCGGACGGAATCAGGAAGACATACGGCAGCCTGAAGCTTCGGGAGGAAACGGACCTGTTGGACCCGTTTACTGAAAAACCGGTGCCGGGCGCGCAGGAGAGAAGCCGGATCTTTGGCAGCAGGAAGGTATTTGCTGTTGAAAAGGAGACGGAGGCCGGGGATTACCGGACAATCCTTTCATTGGCAGCGGAAACCGGCGCGGTCGGTGAGACAGGTGCGGATGGCCAGCCGCTTACCATGGTGGAGGTGAATCCGGATGATATGTCCTTGTCCTCAATCAGGCTTCCGTCATCCATTGCAGATATGATTAACGACCACAAAGAGGAAGGGTCATGGAATTACTATAACCCGGAGACTTTGTGCTTTTCTTCCATTCAGTCTAAGGAAACAGCCCCGGGTTATCACACGGTCAACGCGGTTTTTGTGGTATTTAAGGACCGGGATTTCAGCCAATATCTGGAATACAGGATGGAATGCCTGTGCAACACCCTTTTCGATGAAACCGCTGCAGAGGTAAAGGAAATGATGGAGGACAGGCTGGATGAACTTTCAGATTGGCAAAAGGCGGACATAGGGCAAAAAGAGCGCCTGATTGTAAGCCATCTGACCCTAAAGGCAGTCACGCCGGAACAGGGCCATGGGGACGGGGACAGGGATTATGCGGACCAGGTTCTGGAGTTTGTAAAAAGCGGGCGGAACCAGGACTATTTTCTTACAAAAGGAAATGTTACCCATATCCTGCTGGAGCCATATGTGGATTTCCTGAAAGGACAGCCTGAGGGACTGGAATCCCTATTGAAGCCGGAAGCCGCTGCCCTTGGGGCGTACGGTGACAGCGCTTTAGCAGACACCTTCCGGGACGTGCTGGAGATGGACGTGCTGGAGCCAGGGGTTCTGGAAGTGCTGTCCGCCGCTAATTTTATGGACCGGGAAGCAGATGTGAAGGACGCCCTCATAACACGGATACGGCATTACGGCGGGGCGGGTGATCATGGATATGTGACGGTGCCGGAGCAGGTGGGGAATGCGTTGAAACAGCACTGGCTGGCATGGATGGCAGACGGCGCTGTTTACTCGGAATATGATTATGGGAATGAAAGGATAACCGTGGCTTCGTCCGGCCTTTCACAGGATGGGCGCTTTTGTTCGTTCCAGGTTGATGTAATCCCTTCAGATTATCCGCGGATAACAGTCCGTTATGACGTTGCCGGAAGCCGCTATGGAGCCGGGCTGATAATGGACGGGGATTTTGGGCTGGCAGGGTATGACTGAACAGGCAGATGCTTTGCAGGGCAGGCTGCAGGACATTGTAAGACGGGATTAATTCTACGGCTTGACGGCGGAATCGATATCAACTATACTAAAAGGAAAATACGCAGGAGATGAACAGTTATGGGATTTCAGGACGATTATGTGATGAGGACCATCAGCGACCTGGTCAGGGCCATTGCAAGGCTGGTGCTGGGCAAGAACGATATAGACTATGAACTTCCGGAGGACGAGGACAGGTATACCCCTATGGACCGGGTGTACCGCCAGTTAAAGGACATGGCGGATGCAGGCGATATCAACGGGGCTGAGAATTATCTCTCGGACCAGCTGGATCCCCAGGATATTGACCGCCTGGAGATGGCCCTTACTTTTTATATGTATCTTAACCAGATGAAGGATGACACACTTTTCGAGGCGAACTATTCGCGGGAGGAGATTGTGGACGGTATCAACAGCGTGTGCGCGGAATATGGCATTTCAGGTTTTGAGCATTTTGTGGATACTACCATGGTGTAAGTTTAATAGCTGCCAGATGGACGTGGGAACATGTGCACCTGGCTGCTTTTGTGAAAATCAGAAGGAAAGAGGAAATCCATGGAGATAAAAAGAGAATGCGCTCAGTATTTGGAGGAATACTATAAGGAGCTTTTTTTCGGCAGCGTGAATAAGCGTTTCAGGGCCATGACGGCCGCTGAATTGAGGAAACGGTTAAAGCGCCTGACTGAGGAGAACCTAAAGCCCCTTGAGAAAGCCAATGAGTTGAGCGATGTCCATGCCATGCTGTCCAAGGTCTGCGCATATCTGATGCACAAGGAGGGAAAGCTGCCGCCGGGACCGGCTGTCCAGGAGTGGGAACAGAATTGTGCCAGCATGCAGGAATTCTGCGGCGCCCTTGCAAGAAAGGACCTGGAGTACCTGTCCGGCCTGTCCCTGGAGGAACTGGAACATGTCCTCAGGATGCAGGGAATCCGCCGTTATCTGCTGACCAACTCATTGGACCGTGCCTACCAGCTGTTCTATATACCAAAGACCATTAAAAAGGGAATCCGGGAGTCCGTGAACCAGAAGCCGGAGGAGGAGTATCCGGGAGCCAGGGAGATGAAGCGCAGGTTCATCCTCCATGTAGGCCCCACCAACAGCGGCAAGACCCATGATGCATTGGAACGGCTGAAGGAGTGCGGCCACGGGGCGTATTTCGGCCCATTAAGGCTTTTGGCCCTGGAGGTCTATGATAAGCTTAATTCAGAGGGGCTTGCATGTTCCATGATTACAGGGGAGGAGACGCTGGAGGTGCCGGGGGCCGTGTGCCAGGCATGTACCGTGGAAATGCTCAATGACCACGATTACTTTGATATCGTTGTGGTGGATGAGTGCCAGATGGTTGCGGACCCATACAGGGGACACAACTGGACCAGGGCGGTCCTGGGGCTTCGGGCAGAGGAGATACATCTGTGCATGGCGCCGGAGGCAGAGGACATCATCGTCCAGATGATAAAACGCTGCGGGGACCAGTTCCGGGTGGTGCGCCACAAGCGGAATACCAGGCTGACCCTGGAGACAAAGCCATATAACCTGAAGCGGGATTTGAAGAAAGGCGATGCCCTGATTGTATTTTCCAAAAAATCAGTGCTTGCCCTGGCCGCCCATCTGGAGAACGAGGGAACCCATTGCAGCGTCATATATGGAAGCCTGCCTCCGGCCACCAGACGGGAACAGGTGCGCCGTTTCCTGGCAAAGGAGACGGATGTGGTGGTCAGCACGGACGCCATCGGCATGGGCCTGAACCTGCCCATACGCAGGATTGTGTTTGTGGAGACCAGGAAATTCGACGGAGTGGGCAAACGCACCCTGAATCCGGAAGAGATTAAGCAGATAGCGGGCCGGGCCGGAAGATACGGGCTTTACGATGAAGGGTTCGTAACTGCCATTGACGAGCTGGATGTGATAAAGGACGGTCTGTCCAGGCTTCCCATACCCATCATGAAAGCATATGTGGGCTTCCCGGAACAGCTGCTGAACCTGCCGGCCGAGATTGACACCCTGGTGAAAATCTGGGCGTCCATGGATACTCCTTCCATCTATGAGAAGATGGAGGTGGACGAGCTTCTGTCCCTGTACATGACATTTGAACATGTGCACCAGGACGACATGGACACATTTACCAGACAGGAGATATATAAGCTGATTACGTGTTCCATTGATATAGATAATAAGATGGTCATGGACCTGTGGAAAGATTACTGCAGGGATTACCGGGATGTGGATGAACTGGAATTCCCCTACAGCCCGGGCGATGACCTGTATGACCTGGAGAGCTATTATAAAATGCTGGATCTGTATTTCCAGTTTTCCAGGAAGGCAGGACTTCCGGTCCAGACCGGAAACCTGAATGAGGAGCGGCGGCGCACCGAAGAGGAAATCAGCCGTATCCTGAAAACAGAATGTGCCAGCTATTCCCGCAAGTGTTCAGCCTGCGGACGGGAGCTGTCATGGGATTACCCCTTCTCTGTATGTGAGAAATGCTTTGAGCGGGGGAAGGTAAACCGTACCCATAACCGAGGGGGACGGCGCCGCGCATCATAGAGGCTGGCCATTACCGCAGGTCTGCGCAGGGATGCGCCAGTTGTTTATAAGAGTATGGGAAAGACAAAGGAGGAAGAAAATGGAAAATCAACGTATCATTCAGGTGGAGGACAAGGTACCCTTTAAGCTGCTTGTTCCCCTGAGCATCCAGCACATGTTCGCCATGTTCGGCGCATCCATCCTGGTGCCCTTTCTGTTCGGCATCAGCCCGGCTGTGGTCCTGTTCATGAACGGTGTGGGTACCTTGCTGTTCATCTGTGTGACAAAGGGAAAGGCGCCTGCTTATCTGGGCTCCAGCTTTGCGTTCCTGGCCCCGGCCGGGGTGGTCATCCAAAACTTCGGGGAATCCGGATACGCCTATGCGCTGGGCGGTTTTGTGGCCGTGGGATTCTGCGGATGTATCCTGGCATTCATCGTTTACAAGTTCGGCACGGAATGGATTAATGTTGTCCTTCCTCCGGCAGCCATGGGTCCGGTGGTGGCCCTGATCGGTCTTGAACTTTCCAGCAATGCGGCTGACAATGCAGGCCTTTTAGACCCTGCAATGGACCCAAGGAAGATTATTGTATTCGTAATCACACTGGGCACCGCTGTATTTGGCTCCATCCTGTTCAGGAAGTTCTTCTCAGTCATCCCTATCCTGATAGCGGTCATAGCAGGGTATGTGGCTGCATTTGCATGCGGACTTCTGGATTTCTCAGCAGTGGCTGCGGCGCCTGTATTTGCACTGCCAAACTTCTCCAGACCCAAGTTTAACCTGGAGGCAATCATGACCATCCTTCCGGTCCTCCTGGTCATCACTTCGGAGCACATCGGACATCAGGTGGTCACCAGTAAGATTGTGGGCCGCGACCTGTTAAAGGACCCGGGCCTTCACCGCTCCCTGTTCGGAGACAACTTCTCCACCATGATATCCGGACTCATCGGTTCCGTGCCAACCACCACCTACGGGGAGAACATCGGCGTCATGGCCATCACCCGGGTATACAGTGTGCGCGTAATCGCAGGCGCCGCCGTGTTGTCCATCATATGTTCCTTCATCGGCAAGCTGTCCACCCTGATCAGCACCATACCGGGGCCGGTCATCGGGGGAATCTCCTTCCTGCTCTACGGAATGATTGGTACCTCGGGACTGCGTATCCTGGTGGATTCACAGGTGGATTACGGCAATTCCAGGAACCTGGCCCTGACCTCAGTCATATTTGTCACCGGCCTTTCAGGAATCGCCGTGAAAATCGGAAACATCCAGCTGACCGGCATGGTCCTGGCCTGTGTGGTGGGTATGGTTTTAAGCCTTGTGTTCTATCTGCTGGATTATTTCCATCTGACTAATGACCAGGCGTAGGATGGTGGGTATGTATAGCAGTTATGGGATAGCGGTTATGGAGTAACAGTTATGGAATAGCAGTTATGGAATAGTGGTTATGGAGTAACAGTTATGGGGTGGCGGTTATGGAGTAACAGTTATGGGATAGCGGTTATGGAATAACAGCCATGAATTACAGGTATGGAAATGCATTGGAAAGTCATTGACATTTACAGTGAAATCTGCAATAATGACTGATAAAGTAAAGTATTAAACCGATGAAGCGGAGATCAAACCGTAAAGGGCATTCACAGAGAGCAGGGGATGGTGGGATTCCTGTAATAAGCCGGACGGCAAATGGACCGCTGAGGGAAAGGTGAACGGGCAGGTTAGGTGCGGGCAGGAAGACTGTGGCGGGAAGAATGCGGCAGGAAAGACTGCAGAAGGAAACATGCAGCAGGAAGACTGCAGACGGAAGCGTGCAGCAGGAAGGCCGCAGACGGAAGTGTGCCTCAGGAAGGCCGCAGATGGAAGTGTGCCGCAGGAAGGCGACAATCGGCCGTTGCAGCTGTCTGGCATGTATAATCCGGCATTTATAGCCTCAGTATCCGGACCGCAGGCCTGCGTTAAAGGCAGAATATGTGCCGGATTGTGTCTGGAAGTTCAGTTTTGCCCAAACGCGTCTTAGCATATTTGTTAAAGTGGTAAGCAGATAAGGTGGTACCACAGGTGCTGTATATTCAGGCCTGTCCTTTCTTAAGGACAGGTCTTTTTGTATCTGTAAATATCAGTAAATGTACATAACGGAAGGAGAAGGGCAATGTCCAAATCATTTTTAATGGGAAATGAAGCAATCGGCCTGGGAGCAGTCAGGGCAGGTGTGCAGGTGGTATCGGGTTATCCGGGCACCCCATCCACGGAAGTCCTGGAGACAGTGGCAAAACACAACCCAGGTGATATCTATGTGGAGTGGTCGGTGAATGAAAAAGCGGCAATGGAGGTGGCTGCCGCGGCCGCCTATACGGGCGCCAGGACCATGGTCACCATGAAACAGGTGGGACTTAACGTGGCCTCGGACCCCCTTATGAGCCTGGCCTATGTGGGCGTCAAGGGAGGCATGGTTGTCATGGTGGCAGACGACCCAGGCCCCATATCCTCCCAGACAGAACAGGATACGCGTCACTTCGGACAGTTCTCCAAGCTGCCTGTATTTGACCCCAGTTCCCCGGAGGAAGCTTATGAGATGATTGGGGATGCATTTGATTACTCGGAAAAATACCATACCCCGGTGCTGTTCCGTCCCACCACAAGAATCTGCCATGGCTGTGCCAGCGTGGAGTTAAAGGAACGTATCTGTCTTCCGGCACCACAGGGATTCGTGAAAGATTCCAACAAATGGGTTATCTTCCCGCGCCTGTCCAATGCAAACCACAAGATGATTGAGGCGCGCAATCCTGTAATCGGAGATGACTTCAGCAGTTACCGTTTCAACCTGCTGCACAGGGAAGAGAAGGAAACTGTCCAGGGAATCATCACCCATGGAATCAGTTATGAGTTTGTCATGGAAGCGCTGAACGGATACAAGGGCGCGCGTGTAATCAAGATTTCCACGCCCAACCCCACGCCAGAAAAGCTGATGTTTCAGTTCATGGACGGCCTTAATGAGGTCATGGCAGTGGAAGAACTGGACCCGGTGCTGGAGCAGGAACTGATGCTTGTCTGCGGAAAACACCATTTGAATGTGGATATCCGGGGAAAGCTTACGGGTGATGTGCAGTGTGCAGGCGAGAACAGTGTGGAGTCCGTGCGCAAGGTGCTGGAGGCTTATCTGGGTGCACCGTACATAGAATATATGGAATCCCTGGATGAGGCTTCCGATGAGGCTGTCGATGCGGCTTCCGATGAGGCTGCCGGTGCATCTTCCGATATGGCTGCCGGTGCAGCCCCCCTTCCGGTCCCGCCCCTCCCAATCCGTCCTCCGGTCCTATGTGCGGGATGTCCCCACAGGGCTTCCTTCTATGCGGTCAAGCGTGCCATGGAAAAGCTGAACCAGGAACTGCCCGATGGACAGGATCCGGTGGAAGGCATTTACTGCGGAGACATCGGATGCTATACCCTGGGCAATGCAAAGCCTCTGGACATGGTGGATACCTGTCTGTGCATGGGTGCAGGCATCACCATGGCGCAGGGGATGCAGAGGGTGGAGCCGCACAAGCGTTACTTCTCCTTTGTCGGGGATTCCACATTCTTTGCATCCGGGCTGACCGGTATTGTGAATGCAGTGTACAATGAGGCCAATCTCACCCTGTGCATCCTGGATAATTCCACCACGGCCATGACAGGCCACCAGCCCCATCCGGGAACCGGCCATACCATGATGGGCCAGGTGGTGGAAAAGGTTGACATAACAAAGGTATTGGAGGGAATCGGCGTAAAACACATAAGGACCGTGGATGCGCTGGATCTTAAGCAGTGCGTGGACACCGTGCTGGAGTTTTCCGCCCTAAACGGGGTAAAGGCCGTGATATTCAAGGCTCCCTGCATTGCCATTGTGAAAACCACGAAGAAATGCAGGATTGTGGAGGACAGATGTGTGGACTGCCGCACCTGCATCAATGAAATCGGATGCCCGGCCCTGGTGCTGGACCAGGATAAGGTTAAGATTGATTCCGGACTCTGTACCGGTTGCGGACTCTGCGGCCAGATATGTACCGTGGACGCCATCGAACCTGTGGAATAAGCGAGGAGGATAGATATGACAAAAAATGTATTGTTATGTGGAGTGGGAGGACAGGGAACCGTCCTTGCGTCCCGCCTGATAGCCCTGGCAGCCATGGAAAAGGGGATGGAGGCCAGAGGGGCAGAAACTATTGGAATGGCACAGAGAGGCGGCAGCGTGGTCAGCCATGTGCGGATTGGGGAGGAAATCCACTCCCCCCTGATACCATACAAAGCAGCGGACGTCATCATTGGCTTTGAACCCGCCGAGGCAGTGCGCTGTCTTCCATACCTGAAAAAGGGAGGCTGCATGGTGGTGTCACCCGTGCCGATCCGTCCGGTTACTGCTTCCCTCACAGGCGGCGCCTATACAGGCAATGAGATGATGGAGTATCTGAAACAGACCGTGGATAACCTGGTGGTGGTGGACGGCACAGCCATCTGCGCCAGGAGCGGTTCCCCAAAGGTACTGAATGTGGCGTTGCTGGGCGCTGCCATTGCCAGCGGTTTAATCGGCATTTCCCTGGAGGAAATGGAGCAGGCCATATTAAAACGGGTACCTGAGAAGTTCAGGGCCATGAATGTGACGGCGCTTAACCTGGGCGCTGTCTCAGAACACGCGTGAAAAACGGAGGATAGAACCAATGAAGATGAAAGAATCCCAGTTCCTTCTCATAAAGGAACAGCTTAAGAAACTGACTGGCAAGGAATGTTTTTACAAGCATAAGCTGGAAGGAATCAATGTGGACCAGATACAGTCGCAGGAGGACTTTGAAAAGCTTCCGTTTACGTGGAAAGGCGACCTGAGGGAGGCGTATCCCCTTGGTCTCATGGCTGAACCAGAAGATAAAATCGTGCGTATCCACTCCTCATCCGGGACCACCGGGACCCCGGTCATCATCCCCTACACCCAGCAGGATGTGGATGACTGGGCGCTGATGTTTGCCCGCTGTTATGAGATGGCTGGAATCACCAACATGGACAGGATACAGATTACACCGGGATACGGGCTGTGGACAGCGGGAATCGGATTCCAGCTGGGAGCTGAGCGTCTGGGGGCCATGACCGTGCCCATGGGACCCGGCAACACGGATAAACAGCTGCGCATGATGATGGACATGAAGTCCACGGTCCTGTGCGCCACCTCATCCTATGCCCTGCTGTTGGCAGAGGAGATTGCCAAGAGGGGGATTGGGGACAGGATATGCCTGAGAAAAGGTGTGATTGGATCGGAACGCTGGGGTGACAAGATGAGGAAGCGGATTGCCGCCGAGCTGGGGGTTGACCTTTACGACATCTATGGACTCACGGAAGTATATGGTCCCGGCATTGCAATCAACTGCCAGGCCCAGGGAGCCATGCATTACTGGGATGATTTTATTTACATTGAGATTGTGGACCCGAAGACAGGAGAAGTCCTGCCTGACGGGGAAGTGGGGGAAATTGTCATCACAACCCTGAAAAAAGAAGGCGCTCCCTTAATCCGTTACCGTACCCATGACCTTTCCAGGATTGTGCCCGGCGACTGCCCATGCGGTTCCCCTTATCCAAGAATCGGAACCTTAATCGGACGCACGGATGACATGGTAAAAGTAAAGGGAGTCAACATTTTCCCAAGCCAGATAGAAGAACTGTTAAGCTCCATTGAAGGCGCATCCAGTGAGTATCAGGTCATGGTAGACCATCTCATGGGCAAGGATGTAATGACCCTGTTTGTGGAAACCAACCCATCCATTAACAGGTACGCCCTTGAAATAGAAATCCAGACCAGCTTCAAAAACAGGATAGGCCTGACGCCGGTTGTTAAGCTGGTGGATCTGGGGGAACTTCCGCGAAGTGAGAAGAAGTCTACCAGGGTGTTTGATAATAGGTATTGATGGGGGGAGAGGCAGAGGGAGCGCGGGGGTGCGCAACCTCTGCTTTTGTTTGGTTCCGGGAGCAGGGGCGGGAGGCGGGCGGCCTTGCGGTTCCTGGTTCCGGGCGCATGGTTTGCTAACTCAAAAAATGGACGGAAACAGGGCACCGCGCCAACTACCGAAGAAATCTTGATGATTTTTCGTCCGTAGGCGCTCTGCGTTCGGGCTTGGAAGCCCTCTCTCGGCCCTGTTTCCGCCCATTTTTTGAGCAAGCAAACCAAGCCCCCTCCACAAGGAACCGCAATCCCGCCCCCGCTCCTGCCAAGGTTATGAAGAGGTTGCTATATCTTCCGTCCACTGCGTCTGCCACCTCCACACCAGAAAGGAAGAAGGCCCCGCCCGCCATATGACACGGGCAGTGTGCTGGTTTATGGGATATCTTAGGTTGAGTGTTTTAACATATTTTAGGATTCATTCTATAGTTAGATGTGCAATCGAATATGGATTGCTGTCCAAATTATCATTAATCTGACACTGTAACTGGTCAACTAAAAGAACAATAGAAGCGCCATAAGTAAATAATTAAGAAGGCATTAAGAAAGCAACAAAAGAACAATAGAAGCGCGATAAGTAAGTAATAAGAAGGCAATAAGAAAGCAACAAAAGAGCAATAAAAGCACGAAAAGTAAATAATAAAAAGGCAATAAGAAGCCAATAAAAAACAATAATTAAGTGATAAGAACGTAATATGAAATCAATACAAAAGCCATAGTTAGTACAGCCTTACACGAATACCAGTAAAGCCAGCATCAGATATCTACGCCAGAAATATGCCTGAAAAGCCTAGTCATGGCGCCTACTACGCCACCTCTTTGCGAAGCATACCTTCGGCAGACAACATGCACTGGCATACTGGTATCTACTACGCCGCAGAGACTCATAAATCACACCCCGGATTCGTGTGATGCAGGAAGCTGTCGATACGTAGCGGGTGAGTGGAATGGGGATGGGGGCGGTGGATGCATCTACAGGGGCGTGCAGGTCTTAGCCTGTGGGAATCGGTGCTAAGAGTCTGGCGCCTTTGTCTGAACCCAGTAACAAAATTGTTGGATAAGACAAGGCGTGAGTTTGGCAGCCAGACTCTTGTCCAGCGCCGATTTCCACAGGCTTAGACATGCTAGCCCCGCAGCCGTATCCATCGCCCCCATCCCCATTCCACTCACGGACGGATGCACCTTCGCCCTCATCCCACAAATCCTCACCCCTCATAAATACAAAACGCATTCTCATCCAAATTATTCTCAAACAAATACTGTTCGATTGTATTTCCCACCTTTTTAAGTACATCTTTTATCAACACAGCTTTTTCTTCCGTGTCCCGGAAGGCAGGAACGCTGATGGACAGGCTGGCAATGGTTTTCTGGTTGCAGCAGATAGGGACTGCGTAGCAGCAGATGTCCAGGGCGGTTTCCTTTTTTTCGTGGGCAAACTTGCTGGCGTTGATTTCTTCCCACTCTTTTTCCAGTGTTTCAAAATCCGTGATGGTATATTCGGTGAACTTTTCCAGGCCGTTAGGGTATAAGGCCCTTACCTTTTCAAAGGGGAGCTGGTACAGCAGGGCCTTGCCAAGAGCGGTACAGTAGAGGGGCAGCCGTTTCCCGACGCTGGATACAAGGCGTATGGCCTCCTTTGAGTCCACCTTTGCTATGTAAAGCACGCTGTTATCGGAACGGATTCCGAATTGGCAGATTTCGTTTGTTTCATTGACCGCATATTCCATTTCTGATTTGATGAACTGCATGATGCTCTTTTCACCATAATAGGAACTGCCCGCCAGGTAGGCGCCGATGCCTATGGTGTAAAGGCTGCTGTCCTTGTGGAATGCGATGAAGTTCCGGCTGGCCATGGTGTGCAGGATAGGGGCCACGGTTGTTTTGGGGGAACCGATATGTTTGGCTATATCAGAAAGGCTGAGGCCGGATGGGGTGGTTCCCAGCAGCTCCAGTATGTTTAAAACGCGCTCTGTTGGTTTATGTTCTGTATTTGGCATGGTCTGCTCCTTTTAACTTGCTGAGTCTATTATACCAGACGGGATTTTGAGAAAGCCACTAGTAAAAATATACAATATAAAATGTATTCGTTTGTGTGATATGTCGAAATGTTAAATTAATATTGACTTTTCTTTGAATCAGATATATTCTTTTTATGTGACGTACGAGAATGCGCATATAGTACGAATATACGTACAAAAAGAAAAGAGGGGTAAAACTATGATAATGAATTTCCTAAAAAAGGTTCCTGCCGGAATGATGATTGTACCGCTTCTGATTGGCGCGGTCTTAAACACCTTTTTCCCCCAGGCGCTGCAGCTTGGCTCCCTGACAACAGCAACATTTTCCAATGCAGGCGCCGCAACCGCCATGGGAATCCAGCTTGTATGCCTGGGAACCACGCTGCAGCTGGGCGATATCGGAAGGGTGCTGAAGCGGGGCGGAATCCTGCTGCTTTCAAAGTTTTGTATCGGCTCGCTGATTGGAATCACCGTAGGTAAGATATTCGGACCTGCCGGAGTCATGGGATTATCGGCACTGGCAATCATCAGCGCCGTAACCAACAGCAACGGCTCCGTTTACCTGGCCCTGATGCAGACATACGGAGATGATGTGGACGGAGGCGCCATGGCGCTGCTGGCGCTGAATGACGGACCGTTCATGACCATGATCGCCATGGGGGTATCCGGTCTTGCCAATATTCCAATCCAGGCATTGATTGCAACCGTGACCCCTATCCTGGTAGGTATGATCCTGGGCAATATGGATAAAAAATTTGCGGATTTCGTTTCCCCTGCAGGGGCTGTGATGATTCCTTTTGTGGGATTGACGCTGGGAGCAGGAATCAATCTTATGAATGTACTTAAGGGTGGTATACCTGGCGTAATCCTGGGGCTTATCTCTGTATTCGTGGGCGGCGCGTTCATCGTGTTCTGCGACCGTGTGATTGGCAAGCGTCCCGGATATGCCGGATGGGCAGTTGCCACAACCGCAGGCAATGCGGTGGCGGTCCCGGCCGTGGTGGCCATGGCGGACCCGGCTCTTGAGCCGTACGTATCCGGTGCAACCACCCAGGTGGCGGCGGCCGTGGTGGTAACGGCAATCATCGCTCCTTTGATGACAAGCTACTGGGCCAAGAAGTATGGCTGCCCCAAAATGCCGCTGGAAACTGAATAAATAATAGGACAAATGGTGGAGGATGATTAGAATGAGCGAAATAATTACAAATGCAATGATTATTGATGAAAAAGACACGGTAGCCGTTGCCATTGAACCGGTTAAGGCAGGCCAGACCGCGGCCTGGCTGGATAAGAACGGCGGGCTTTGGGAAGTTACGGCTGTTACGGACATACCCATTTACCACAAGTTTGCAATCAGGGACATGCAAAAGGGAGAGCCGGTTGTCAAGTATGGGGAACATATCGGACTGGCTGCCAGGGATATCCAGGCAGGCGAACACGTACATACGCACAATGTTGAGAACCACAGGGAACAATTATAAAAGGGGGCTGACGCAATGGATAAGAAAGCAATGAAGGAAATGACATTTATGGGATACAGGAGACCGGATGGAAGGGTAGGGATACGCAACAAGGTGTTAATCCTCCCGGCCAGCGTATGTGCTTCGGATACAACAAGAATCATCGCTTCCCAGGTAGAAAATGCTGTTACATTTAACAATCAGAATGGATGCTCCCAGGTCCCCTCGGACCAGCAGTTTACCATGGACGTGATGGCTGGTTATGCAGCCAATCCCAATGTATATGGGACCGTGGTCATTTCCCTGGGATGTGAGAACTGCCAGATGGATCTGGTGCTGGATGCAATCAGGGAACGCACAAACAAGCCACTGGAGCATTTTATCATCCAGGAAAACGGCGGCACCATTGCCACCATCGAGAAGGCGGTGCGCTCCGCCAGGAAAATGACAATGGACGCGTCCATGCTTCCGCGTGAGGAATTCGGCATGTCCGAACTGATCATCGGAACGGAATGCGGCGGTTCAGACCCCACCTCAGGTCTTGCTTCCAATGTCCTTATTGGCGAGATCAGCGACCGCATGGCGGAAATCGGAGGGACCTCCATCCTGTCCGAGACAACCGAGTTCATCGGCGCCGAACACATACTGGCAAAGCGCGGCAAGGATGAGAGGGTCAGCCAGAGGATTTACCAGATCGTACATGATTATGAAAATGCAATCCGCCTTGTGGGCCATGATGTGCGGGAAGGAAACCCGTCCCCCGGCAACATGGAAGGCGGACTGACGACCCTGGAGGAAAAGTCCCTGGGCTGCATCCATAAGGGCGGCCATGTGCCGGTCAACGAGGTTTACGATTATGCAAAACAGGTGGAGAAAAACATGGGCCTGGTCATCATGGACACACCTGGAAATGACCCCTCTTCCGTTGCCGGGATGGCTGCAGGCGGCTGTCAGATATGCCTGTTCTCCACTGGCCGCGGAACCCCTACCGGCAACCCCATTGTCCCTGTCATCAAGATTACGGGCAATAAAGTAACCTATGCGAACATGTCCGACAATATCGACATTGATGCAAGCCCCTATATCTACGGCAAGAAGACCCTGGAGCAATTAGGGGATGAACTGTTTACGGAAATGAAGCAGGTGGCCGACGGAAAACTGACCAAGGCAGAAGCCCTGGGCTACACGGAAATGGCCATTGCCAGGGTATGTAATTATATGTAACCATAAAAGGGTGGCACGATATAAAAAGAGGTGTATCATGAAATACATAAGGTTTATTGCCCCTGGAAAGGAAGCAGAGGTTGGCATCCTTTTGGAGGGGGACCGGGTAATCCCGGTGTCATCCCTTGTTCCCGGACTGAAGAAGGGGGATATGATGGATCTCATTAAATATGCCGGTATCTCCGGCGGCTTGCCGGAGCCGCCGGTTTCCGGATGTTTGGGGCAACAGTCATATGACCTGGATTCAGTGAGGCTTCTTGCGCCCATTGAACGGCCAATCCACGATATCCTGTGCGTGGGTGTGAATTATGAAGACCATCTGAGGGAAACAGAGGAACATCTTGGAAAAGAGAACTTTAAAAAACCGCCCAAGGCAGTATATTTCTCCAAACGGGCGCTGCGGCTTATGGGTCCCGGGGGACGGATTGAGGGCAGGCTGGATGTGGATGAAGCGCTGGATTATGAGGTGGAGCTGGCGGTCATCATTGGCAAGGATGGAAAGAAGATACCGGCTTGCCAGGCAGAGGAATATATCTTCGGATATTCTGTATTTAATGACATTTCATCCAGGAACCTGCAGACAGGGCATGGACAGTGGTTTTATGGAAAGAGCCTGGACACATACGCATCCATGGGGCCGGTAATCGTGGGCCGGGAGGAACTGCCGTTCCCCGTGGAGCTGGAAGTAAGGAGCTTTGTCAACGGACAGCTGCGCCAGCACTCCAATACGCGCAATTTCATCCATGACATTCCATGGCTCATATCCGAATTATCCCAGTGCATCACTCTGGAGTGCGGGGACATCATTGCCACGGGAACCCCCTCCGGCGTCGGCATGGGGTATGACCCGCCCCGTTATATGAAAAAGGGCGACCAGGTAACATGCGAGATAGAAAAGATAGGTAAACTGACAAATATAATTGACTAGGGAGGAAACGTATGAAAGTGAATTTTTATACTCCGGTTGTAACTGCATTTGATGAGAATGGAGAACTGGATTTACAGGGCAATAAGAACATATACGACCATTTGATCGGAGGCGGCATCGGAGGCCTGCTGATACTTGGGAGCAGCGGTGAATTTTATGCACTGGGCATGGAACAGAAAAAGACGCTGATTGACATGGCGGTCCCATATATTAACAAAAGGGCAAAGGTTTTTTTTGGAACCGCATGCGACAGCATGGAGGAGACCGTGGAGCTGAGCAACTATGCCCTTAAGGCGGGTGCGGACGGCGTGATGTTAATCAGCCCCTACTACTTTACCATTGACGATGCTTCCATTGAAGCGTTTTATGATGAGGCGGCGGAGAAGATTGACGGGCCGCTGTACATCTATAACTTTCCAGCCAGGACCGGATATGACGTGAAACCTGAAATCGTCCTGAACCTGCTGCGCAGACACCGGAATATCGTGGGCCTGAAGGACTCGGTATCGGAGATGGGGCATACCAGGAGCATCCTTACAACGGTGCGGGAAGAATTTCCTGAGTTTGAGGTGTACTGCGGATTTGATGAGAACCTGATCCACAATGCTGCCTGCGGCGGCGCGGGCTGTATCGGCGCCCTGTCCAATGTGTATCCGGAGCTGCTGGTAAGCTGGCAGGATGCCGTGAACCGGAAGGACTGGGATACTGCCTTCGCACTTCAGAAAAAGGTGGATATGTTAATGGGTATCTATGATATCAACTCATTCTTCATAGGCACCATTAAAAAGGCAATGATCCTCAGGGGCGTCCAGATGAAGGACTGCTGCAAGAAACCGGTGCTCAGTGCCACGGAGCCGGAAACCGGGCGTTTAAAGGCAATCATGGAACGTGTGGGATAATTGAAGATAAGTGGATAAGATGTTCTGGACAGGGGCTGCGTTTGCGGCCCCTGTTCCTGACTGCTGACAGAAAGCAAAGTGATTTTCAAACACGCCCTAAGGAGCGTACCAGCACCTCCTTTGCATTTTCAGTGCGAAGTGCAATAAGGGTGCCGCGTATGAGATAGGCAGACATGGAATCCCTGTGGCCGCCAAGGATGCAGGTTATATGCTCCTTGAAGGAAAAACCCAGGGAATCCAGCCTGTCAGACATATAGGGGTCGCTGATGATCCAGACCACCTCGGCTGTTTCTCCTGGATTGAGTTCATTTAAAGGATAGACCATAATAAATCACCGGTTCAGGTTTGTTACTATATTATATGCAGGGCGCTTATCCGGGGGGAGGAACAGGCCTGTCACACATTCCGTACATGCCCATATAATAGAGTACAACCTAATTGAAAGGAGAAGATAAAATATGAATTATAGTGAATGTGGTGGTTGTAGTGGAAATAGTGTGAATTATGGCGGGACAGCCGCGAATGCAGGTGCAGCATATGCTGCCAATGGTACCTGTTATGAGAATGCAAATAATTATGGAAATGCAGCTTATTATGGGAACACGGCCTATGCAAACACGGCCGGCACAGCAGCTGCCTGCGGCTCCGGCTGCCGTAACTGCAATTTATACTGGCAGGGATATATGGCAGGATTCTACGCCAATAACCAGTGCAACCAGTCATCCGTTGCAAGGACGGCTGCCCAGGCAGCGGGGCGTACTGCTTCCGCTGCCGCGGCAGGAAACTGCAGCTGCAGCTCCTGCAATTCCGGATGTGGCTGCAGCAGATGCAATACTGGCTGCGGATGCAGCAGATGTAACTCCGGTTGCGGATGCCGCATGTGAAGGTCTGGCTGCAGCACATGCAGCTTGAGGTTATGATACAGTAAATATACCCCGGAGAATATAATCCGGATGGGATGGCCGGGGCTTCCATGGATGTGGAAGCCCCGGCTTCTGCCTGGTGCCTGAATCATTCCAGGATTACAGCTACCGGAGCATCAACCGTCATGGTATCCGGCGTTATGGTGCAGTCATATGCCAGCACATGGACACCGGCCCTGGCTGCGGCCCGCAGCGCATCGCCAAATGCGGGGTGGGTGGTGTCATTGGGTCTGAATCCGTGGACTCCTTTCATCTGGATGACAAACAGTACATAGGCCTCATAACCTTCCTGCACCGCCTTCGCCAATCCGTGAAGATGCTTAATCCCCCGCTCAGTGGGCGCGTCCGGGAACATGGCCATGCCATCTGTTTCCAGGGTCACCCCCTTTACCTCCATAAAGGCAGGCCGGGTCCCGCTGCCATTTATCTCATTAAGGGTAAATGCCAGGTCAAACCGGGAATCACCGTGGGTCACCTCGCGCCGCAGGCTGTCAGGCGCCCAGCCAGGCAGTCCCGGAATGCTTTCCAGCGTATCCAGCCATTCCCAGGCAGCCCGGTTGGGCGCCTGGGAGTCCATGTTAATCAGGATGCCGCCCTTATATACCCCAATCAGGTCATATTCTGTCTTACGTCCGGCGGCCGCGGCATCCGGATGGTATTCAAGGATTACCTTTACGCCGGGAATTAACAGCTCCCTGCACCGCCCTGTATTTTTCACATGGCAGACAACGGTCTGCCCTTCCAGCTTCACATGGGCTATGAAACGGTTGGGGCGGCTTATGAAGGTTCCGTTTTTTATATGTTGGTAAATCATGGAAGGTTCCTCCTGGTCAAAGTGTATGGATACTCATCCGGATATGGATCAGGATGGATATCAATTCCTGCAATCCACACATATGTGGTAAAACAGGCGATACTCAATTATATAGAAACCAGCCGGAGGAATCAAGCTGAATCTGCATGAAAGCAGCCATGCCTCATATTAATCTTTTGGAATATATTCAGCCAGATACTTCCCGGCTTCCTCCTGGCTCAGGGAAAATCTCTTTACCAGTTTTGCCAGTATCTGTTCCTCTGTCTTATGCTCTTCCAGGTTATCCAGGATGAATGCGGCTATTCCCGCCGCCATTCCCTCTGCTTTCCCTTCTGCCCGTTCCCTATCAAGGATATCACACATAATATCAATTCCCTCCTTCTTCTCCTTCAGCAGCCTGACCCTTGCAGCTAAATGCGGAAATGTCCCAGTCTCATAGTCAGCAGCCGAGTGTACCATATAATCCAGCAGCTCCCTTTGTTCCGGCGTGTCTGCCGCGCCTTCAAAATTAACATATAACTCATGGACCCCATTATTTAAAACGGTTCCGGTTCCATCCACAACCCGGATTATTTCGTTAATTCCTCTGTTCCTTCCAATAAAATCCTTTTTCGTAATATAAATCAGATAAACCTCTGGAATGGATTCAAAATCCGTTCCCTTTTCAAGATAGCTCATGTCAAGGCTGCTTAGGTGATAGCGGACCCGCCGGACATGGTCTTCATCCTCCTGGGGGTGCATTTCCACATTTACCAGACAGCCATTCCTGTCCTCAGCCAGCACATCTAATACCACGGAGCGGTTTTCCACATTGCGGATGGAATATTGGGTTTTCACCGATTTAATCTTCAGTTCCTTCCTGGTAAGGATCTGCACCACTTCCTGGCAGGCATCTATATCCTCTACTGTTTTACCAAAGAATATATCGCTTGTCAGATTGAACTGGCTGACCTTTTGCCGCTTTTCCTCATAGCTTTCCAGCCTGCTTTCACTGCGTCCTACTTTTTCCTGCATAAATTCCTCTCTTTCGTTCTTATGCAGGAACAGGTCTGCCTCCTATCCTGCATGTTTGTCATAAATGGGTTTTAAAGCAAGATACGGGTTTAACCTAGATAGGCCATATAGAATAATTAAGATGTATTGCTTTGGCTTCATTGTAGCATATCTCCCCGATGGCTGCAAGCGTTCCGAATTTCAGTTGCGCCAGCCAGTGAAATGTGTTAATATTTCAATAATAAATGTGAACATAATATAAAAGCGAGGACAAGAGTATGGGATTAACCTATCAGAGTACAAGGGGCGGTGAAGCAGGTGTGCCAGCATCCATGGCCATCCTGAAGGGACTGGCAAAGGACGGCGGCCTGTTCATGCCCACAGAGATACCAAAGCTTGACGTGCCTATGGAGAAGCTTGGGACCATGACCTACCAGGAAACAGCCTACGAGGTCATGAAGCTGTTCCTTACGGATTACAGTCCCGGGGAACTTAAGGACTGCATAGCAAAGGCCTATGACAGCAAATTCGACACAGAAGAGATTGCGCCCCTGGCAAAGGCCGACGGCGCATATTTCCTGGAGCTGTATCACGGAAGCACCATAGCCTTTAAGGATATGGCCCTTTCCATCCTGCCCCATCTCATGACAACGGCGGCTAAGAAGAACCAGGTGGACAAGGAAATCGTGATACTGACAGCCACCTCCGGCGACACGGGAAAGGCGGCCATGGCTGGCTTTGCCGACGTGCCTGGCACCCGTATCATTGTATTTTATCCAAAGGACGGGGTCAGCAAGGTACAGGAACTCCAAATGCGCACCCAGAAGGGAGCCAACACCAGCGTGGTGGCAATCCACGGCAACTTTGACGATGCCCAGACCGGTGTGAAGAAGCTGTTTGGGGACAAGTCCCTGGAGGCTTTACTGGATTCCAGGGGCTTCCAGTTCTCGTCCGCCAATTCCATCAATATCGGCAGGCTGGTCCCGCAGATTGTTTATTATGTATATGCCTATGCCAGGCTTCTGGCCAATGAGGAGATTGCGGATGGCGAGCAGATTAATGTGGTGGTCCCGACAGGCAACTTCGGCAATATCCTGGCAGCCTACTTTGCAAAACGCATGGGCGTCCCGGTTAAGACACTGATCTGCGCGTCCAATGACAATAAGGTGCTGTATGATTTCTTTACAACGGGAACCTATGACAGGAAGAGGGATTTCATCCTCACCAATTCCCCGTCCATGGATATCCTGATTTCCAGCAACCTGGAGCGCCTGATTTATCTGAGCACCGGCTGTGACGCCGGGGCCAGCGCGGCTTTGATGCAGGATTTATCCGAGAAGGGGAGCTATACCGTCACAGAGGATATGAAGGCATTCATGTCCGATTTCGCAGGCGGCTTTGCAACCCAGGAGGAAAATGCTGCCACCATCAAGAGGATATTTGACAGCACCGGTTACCTGATTGACACCCATACGGGCGTTGCGGCCACGGTATATGAAGCCTACAGGGCGGAAAGCGGCGACACGGCAAAGACCGTCATCGCCTCCACGGCAAGTCCCTACAAGTTCTCTGACAGCGTAATGGAAGCCATTGCCGGACCTGAAAGCATCAGGGACAAAGACGGATTTGAGGTGGTAGACGCCTTAAGCAGTCTGTCCGGAGTGGATGTCCCGGCCGCGGTTGAGGAAATCCGCCACGCGCCGATCCGCCACAACACAGAGTGCGATGTGGATAAAATGGAAGAAGCGGTAAAAGCTATTCTTGGAATCTGATTCATGGTTCCGATGCGGCACGAATCATAAATTACAAAAAAACATCTTCCTTTTTGTTCGCAGCTGCGATATAATAGGTGAGATAGTTAATAAAATAACAAACTTTATAAGGAGGGTATCAAATGTTAGTTTCAGCAAAAGAGATGCTTGACAAGGCTAGGGAAGGCAAGTATGCAGTTGGACAGTTTAACATCAATAACCTTGAGTGGACCAAGTCCGTGCTGCTGACAGCAGAAGAACTCAAATCTCCGGTTATCCTGGGCGTATCCGAGGGCGCAGGAAAGTATATGACAGGCTTTAAGACAGTATCTGCCATGGTGAAGGCCATGATGGAAGAACTGAACATCACGGTTCCGGTTGCCCTGCATCTGGACCACGGCTCATACGAGGGCTGCTATAAATGTATCAAGGCAGGCTTTACCTCCATCATGTTCGATGGCTCCCATTATCCAATTGAGGAGAACATTGAGAAGACCAAGGAACTGGTTAAGATTGCACATAACATGGGACTGTCCCTGGAAGCTGAGGTGGGCTCCATCGGCGGTGAGGAAGACGGCGTTGTGGGTCTTGGCGAGTGCGCGGATCCCAATGAGTGCAAGGCCATTGCTGACCTGGGAATCGACTTCCTGGCAGCAGGCATCGGCAATATCCACGGCAAATATCCGGAGAACTGGCCAGGCCTGCGCTTCGACGTGCTGGAGAATGTGAAAGCGGCTGTAGGCGACATGCCTCTGGTCCTTCACGGCGGAACCGGCATCCCTGAGGATATGATTAAGAAGGCAATCAGCCTGGGCGTTGCCAAGATTAATGTTAACACGGAGTGCCAGTTAACCTTTGCGGCAGCTACCAGGGAGTACATCGAGGCCGGTAAGGACCAGAGCGGCAAGGGCTTTGACCCAAGGAAGCTGCTGGCTCCGGGCGCAGATGCAATCAAGGCAACTGTAAAAGAAAAGATGGAATTATTCGGTTCTGTTGGCAAGGCTTAATTCCTGAGATATTAAGACAGCTTAATAATGCTTATTAGAATAAAAATCATGTTTTCCTGAAAAACTGCTTGCAATTTCAAAGGAAATGGTTTATTTTAATAAAGAACAAAGGTGTTCTCTCTCAAGGGGAGAGCACCTTTTTGTTATATATCCGGCCGGATTGAATAAAATTACGGGAAATGGTATCTGGATTTAGACAGGATGACAGGATTTTGGAAAAAGGAAGCGGAAGCCCGGAAAAAGGAAGAACCCAAAAGGAAGAATCAAAAAGGAAGAATCAGAGAGAGGATGGAAGAATCTATGAGCGATGTATTGAATGTATCTGAGATATTCGGGAAAAATGTGTTCAATGATGCGGTGATGAAGGACCGTCTGCCTAAAAATGTGTATAAGAAGCTGAAAAAGACAGTGGAAGACGGTGCGGAACTGGATCCCAGTATTGCGGATGTGGTGGCGCACGCCATGAAGGACTGGGCAATTGAGAGGGGGGCCACCCACTATACCCACTGGTTCCAGCCTCTGACCGGCGTGACGGCTGAGAAGCACGATTCCTTTATCTCTGCCCCAAGCGATGGTAAGGTAATCATGGAATTCTCCGGCAAGGAGCTGATTAAGGGCGAGCCGGATGCATCCTCCTTCCCCTCAGGCGGCCTGCGCGCCACCTTTGAGGCCAGGGGGTACACGGTCTGGGATTGTACCTCCCCTGCGTTCTTAAGGGAGGACGCCATCGGCGTCACCCTTTGCATCCCCACCTCCTTCTGTTCTTATAAAGGCGAGTCCCTGGATAAAAAGACGCCCCTGCTGCGTTCCATGCAGGCGGTGAACGAGCAGGCCTTAAGGATCCTCAGACTTTTTGGCAACACAACCGCCAAAAGGGTTGCGCCGTCCGTGGGGGCGGAGCAGGAATACTTCCTGGTTGACCGTGAAAAATATTTACAGCGCAAGGACCTGATTTACACCGGACGCACCCTGTTCGGCGCCATGCCTCCCAAGGGGCAGGAGCTGGAGGACCATTACTTTGGCGCCATCCGCGAGAGGATCGGTTCCTACATGAACGATGTGAATAAAGAGCTTTGGAAGCTGGGCGTCCCGGCCAAGACGCAGCACAACGAGGTTGCGCCTGCACAGCACGAACTGGCCCCCATATATGAGGGCGTGAACCAGGCAGTGGACCACAACCAGATTGTGATGGAGACACTGAAAAAGGTGGCTGGCCGCCATGGCATGGCATGCCTTCTCCATGAGAAGCCATTTGCAGGCGTCAACGGTTCAGGAAAGCATAACAACTGGTCCCTGACAGCGGATGACGGCACCAACCTTTTAAACCCGGGCGACACGCCTCATGAGAACATCCAGTTCCTTCTGGTGCTGGCATGTATCATCAAGGCAGTGGACCTCCACGCAGACCTTTTGCGGGAATCAGCGGCCGATGTGGGCAATGACCACAGGCTGGGTGCCAACGAAGCGCCGCCTGCCATCATTTCCATCTTCCTGGGAGAGCAGCTGGAGGACGTGATTGACCAGCTGTGCAGCACAGGAGAAGCAACCCACTCCAAGAAGGGCGGCACCTTAAGGACCGGGGTTGACATCCTTCCTGACCTGGATAAGGATGCCACGGACAGGAACAGGACCTCGCCCTTTGCATTTACAGGCAACAAGTTTGAATTCCGTATGGTAGGCTCCTCGGATTCCATCGCAAGCCCCAACACCGTGCTGAACACCATTGTGGCGGAAGCGTTCAAGGAAGCTGCCGATAAGCTGGAAAAGGCCGACGACTTCGACATGGCGGTCCATGACATGATTAAGGAAATGCTGGCAGCCCACAGAAGGGTCATCTTCAATGGAAACGGCTACTCTGACGAATGGGTTTCAGAGGCAGAGAAGAGGGGCCTTCCAAACATCAGGTCCATGGTGGAGGCCATCCCTGCCCTGACAACGGATAAGGCGGTGAAGCTGTTCGAGGCCTTCGGCGTGTTCACCAGGGCGGAGCTTGAATCCAGGGCTGAGGTTGAATATGAGAACTTTTCCAAGGCCATCAACATAGAAGCCAGGACCATGTACGATATGGCAAGCAAGTCCATTATCCCGGCAGTCATCAGGTACACCACACAGCTGGCGGCATCCATTTCAGCGGTCAAGGGCGCCTGCCCGGAGGCGGATGTGAGCACACAGACAGGACTTCTCATGGAGACCTCCGGCCTGCTGTCCGATATGAAGGCGGCGGTATCCAGGCTGGCTGAGGTGACGGAGAAGGCAGCCTGCGCGGATGGCGGGATTGCCCAGGCAACCGCCTATCACAGCGAGGTGGTTCCGGCCATGGAGGCTTTAAGGGCGCCGGTGGATAAGCTGGAGATGATTGTGGATAAGGAACTGTGGCCCATGCCCAGCTACGGCGATCTGATTTTTGAAGTATAGGCTGGCTGCCGCGGCATCCTGTATGTGGCAGATTGGCAGCATAGGCTGGCCGTTGCAGCATCAGGCATGTGACAGATTGGCAGCATAGGCTGGCCGCTGCTGCATCCTGTATGTGACAGATTGGCAGCATAGGCTGTCCGTAGCAGCATCAGACAAGTGGCAAATTGGCAACTGTCAGGTTAAGGGGAAATGAGTATCAGGATATATCAATCATTTGAGAAAGGGGTCTGCCGTCATGGAACGGAGGCCCCTTTTTCATGCCCTTTCCATGTAGTCCTGATCCGGCTTGCATTTTCCGGTGGATGTGCTATAATGTTCATATATTTTGATTAAATACATATTTTGAACATAAATGGGACGGAAGCGAGGATTTGTATTGATGGACAGACATGGACTTGTGTGCAGGACAGTGCTGGAGCAGCCGGATATCACCCAGAGGGAGATGGCGCAAAAGCTTAAGGTATCCCTGGGGACCGTTAACGGGCTTATTAAGGAGTGCATCGGAAAGGGATACATTGCGGAGCGCACGGACGGCGGGGGCGGCTCCGGGTGGGAGCTTACAGGAGAAGGACGGCGCCTTTTGGAAGGGTATAAGGTGGACGGTGCATTAATCATAGCGGCCGGGTTTGGCTCCAGGTTCGTTCCCCTGACATTTGAAACCCCCAAGGGGCTTCTGGAGGTATTCGGGGAGCGCATGATAGAACGCCAGATATGCCAGCTCCATGAGGTGGGAATCACGGATATCACCATAGCGGTGGGGTATCTGAAGGAAAAGTTTGAATATCTTATGGATAAATACGATGTAAAGCTTCTATATAATCCTGAGTATTCGGACAAGAACACCCTGGCAACCATCTACAGGTCCAGGAAGGTCTTAAAAGGGCGGAACATGTATGTGCTGGCCTCCGACAACTGGATGAGGGAGAACATGTACCACGCATATGAATGCGGGGCATGGTACAGCGCCGCCTATCAGGACGGCGAGACCAAGGAGTGGTGCCTTTCCTTTAACAAGAGGGGGCGCATCACGGACGTGAAGATAGGCGGACGGGACCAGTGGGTCATGTACGGGCCGGCCTATTTTTCCAGGGAGTTCTCCGCGCGGTTCCTTCCTGTGCTGGAGGCCTATTACAAAAGCCCGGGCACGGAACAGTTCTACTGGGAGCAGGTATACGTGGACATGCTCTCAGGCGAGGCCAGGCGCCGCCTGGAACAGGAGGATGGGGAGCTGCTTAACGAGGCCGTGAAGGCCAGCGGCCTGTCCCCCGCCCATTGGGATGAGATTGAAATGGATGCAAACCGCCAGCCCGACAATCAGGTGTATGAGTTCGAGAACCTGGAAGAACTGCGCTTATTCGACCCCAGGTATCAGAACCACTCCGACAACGCGGCCATGAAGCTGGTGGCCGAGGTATTTAAGGTGCCTGAATCCCAGATTAAGGATATACGCTGCCTGAAGTCCGGCATGACCAATAAGTCCTTCCTGTTCAAGGTAGGGGAGCGCCACTGTATCTGCCGCATCCCTGGTCCGGGCACAGAGCTTCTTATTAACAGGAAGCAGGAAAAACAGGTCTATGACGCCGTGGCCTGCCTTGGTATTACCGAGCATGTGATTTATATGAACGACCGGACCGGTTATAAGATAGCCGAATATTACGAGGGGGCCAGGAATGCAGACGCCTCGGACTGGTCCGACATGGACCGGTGCATGGAAATGGTGCGCAGGCTCCATCAGTCAGGCATCACGGTGGGACATGATTTTGACATCCGGGAACGGATTGATTTTTATGAAAAGCTGTGCAGCAGCCATGGCGGCATCCTGTTCGAGGACTACCAGGAGGTGCGGGGGTGGATGGACTGGCTCATGGACCGCATGGACGCCATGGACCGCCCCAAATGCCTGAGCCATATTGACGCCAATGTGGATAACTTCCTGTTCCTCGGGGACGGCGGTGTAAAACTTCTGGACTGGGAGTATGCCGGCATGTGCGACCCCATCATGGATGTGTCCATGTGCGCTATCTACTCTTACTATGATGAGGCGGACATGGAGAAGCTTCTGGCCATTTACCTTCAGAGGGAACCTACAAAAGACGAGTATTTTGCCGTCTATGCATATGCTGCCCTGGGCGGTTTCCTGTGGAGCCTGTGGGCTGTATACAAGAGTGCGCTGGGAGATGAATTCGGAGAGTACACCATCATCATGTACCGGTACGCAAAGAAATATTATAGGAAATTACGGAAATTGTAATAAAAATGTTATCAAAAGCATATGGGATTGTGCTATAATCAAAAATATGTGGAAAACTGGGGAATATTGTCCCCAACTGGATATAAGAGGCGAGGAGGATGACACATGGGACATAAAAGGTACTGGACAGCTGTCGCAGTAGCCGGTATGATTGGGGCCATGGCATTGGGGAGCGCATTTACCAGCTATGCCGCCGGCAGCTGGACAAAATCAAATGACAACTGGACCTATGTCGACAACGGCCAGGTATACACAGGATGGCTGCAGACCAGTGAGGGATGGTATTACATGGACCCGTCCACTGGTTATATGACAAAGGATTTCAAACAGATTGACGGTAAGTGGTATTTCTTCAAGCCCAGCGGCATCATGGCAACGGGCTGGGTGAACCCGGAAGAAGGCAAGTGGTACTACCTGCTGAATGACGGAACCATGGTAACCGGCTGGCTGAAGATCAGCAATGGAACCACCAGCGACTTTTATTTCATGCGCGGCAACGGGACCATGGCAACGGGCTGGCGCGAGATGGACGGGGCCTGGTACTATTTCCAGAGCAACGGCAAGTGTGTCGTGAATTCCTGGGCACAGATTAAGGACAATTGGTACCTGTTCGGCACGGACGGCAAGATGATGACCGGATGGGCCAAGGTGGACAAGGATTATTTCTACCTGAACACGGACGGGCGCATGCTGATTGGATGGCTCAGTGACAGCGACGGCAACAAGTACTACATGGATATGAGTAATGGTAAGATGTCCACGGGCTGGAAGCAGATTGACGGCTCATGGTATTATTTTAACAGCAACGGCCATATGATGACTGGCTGGATTCAGCTGGACGGCAAGTATTACTATCTGAACCCTGCCAATGAAGGAAGGATGATTGCAGGCACCACGGCAACCATCAACGGAACGCAGTACACCTTTGACGCCAGCGGCATATGCCAGAACGCCGGCGGTGTATCGGCCCAGACTCCGGGTACTGTTAACAACAGTTCCACCGGCACAAGCGGCGGTCCGGGTGCGTCAGGCGGTTCCTCAGGCATCAGCAGCAACGGACCTGGCGGCACGTCCGGTGGGACTCCCGGAAGCAGTTCCGGAAATAATTCCACAAGCAACTCGCCTGGCGGAAGCTCCTCAGGGAGCCTGCAGGCCGGAAGGACAGACGGACCAGGCTGACGGTAAATCAGATCATGATACGGGGGATGTCACAGCGGACGGCTGAGCATCCCCCGTATTTTTATATAAGGAGAAATGTATGAAAAACAAGATGCACATGATAAGACGCTGCCAGGCACTTGCCATGGCGGGAATCATAAGCGCGGGCACCATTCTTCCCGCGGGCACCGCACTGGCCATCGGACCGGGCGAGATATCAGCCCCGGTTGTCTCATCACCAGGCCCCGGAGGCCCCGGACAGCCCGCCGCGGGTACCACCGGAAGCACGGGAAATACGGGAGCGGCTTCCTCAGGCTCTTCCACGACCAACCCCAATGCCTGGAAAAAGGTAAATGGCACATACCAGATGCCGGACGGCACATCCATCAGCAGCGTGTTGTTCAGGGGAATCGACGTATCCAGGTGGCAGGGGGATATTAACTGGGGCCAGGTGGCTGCGGACGATGTGTCCTTTGTCATGCTGGGAACCCGCTCCAAGGGCGCGGTGGACCCATATTTCCACAGGAACATACAGCAGGCCAGCGCGGCAGGGGTTAAGGTGGGGGTCTATATCTATTCCCTTGCCACCACGCCGGAGATGGCGGTGGACGAGGCGAATTTTGTCCTGGACCTGATCCACGATTATCCGGTATCCTATCCGGTTGCATTTGACATGGAGGACTCCACCCAGGGCGCCCTGTCAAAGGATGAACTGGCGGCAATCGCCAATGCGTTCTGCGGGCGTATATCCGAAGCAGGCTATTATCCTATCATTTATGCCAATGACAACTGGCTGGCCAACAAATTAGACATGGGCAAGATGAATTATCCTGTTTGGGTTGCCCGTTACTCCGCAAAACCGGCATATCAGAACCCGGTCATGTGGCAGGCCACCAGTACGGGCGCGGTCAACGGAATCAGCGGGAATGTGGACATTGATTTCCAGTTTAAGGATTTTACAACGGTGATTCCAGGCAATACCTGGAGGACCATCCAGGGAAAGACCTATTATTACCAGAACTACGTAAAACAGAAGAACAGCTGGATTGACGACGGCACGGGCTGGTTCTACATGGATGGGGACGGCCTTGCATCCAGGGGCTGGCTTACCCTTTCAGATAAGAGATATTACCTGGATGACAGTACGGGCCGCATGATAACGGGCTGGAAGTCCGACAACAGCAAGTGGTATTACTTTGGCAGTTCAGGCGCCCTGTCCAAGGGCTGGATAGATGATAAGGGAACCTGGTACTATGCTGACAGCCAGGGCGTGATGCAGACCGGATGGCTGGACGACAACGGAAGAAGATACTTCCTGGAGAACTCAGGAGCCATGGCCAAGGGCTGGACCAACCAGAACGGAACGTGGTATTATCTGGATAACACAGGCGTCCTGTCCAAGGGCTGGATTAACGACAACGGAACCTGGTACTATGCCGACGGTCAGGGGGCCATGCAGACCGGATGGCTGGAGGATGCCGGGGAGAAATACTACCTCAGGGGTTCAGGCGCCATGGCAACCGGCTGGCGCGAGATGGACGGCGCATGGTATTACTTTGAAGGCTCAGGCCGTATGGCAAAGGGCATGATTGATGTAAACGGCCTCCATTACTATATGGATCCATCCACCGGCAGGATGGCGGCAAACACCGTGGTTGACATCAATGGGACCAGCTATCAGGCCGGCCCTGACGGTGTGCTGGGCCAGGTACAGGAAAATGCAGGCGGCCAGGACGGCGCCGGGGGCCAGCCGGGAGATGGTGCCCAAGGCGGCAATGCCCAGGCAGGAAGCGCTCAGCCAGGAAGCGCCCAGCCAGGAAGCGTCCAGCCGGGCAGCACACAGCCGGGCAGTGCCCAACCGGGCGGCAACGCCCAGTCCGGCAATGCCCAGGCCGGTACCGCACCAGGCGAAAGCCAGTCCGGCCAGACGCAGGGCAGTTCCCCCAGCGGGAAATCCGGCGGCCCAGGGGTAGTCATTACTCCGGTGGGATAGGGATACGGTGACATGCACATGAAATGACTCGAAAAGCAGTGTCCGTGAAGGACGCCATGACGGGGTGGATTCTTGCTATGATGCAGGAATCTACCCCGTTTCAGAATCCCATGCATTTTTCCTTCCACTCCTGACATATACTGGATAGATAAAGGGCATCAGGTGAAAGAGGGCATAAGGTGAAACTGGGAAATAAAGTAAAACTTCTGGCTGTTGTCTGTGCGGCGGACGTGATTCTTCTTGGGGGACTGTGCCGTACTGTCCTGGGAAACCGGCCGGTCCATGCCGCTGCAGGGAATGGGGCGTGGGTCCAGGAGGGCGGGGAGACCATGGAGCGGGCCAAAGGGCTTGAGGGCAAATGCGTGGCCCTTACATTTGACGACGGTCCCCATAAGGAGTGTACCGCCCAGCTGCTGGACGGTCTGAAGGAAAGGGGCGTCAGGGCCACATTTTTCCTGATGGGACAGAATATAGAGGGCAATGAAGAGCTGGTGAAGCGGATGCATGATGACGGCCATCTGATTGGAAACCACAGCTTCAGTCATGTCCAGCTGACCAAGGCCGGGGCCAGGTCCGTGTGCCAGGCCGTGGACAGGACCAGCATGATGATAGAGGACATAACCGGGGAACGGCCGCAATACATGAGGCCGCCCTTTGGGGACTGGAATGAGGAACTGGAGTGCGACGTGGGCATGACCACGGTGCTGTGGTCCGTGGATTCCCTGGACTGGAAACTGAGGAATAAGAATAAGATTGTGAAACGGGTCTTGAAAGATGTGGAGGATGGGGATATTATATTAATGCATGATATTTTTCCCACTTCGGTACAGGCTGCGCTGGAACTGGTTGACACGCTTACCAGGCAGGGATATACTTTTGTTACGGTTGATGAACTGCTGATTGATTGAGATAGGACACGGCAGAAAGGGTAAGACGATGGATTTATTTGATTATATGAGAGAGAACACCATGGAGACAGAATCCCCGCTGGCTTCCAGGCTCAGGCCCAGGACCCTGGATGAGGTGGTGGGGCAGCAGCATATAGTGGGCGTGGATAAACTGCTTTACCGGGCAATCAAGGCGGATAAGCTGGGATCCATTATTTTCTATGGTCCTCCCGGCACGGGAAAGACCACCCTGGCCAAGGTGATTGCCAATACCACCAGCGCGGATTTCAAGCAGATCAATGCCACGGTTGCCGGCAAGAAGGACATGGAGGAAGTGGTTAAGGGCGCCAAGGATAATATGGGCATGTATGGCAGGAAGACCATATTGTTCGTGGATGAGATCCACCGCTTTAATAAGGGGCAGCAGGATTATCTCCTGCCCTTTGTGGAGGACGGCACACTGATCCTTATTGGGGCCACCACGGAGAATCCGTATTTTGAGGTGAATGGGGCCTTGCTGTCGCGTTCCAGGATATTTGAACTTAAGCCGCTGGAGAAGGAGGATATCAGGGAGCTGATACACAGGGCGGTGTATGATAAGGAACGGGGCATGGGGGCTTACGACCCGGTGATAGATGAGGATGCCGCTGATTTCCTGGCAGATACGGCCAACGGGGACGCCAGGGCGGCGCTTAACGCAGTGGAACTTGGCGTCCTGACAACGGAACGCGCAGAAGACGGTAAGATACATATTAATCTGGCAGTGGCACAGGAATGTATCCAGAAGCGGGTGGTGCGGTATGACAAGAATGGGGACAACCACTATGACACGGTTTCTGCATTCATCAAGAGCATGCGCGGTTCGGACCCGGATGCGGCTGTCTATTACCTGGCCCGGATGCTCTATGCCGGGGAAGATATCAAATTCATTGCCAGAAGGATAATGATATGCGCGTCTGAGGATGTGGGCAATGCGGATCCCCAGGCATTGGTGGTGGCTGTGAATGCGGCCCAGGCCGTGGAGCGGATCGGGCTTCCGGAAGCCCAGATCATCCTGTCCCAGGCAGTGACCTATGTTGCCACCGCGCCAAAGAGCAATGCGGCCTGCATGGCTGTATTCAAGGCCATGGATGCAATCAGGGACCAGAGGACCATGCCGGTTCCGGTCCATCTGCAGGATAAGCATTATAAGGGAGCTGAGAAGCTGGGGCACGGGGCAGGATATAAGTATGCGCATGATTATCCCAAGCATTATGTAAAACAGCAGTACCTGCCTGACGGTATGGAGGGGGCGGTGTTCTATGAACCTTCAGATAATGGCTATGAAGCCCGTATAAAAACCCATATGAGCTGGCTGACAAACTAAAATTATTTCAATTTTCACTTTACATTCCGTAATATTCGTGTATATAATAGGGCTATACATAGATTGGCTGACAGTTTTCTTACGCTGTCAGCAGTCTGTTAGTCCCAAGCAATTCGCAAATCTGGAATAAACCCCGAATTTGATTGAACATAAGATAATACCCCCGAGTGTTGGAAATAGACCATCAGTCTGTCTTGACGGATGAGTTGATTAATATTGGATAAGGAGAGATACTATGCGGGAAAAATTGCAGACACTTCCTCTTGCAGAATTAAAGGAAATGGCTAGAAACCAGGGTATTAAAGGAATCAGCAGCCTGCGCAAGGCTGAGATCATCGACCTGCTCTGCGAGGCGGCAGAGAAGAATCCGGAAGTAAAGCCAACTGAAATCAGAAAAGAGGAAAGACGCCAGGCGCCGGACAATGCCCAGCCCAGGCAGGAGACTGTGAAGCCCAGACAGGATAATGCCCAGCCCAGGCAGGATAACATCCAGTCCAGACAGGACAATACCCAGTCCAGACAGGATAATACCCAGCCCAGGCAGGACAATGCCCAGTCCAGGCAGGATAACATCCAGCCCAGACAGGATAATACCCAGTCCAGGCAGGATAACATCCAGCCCAGGCAGGACACCATCCAGTCCAGGCCCCAGGAATCCCAGGACAGACAGGAAAGCCGTAACCAGGAGCCAAGACGTAACACCAACCGGTCTTACGAGAATAATAAATATTCAGCTAACAAGTCCCAGCAGAACAGGCCCCATACCAATTACAGCCAGAACCAGGGGTCGAACCAGCAGTCCGAAGGCAGTGAGCGCGCTTCCAGGAATGACTCCAGGACCGATTCCAGGGCGGAGGGCAGGAGCGATACGACAGGTCTGTCCAACCAGGATATGGCAGAACTGGACAGCGGGATTGAAGCCAATGGTATCCTGGAGGTAATGCCTGATGGATTCGGATTCATCCGGTGTGAGAACTTCCTGCCGGGTGAGAACGACGTGTATGTGGCGCCATCGCAGATCCGCCGCTTTAATTTGAAGACCGGTGATATCATCGCAGGCAACAGAAGGGTCAAATCAGCCACTGAAAAGTTCGCAGCCCTTCTTTATATCAAGACGGTGAACGGATATCCTTTAAGCGCTACGGAGACAAGGCCTAATTTTGAGGATTTAACGCCCATCTTCCCTAACCAGCGCCTGCATATGGAGATGCCTGGCGTGAAGACATCCGTTGCCATGCGCGTGCTGGACCTTCTGTCACCCATCGGTAAGGGACAGCGCGGAATGATCGTGTCCCCGCCAAAGGCAGGTAAGACCACCCTGTTAAAGCAGGTGGCCAAGGCCATCACCACCAACCATCCGGACATGCATCTGATGATCCTCCTGATTGACGAGCGCCCGGAGGAAGTGACGGACATCAGGGAGGCGATTGTAGGCCCCAATGTGGAAGTAATCTACTCCACCTTTGACGAACTGCCAGAGCGCCATAAAAGGGTTTCGGAGATGGTGGCGGAGCGCGCCAAGCGTCTTGTGGAACACGGCCGGGATGTCATCATACTTTTAGACAGCATCACACGCCTTGCAAGGGCATATAACCTGACGGTTGCGCCCAGCGGTCGTACCCTTTCCGGCGGTCTTGACCCGGCGGCCCTTCATATGCCCAAGCGCTTTTTCGGCGCTGCCCGCAACATGCGTGAGGGCGGAAGCCTGACCGTGCTGGCAACTGCGCTGGTGGATACCGGAAGCCGTATGGATGATGTTGTATACGAGGAATTTAAGGGAACCGGCAACATGGAGCTGGTCCTGGACAGGAAGCTGTCAGAAAAACGTATCTTCCCTGCCATTGATATCCTTAAGTCAGGTACGAGAAGGGATGACCTTCTGCTGACCAGGGAAGAGGCAGAGGCGGTGGATATCATACACAAAGCAACAAACTCCATGAAGCCCGAGGACGCCGTGGAAAAGATACTGGATCTGTTCGCAAGGACCAGGAACAACAGGGAGTTTGTGGAGAACGCCAAGAGAATCAGGTTTTATTAGGGCGTATTTGTGCCGCAGCGTCAGGCGGAAGCATTTTTCTCTTTTAACAGGTCGCGGATTTCGGCCAGAAGTTCCTCCTGGGTGGGACCGGCAGGCGCGGGCGCCTCTTCCTTTTTCTCTTCCTCATGGCGAAGGCGTGAACTGATGACGGCAACGGTCTTGATCATGAAGAACATGCAGGCCCCGATGATAATAAAATCAAGGACATTTTGAAGGAAGCTGCCATACAGTATGGCGGCTTCTGCTTTTACCACCTCGCCGCCAGCCTTTACTTCCGGGCTGAGCACGTATTTGAGTGTATTGAAGCTGGCCCCGCCCGTGAGGGCGCCGAGGATTGGCATCAGGATGTCATTTACAAGGGATGTGACAATCTTGCTGAACGCGCCGCCTATGATGACGCCCACAGCCATGTCGATGATGTTTCCTTTCAGTATGAACGCTTTGAATTCTTTCATTACATTGTTCAGGTTACTCATTTTGTAATCCTCCTATCATTTGTAGTTTCATGTGTTCTATTACAGTGCTCCATCCAGCCGGGAAATTGTTAATAATTTATCATTCTTAATCCATATCCTTCCCCGTGTAAGGCGTGGTCATTTCTAAAATCCTATGACTCCAGGTCTGACTTGAGAAGTTCGTTGTATTTATCAATAATCCTGTAAAATGCATCCACATCCGCCTGGCCGCATTGTTCAATCAGATAAGATGTGGTCTGGGTGATGTCGGCCACGTCATATGCCTTGTGGACACTGGAAAGCCTCTGGCCTTTATCCGTCACATAGAGGCAGACGGATTTCTCGTTGTTCTCCTTGAAGCGCTTCTCAACGTATCCGGAATCTACCAGCCGTTTGATGACCTGTGAGATGGCGCTTTTGCTTTTGTGCCACAGCTTTGACAGTTCCGTGGCAGTGATTCCCGGGCAGTCGTCGATGTATGTAAGGGTGTGTATCTCCATCATATTAAAATGTTCATTCTCATAGGTGTGATGGGCATAGATGTAATTGTGATATAGAATGACGAATTCATACAATGTATTCGCCCTTACATTCAGCTTCTGGTACGCGCTGTTGATATCTGTAAGATGGCTCATATGGGTATTGGCTCCTGTTCTTATATAATGTCTGTACATGTTATAGTAACATATCTGGAAAAGGGCTTCAATGCTTTATTTTAACCAAAACAGGAAAAATAGTAAAGTTATAGAACAATATTGAAAAAATATAGTCGTTTTAATGTGCAGAATGCCCTTATTATTAAAAAAAATACAAAGCATATTGACATTATGCACCAAGTATTTTATAATATAGTTTATCAAATGAACAATATTTAAAAGCTTGCTTACGCTTGGGAAAGGATGGTATGAAAGATGGACTTTGAGAAGTTCTGTAGGGAGAATTGTGTGGAACGCCGGGGTACCGGTACACTGAAGTGGGATTCACTCCAGGAGATTTTTGGGGATGCAGACCTGCTTCCGCTGTGGGTGGCTGATATGGAGATACAGTCCCCGGCTGTTGTCAGGGAGGCGCTGACAGAGCGTGTGAAGCACGGTGTTTTTGGCTATGGGAAGGTGGAGGATGAATACTTTGATTCTTTCTTTGCATGGCAGAAGAAGCATCATAATGTAGAACTTGCCAAGGAGAACGTCCGCTTTGCCACTGGGGTTGTGGGTTCCCTGTACGCAGCGGTAAGGGCCTATACCAAGGAGGAGGCATCTGTAATCATCTGTCCTCCTGTGTATTATCCATTCTATGATGCTATTTTAAATACAGGAAGGAAGCTTGTGACATGCGAGCTTGACAACGACCATGGATATTACAGCCTGGATTTTGAGAAGTTTGAAAAGGAAATTGTTGATAACAAGGTAGAGATGTTCATCCTGTGCTCTCCTCATAACCCGGTAAGCCGCGTATGGTCTGAGGAAGAACTGGATACCATGTTCTCCATCTGCCGTAAGCATGGGGTGCTGGTTGTTTCGGATGAGATCCATCAGGACTTTACATACGAAGGGAAGCCTTTTGTGTCCTCTGCATGTGTGAAGGGCGGGGAATACAAGGATATCCTGATTACCCTGAACTCCGGCTCCAAGACCTTTAACCTGGCCGGACTCATCCATTCCCATGTCATTATTTTTGACGGGAAGCTGATGGAAGCGTATGATGCCTACATTAAGGGTATCGGCTCCCCTGAAGTGAACCTGATGGGTATCACCGGTATGGGCGCTGCTTTCAGAGGCGGGGAAGAGTGGCTTTCGGATGTCAAGGCCCTGATCCTTCACAACTACGATTATATGAAGCAGGAATTTGCCAGGGAACTGCCTGAGGTCATTGTTACGCCTCTGGAGGGAACCTATCTGTCATGGATTGATCTTAAGGGCTATGTGCCGGGAGATGAGACAGCCAGGTTCATCCAGGATAAGTGCAGGCTGGCCTGTGATGTGGGTGAGTGGTTCAGCGTCATGGCACAGGGATACATCCGTATTAACCTTGCCACAGATACAAAGAATATTAAAACTGCAGTTGCAAGCATCATCAATAACATCAAAGAAAGGTTGGGGGAATAAATGGCTGTCACTATCAGTGTAATCTGTTTTTTGGCGTATCTGGGATTCTTGTTTTATTTAGGAAAAAAAGGAAAATCTTTTAATGTGCGTGTTGTGGCCGGTCTGTTCGGCGGTATTATATTTGGCGCAATCTTAAAGTCAGTGGCTGACGATGCGGCTGTTTCCGAGAGCCTGCGCTGGATCAGCCTGGTGGGGACCGCATATACCAAGCTTTTGAAAATGATGGTCATCCCGTTGATTTTCGTATCCATCGTGTGTGCCATCATCAACCAGAAGTCTGGTAAGAACCTTGGTAAGATTACAGCCCTTGTGCTGGTAATCCTTCTGTCAACAGCGGCAGTCGCAGCGGTTGTGGGCGGCGTTACGGCCCAGACTTTCGGCGTCAGCGCAGAGGGACTGGAGATTGGCGAGGCCGAGACACAGAAGACAGCCCAGCTGGAGGAAAAGGCCCAGGAGGGACTTTCCATTGAGAATACCATCATTGATATCATTCCGTCCAACCCAATCTATGCCCTGACCGGACAGGGAAGCAATGCAACCCTTTCCGTGGTGCTGTTCGCGGCATTCCTTGGAATCGGCGTCATCGGGGTGCGGACCTATGCCCCGGAACAGGCGGAGTTCTTCAGTAAAATGATGAACTCGCTAAATACCCTGGTGGTGGAAGTGGTCATGATGATCATCATGCTGACTCCGTTCGGCATCTTCTCATTGATGACCAAGACCATTGCGGGAAGTGATTATACCAGTATACTGCGGCTTGTGACCTTTGTGCTTGCTTCCTATACGGCCATCATCATCATGTTCGTAATCCACGGACTGATACTGGCCTTTGCAGGACTCAGCCCATTTGTATACTTTAAGAAGGCCATGACCACCCTGGTATTTGCATTTACCTCCCGTACCAGCGCAGGCACCCTTCCACTGACCATCCGTACCCTGACCGATGAGATGGGCGTGGACAATGGCGTTTCCAACCTGGCAGGTTCCCTGAGCACCTCCATCGGACAGAACGGATGCGCTGCGATTTATCCGGCCATGCTGGTAGTGATGGTGGCGCCTGCCGTAGGACAGCCCATCACACCATCCTTCTTCATCCTGATGGTGGTTGTCATCACTTTTGCTTCCATCGGTATTGCCGGAGTGGGCGGCGGAGCGACATTTGCCGGAATCACGGTATTATCCGCACTTGGGCTTCCTGTTGGAATCGCAGGACTGTTAGTTGGTATTGAGCCAGTCATCGATATGGCAAGGACCGCGCTGAATGTAAGCGACGGCATGGTGACGGCCCTGGTATCCGCCAAGATGACTAAGAATATAGATATGGATGCATATAATGATAAATCCAGGAATCTGGATAAGAAGCCTGCAGCGAAAGCTTAATGGCAATAGGCCGGAAAAGGCTGAGAGTTAAAATAGACTGTAAAGGATGTGTGAACATGGGAAAACGTGTGCTCATTGTAGGAGGAGTTGCCGGAGGCGCTTCCGCGGCAGCCAGGGTAAGGCGCCTGGATGCGGACGCATCAATCACCATATTTGAACGGGGAGAGCATGTATCATTCTCCAATTGCTCCCTTCCCTATTATTTAAGCAGGACCGTGGAAGACAAGGACTGGCTTGTGCTTATGACGCCGGAGGGATTTAAGGCGTCCTATGATATTGAGGTAAGGGTTAACAATGAGGTGTATGGCATTGACCGGGAGCGCCAGGTCATCCTGGTCCGGGACAGTGTGTCCGGCCGGGAATACGAAGAGGCTTATGATGAGCTGGTCCTTTCACCTGGATCATATCCAATCCGCCCCAGGTCAATCGAGGGAGTATCCCTTCCCCATGTCTTTACGGTGCGCAATGTGAATGACATCGCAAAGCTGGACCAGTACGTGTCCAGGGAGGAAATCCGCAATGTGGTTGTGATTGGCGGAGGCTTCATCGGGCTTGAGGTGGCTGAGAACCTTAAGACAGCCGGGAAACATGTGGCTGTGGCGGAAGCCGCGGACCAGATCATGATGCCATTTGATTATGATATGGCCCAGATCCTGCAGAAGGAACTTCATGACAAGGGCGTACAACTGGCTGTGGGGGATGGCGTAAAGGCAATTGCCGGGGATAAGGTCACCTTGAATTCTGGAAAGGAGCTGCCCTGCGACGCGGTGGTGCTCTCCATCGGCGTGCTGCCTGAGACGGAACTGGCTAGACAGGCAGGGCTGGAACTTGGGGAAACCGGGGCCATCAGGGTTTCGGCTGATTACCGCACAAGCGACCCGCATATCTATGCGGTGGGTGATGCCATTGAAGTTTACAACCAGCTGACCCGCAGGCCGGTGAAGCTGCCCCTGGCCGGCCCTGCCCTGCGCCAGGCAAGGGCTGCCGCCGATGCCATGTACGGCATACCAAACAGGAACAGGGGTGTCATCGGTTCCTGTGCGGTAAGGCTGTTTGAACTGAACGCCGCTGCCACAGGGCTTAACGAGAGGACGGCCCGGGCCAGCAATATCCCATGCGATTCTGTGTACACCATGTCCATGGATAAGGTGGGGCTGATGCCGGGAAGCGCGCCCATGCATTTCAAGCTTGTATTTGAGGTGCCCACGGGAAGGATCCTGGGAGCCCAGGCCATTGGAAGGGGCAATGTGGATAAGAGGATTGACGTGGTTGCAACCCTGATAGCCATGAACGGCACCCTGGAGGACTTAAAGGATCTGGAGCTGTGTTATTCACCTGTGTTCGGAACTGCCAGGGACGTGGTCAATCTGGCGGCCCTGGTGGGACTGAACGTGCTTCACGGCGTGTTTAAGCAGGTCCATGTTGGCGAAGTGCGCGGCCTGGTGGAGGATAAAGCCTGCATCATTGATGTGAGGGGCAGGGATGAGTTCGAGGCAGGCCACCTCATAGGGGCAGTCAATATCCCATTGGGCGAGCTGCGCCAGCGCACGGAGGAGATACCCAGGGACAGACCCGTATACCTGCATTGCAGGACCAGCCAGAGAAGCTATAATGCAATCATGGCGTTAAAGGGCCGCGGTTTTGATAACATCATCAACATTTCCGGCTCATTCCTGGGAATCAGCTGCTATGAATATTTCACGGATGTGACAACGGGCCGGGAGAAGATTGTAACGGAATATAATTTTATGTAAAATGATTTAAAACGGTAAATGCTTCATCGGGCGGCAGACCTTTAAGACAGGTCATGCCGTCCGATTTTCAGATATTTACGGTCCGGCCCGCCCTGTTGTGGGATTATTCGGACAGGCTGAAAAACATCTTGCAATCCCGGACAATTTATGCTATACTGTGTAAGCTGTCTGGATTGACGGCAGTTTTAGCATCTGCGTGAGTCAGAACCTTACGGTGAGGATGCGTTTAACTTGAACAGTGCTGATATCTGTGCGTTCTGGTGACGGCGGGAGCCGGCTGCCTGTAATGTACAGAGGCAGATTGGCATACAGGCCGCGGTCGGAAACCGCAAATATTATCAGAGAGGTGAAAGAAATGAGAGAAGGAATCCATCCAAATTATTACCAGGCAAAGGTTGTCTGCAACTGTGGTAATGAGTTCGTAACAGGATCAACAAAGAAAGACATCCACGTGGAAATCTGTTCCAAGTGCCATTCATTCTATACCGGCCAGCAGAAGGCTGCTCAGGCCCGTGGACGTATTGATAAGTTCAATCGTAAGTATGGCATGAATGCTAACTAATAGGCAAAAAAGATGAGGGTTGGGCTTGGCATCAGGCTCAGCCCTTTCTGGTTTATGCGGCGCGGCGCCAAAACCGCGCGGTACAGCACAGAAAGGTAAGAAAGGATGAAATATTCAGGAATTGGCGGTCAGGCCGTAATTGAAGGCATCATGATGCAGAACGGCAATGATTACGCCATCGCGGTCCGCAAGCCGGACGGGGATATTGAGGTGAAAAAGGATACCTACGTAAGCATTACCAGGAAGCATAAGTTTCTTGGGCTTCCGTTTATCAGGGGTATTTTCAGTTTTATAGATTCCATGGTCGTGGGCATGAGGGCCCTGACCTGGTCCTGCAGTTTTTTCGAGGATGACGAGGAGGCCCAGCCCAGCCGGTTCGAGGCATGGCTTGACAAGGTCTTTGGGGAAAAGCTGGAGGGCATCCTCATGAGTGTGGTGATGGTATTTTCCTTTATCATGGCCATCGGTATATTCATGGTGCTGCCGCTTCTCATTGCGCGCTTCTGCAAAAGCTTCATCCACTCAGAGACAGTGATGGCCATACTGGAGGGCGTGATCAGGATTGTCATCTTCATTGCGTACATCAAGCTGGTATCCAGGATGGAGGACATAAAGAGGACCTTCATGTACCACGGTTCGGAGCACAAGTGCATTAACTGCATCGAGCACGGGTTAGAGCTGACCGTGGACAATGTAAGGGCCAGTTCCAAGGAGCATAAGCGCTGCGGGACCAGCTTCATCATGATTGTAATGATCATCAGCATCCTGTTCTTCATGGTAATCCGCGTGGATACCATCTGGCTTAGGATTGTCAGCCGTATCGTGCTGATTCCCGTAATCGCAGGCGTGTCCTATGAGTTCCTGCGTTTTGCAGGCAGGCATGATTCCAAGCTGGTGAATATCTTAAGCCGTCCCGGTATGTGGATGCAGGGACTGACCACCACCGAGCCGGATGACAGCATGATTGAGGTTGCGATTGCAGCGGTTGAAACCGTGTTTGACTGGAGGAACTACCTGGATGAGACATTTCCTGGATGGAAGGAAAACAGCGCCGGGATCCAGGGCGGCGGTACAGGCGGTGCCTGTGATGAAAAGAAACACAAAGGAGCGGCAGGACATGACCATGCAGCAGCTGCTATGGCAGGGAACGGAGAAACTGAATAGAAGCAGCGTGCCGGACGCGGGTCTGGATGCAAGGTATCTTCTGCTGGAGGCATTTGGCCAGAGCCTGGCCTCCTTCCTGGCGGTAAAGGACAAGGCCCTTCCTGAGGATGAGGATACATTTTCAAAGTGCAGGAAGTACGAGGAAATGATTGACCGGAGGGCGGAGCGGATTCCCCTCCAGCACCTGACAGGCGTCCAGGAGTTCATGGGATTTGAGTTTTATGTAAATGAACATGTGCTGATTCCAAGGCAGGACACGGAGACACTGGTGGAGCTGGTGTTAAAGGAGCAGAAGGGAAAGGATGCAGCGCTTCTGGACGTATGCACCGGGTCCGGATGCATTGCAATCAGCCTGGCCCTTATGGGCGGCTACCGGGATGTGACGGCCCTGGACGTGTCAAGGGAAGCCCTGGCGGTTGCGGCCCGGAACGCCCAGCGTCTTCTGAAGGAGCATGAGGGTGAGTTCAACCTGATTGAGAGCGACATGTTTGAACGCCTGGAACCTGACCGCAGATATGACATCATTGTCTCCAACCCGCCCTATATACCCAGCCACGACATAGAAGGGCTGGAGCCTGAGGTGAGGGATTACGAGCCAAGGATGGCCCTGGACGGAACCGCTGACGGACTTGCGTTTTACCGGATACTGGCAGAGGGATGCAGGAAGCATCTCTGCCCCGGGGGATGTGTGTATATGGAGATTGGATTTGACCAGGGACAGGCGGTAAGCCGGATGTTTGAGATGCAGGGATATGTGCAGGTGGAAGTGATGAAGGATATGGCCGGGCTGGACCGGGTGGTGCGTGCCGGTTGGAAGGAGACAGGAGGGAATTATGTTTGATAGATTAGATGATATGTTAATCCATTATGAGGAATTGATGCTGATGCTGGGGGACCCGGCTGTGACCCAGGACACCAAGCGGTTTACCCGGCTTATGAAGGAGCAGGCAGACCTGGCGCCCATCGTGGAGGCTTATAAGCAGTATAAGCAGGCCAAGCAGGACGTGGAGGACAGCCTGGCCCTCCTTGAGGAGGAAAACGATGAGGAGATGCGCGAGATGGCCAAGGAAGAACTGTCCGATGCCAAGAAGCGTATCGAGGAACTGGAGCATGAGCTGAAAATCCTCCTGCTTCCCAAGGACCCCAATGACGACAAGAACATCATCCTGGAAATCCGCGCAGGCGCTGGCGGTGATGAGGCGGCCCTGTTCGCCGCGGAGCTGTACCGTATGTACTCCAACTATGCGGACAGCCACAGATGGAAGGTTGAGATCATCAGCCTGAATGAAAACGGAATCGGCGGCTTCAAGGAAGTGGTGGCCATGGTTACCGGCAAGGGAGCCTACTCCAAGCTTAAATACGAAAGCGGTGTACACCGCGTGCAGCGTGTGCCTGAGACGGAATCCGGCGGCCGCATCCATACCTCCACTGCAACGGTTGCCGTCATGCCTGAGGCAGAGGAAGTGGATGTGCAGATTGATATGAACGATATCCGTATCGACGTAATGCGTGCATCCGGCAACGGCGGCCAGTGCGTCAATACAACGGATTCCGCGGTACGTCTGACCCATATGCCCACCGGAATCGTGATTTACAGCCAGACAGAGAAGTCGCAGCTTCAGAACAAGGAAAAGGCCTTCCGCCTGCTGCGCTCCAAGCTGTACGACATCGAGCTGGAGAAGCGCCAAAGCTCCGAGGCGGAGGAGCGCCGCAGCCAGATCGGCACAGGCGACCGCTCTGAGAAAATCCGCACCTACAATTTCCCTCAGGGCCGTGTGACGGACCACAGGATTAAGCTGACTCTGTATAAGATTGATTCCATTATGAACGGGGATATCCAGGAACTGCTGGATAACCTGATTGCGGCGGATCAGGCGGCGAAGCTGGCTAAGATGAGTGAGATGTAAGGGAAACGGTTTGGGAAAATTATTGAGCCGGAAGAATTGATGGTTGAGATAAAAAAGCAGTGTCCGATAGCGGCTTTGATGGCTGATATCGGGCACTTTTTGAATGATAAAAATATTAAAATTTCCCTGTAACGTTCCGACCCATTCCAACACCAATTAACATAAGGAGGAAATGCATATATGGATTCCATGGAAGAAATCTATTTAAAGCACGGAAAAATGGTATATGGTTTTCTCTTGACCCGGACACAGGACCCGGATCTGGCGGAGGAGCTGACCCAGGAAACATTTTACCGGGCAGTGAAGAATATTGGTAAGTATAAAGGGGAAAGCAGTGTCTCCACCTGGCTGTGCGGCATAGCGAAGAATCTGTGGTATGAGCATGTGCGCAGGCAGAAGAAACATATGCCGCTGGAGGAGGCGGAGGAAATCCCTGTGGATTCCGCCGAAACCCAGCTGTTCCATTCCTGGGACAGCATACAGGTCCTGAGGCTGATTCACAATCTGGAGAATCCCATGCGGGAGGTAATGTATCTCAGGCTGGTGGGTAACCTGACATTTGGTCAGATTGGCGAAATTATGGAAAGAAGTGAGAACTGGGCAAGGGTGACCTATTACCGTGCAAAAGAGCGGATAGTGAAGGAGGCGGAGAAATTATGAGCAGGAAAATACCATGTGAAATCATAAAAGACCTGATGCCTTTGTACGCGGACGGCCTCACATCGGAGGCTACGGGGCAGGAGATTGAGGCGCATCTTAAAGAGTGTGGGGAATGCAGGCGTATGTATCAGCGCATGAAACAGGAGGTGGAAGGCGAGAAGGAAGCTGTGGGCAGCACTGAAGCAGAGGAAATCGATTATCTGAAAAAGGTGAAACGGAGAAACCTGCAAAATGTGCTTCTGGGCGCTGGAGCCGTGTTCCTGGCCATGGCGCTGGCCGTGTTCATTAAGCTGTTTATCATTGGTTATCCATCCGATGCCTATATAATAACCTATACGGATATCAATGGAAGCCAGGTACGGGTAGGAGGCTCGTTTTATAATTCGGCCTCTGTTTTCAGCAGGTATAAAATGGTCAGGAAGGATGATGGGACAGAGGAAATGGTGGTCTATGCATGTCTTGCCTCGCCCTGGAACCGCAACGGCACCTTCAACCTGGAGATGGGCCTTCCGGCAGAGGGCATGCAGATGGATATCAGGGGCATGACCGTTAAAAGCAATGGGGAGGTGGTGGGCAGGCAGGCCAATGAGCTGTTTAAGGCGAAGAACCCGTATATCGGGGATGCGTCTGCCGACGGAAAGCTGGCCGGGCTTGTGGGAATATCAAAATCCCTGGGTGTTTTTAAGAATCAGCTTCAGACCTCTGAAGAGCCGTATGGCTGGACCTTGAATTTTGAGGACAGTACATCCAATTCAGCTACGTTTGAGGAAAAGATGAAGGCGTTTTCCTGTATGCTAATTGCGCTTACGGGAAACCTTGGGGAAGTGCAATGGAATTACACAGTGGAGCTTGAGGACGGGCCGGTTCAGAGAAGCGGCAGGATGACAGAGGCGGAGTGTTCCGAATATGTGGGCGCCCCTGTCAAGTCCTTTGCAGACAGCCCGGAGGGCGTGCAGGCGCTTCTGGATTTACTGGAAATCAGTGACAGATAAAAGGGCCAGGCCGGCCGCCACTCCATCAATATCCAAAAGCCAGCGCCCCGCCGTCAACCGCAAAATCCTGCCCCGTAATATAGCTGGCGCCAGGGCCGCACAGGAAGCTTGCCAGGGCGCCTAAGTCCCTGGTGTCACCGTAGGAATGAAGGGGCATGCGGCTGAGGATTTTCTGCTCCCTGGCAGGGTCGGCTACCTCTTTTAACATCTTGCTCTGGAACCAGCCTGGGGCAATGCTGTTGACACAGATATTGTCCTGGGCCCACTCAACGGCCAGGCCCCTGGTCATGGATAATACGGCGCCCTTGCTGGTGCAGTAGGGAACAACTTCGGAGAAACCAAGGTGGGCGCTCATGCTTGTGATATTGATGATGCGGCCTCTTCCGGCGGACTGTTTCAGATATGGGTAACAGAGCTGGCTCATGACAAACACATATTTTACGTTTACGTCCATGACACGGTCAAACTGGTCTAAGGGGAAGGACTCGGCCCGGCACTTAAAGGTGGCCCCGGCATTGTTCACAAGGAAATCCAGGCAGCCGCCGTTCTTTGCTGCAATCTCATCTATCAATGCTTTCATTGAGGCCATATCGCTGATATCGCCTTTCAGGTGGATGACTCCGGGCGCGCTTTCGCCCATGCCCTCCTTGGGCGCTCCGGTACGGCTGATGGAGTAGACCGTGGCGCCGTCACCGGCCAGCACGTTGGCAATCTGGAATCCGATGCCGCTGCTTCCTCCCGTGACAATACCCACTTTATTCTGTAAATCTGACATTTTTTGTTCCTCCTTGTAAATAAATCCATATTTGTTGTATAATAACAGTGATTGTTTTAGGGCATGGATTTTCAGACAGGCCCCAGGATGATACTTTTTCTTTGAAAGGTGCAGCGCTGTGAATACAAAAGTGACAATCAGGGATGTGGCGGCCAAGGCAGGCGTTTCCATCAGTTCAGTGCATTTTGCCCTCAGCGGAAAGGCGGGGGTAAGCGATGAAACCCGCGAAAAAATCCGCAGGACAGCCGAGGAGATGGGATACCAGCCCAATACCCTTGCCTCCAGTCTGAAACGCAGCACCCAGCGGATTGCAATCCTGCTTCCCAGCGATGCAGGGGATAATAAATATTATTACCAGCCCATGTGGAGAGGGGTCCATGACTATCTGTCCAAGCTCAATGCCAATGTTGAATGCATTGAGCTGCCTTACTATGAGTCTGATAAGAATGAAGTGTTTGCAAAGCTGAAACAGCTTGTCATGGAGCGCAGGATTGACGGCATCCTTACGGTGGGGCATGTGGATGGGTTTTCCGCGGCCCAGGACTGGCAGGACATACATGACAGGGATATATCCGTCGTGAGCATTAATTCGGAGAACAAGCTTTGCGACAGCCTTTGCTGTATCCAGCCGGAATATGATGTCATAGGCCGGACCATGGCGGAGCTGATCATTGACCGGATTCCGGAGTTCGGAAGCATTTTCCTCTGTGCGGGCAATCCGAAATGGGATGCCCACTCCCTGATCGTAAAGGGGTTTGATGATTATCTTGCTGAAAACCGCTGCCCTAATATGGTGTATAAGGACTATTCCTACTCCATCAACCGGCAGAATTATCTTAATATTTTTAACAAGCTTACACGGCCGGACGTGGCGGCGTGCTGCAGCGTCTATTCCCAGGGCACGGTCATGCTGGGACAGGCCCTGGAGGAAAGCAAAAAGGCCGGAAAGGTATATGCGGTAGGCTCCGACCTCCCGGATGTGACGGCAGAACGGCTCCGGCGCTCCGTGCTTAACAATGTGATCCAGAAGAATCCCTATGCCCAGGGATATGTGGGCATACGCACCCTGGCTGAATACCTGATCAGCGGCAAGGTGCCGGAGCAGAAAAGGGTGTTTGTTGGAAGTGAAGTGGTACTTAAGAGCAACCTTGTGATGTATGAGCATGAGCAGTACCGCTACATGTTCCTCTGATTACTGGCTGCTGCCCTTGCCTCCCTTCTGGTCTGCCCTACACAATTACCAATGAATATGATGCCCGCTATTTACGCCAGATAGTGCTATCTTCCATACTCCTGGCAGATATAATTATGGCAGGCGGACTGGATCAGATCCCAGTCAAGCTCGGCCCCTACGCCCGGCTTGTCCGGCACGTGGATGATGCCGTTTCCGTCAATGGGAAGGTCGCCCTTCATGGGGAAGCGGTAATTGTCCTCCGGCACGAAATATTCAAAATATTCGCAGTTCTTAATCGCACAGCTGACGTGAAGGTTGGCCATATCCATATAGTTCATGGTAGTTGTATGGATTTCGCAGTTCAGGCCAAAACCTTCCGCCATATGTGCGATTTTCAATGTCCCGGTGATGCCGTCCTTCCAGCTTACGTCGGCCCGGACAATATCGGCAGCCCTCTGCGCAATGACCTGGGCCACGCCCCAGTGACAGCCGCGTGTGGTTTCCGTTGCGGCGATGGGGATGTCCAGGGTACGGCACAGCTCCGTGTATTTGTAAAGCTCAAAATCGCGGAACGGCTCCTCGAACCATTTATAATCCAGCTTTTCAAGCTGCCGCCCTACCCGTATGGCCTCGTCCAGGGTATAGTCGCCCACGGGGTCGGTCATCAGCACGAAATCTTCGCCCACCGCTTCCCTGACGGCTGCGTGGACTTTCATGTCAAATTCCGCAGGCCCGGCTGGATGGGCCTTGTAGCCCTTGATTCCCCTGCTCTTGTAATAGAGGGCCTCGTCCACATAGTCCTGGACGGAACTTAAGAAATTACTGCTGGCATATACGGGCAGGCTGCTGCGGTAAGCGCCGATGTACTTATATAAGGGAAGCCCGGCTTCCTTGGCGCAGATATCCCACAGGGCCACGTCCACCGGGCCGGGCAGGAATACAGGGAAAAATGCTTCGTGCCGGTCAATGACCCAGAGTTCCTGGAAGATGGCTTCCCGGTCATGGGGGTCCCTTCCCAATACCACAGGGGCAATGCTTTCCTGCAGGTAGGATTCGCTGACAGCCCCGCTTCTCGCCGCCATGCAGGTGGCAATCCCTTCCACGCCTGTGTCGGTGGTAAGCTTGATGACAATCACATCCCAGCCCATCTTCGCACCGCCCTGGCGCCGTTCGTCAAAGAGACATTTTCCTCTTTCTACCCACCAACTCTCAAATCTTGTAATAATCATACAAATATTACCTCCAATATGGATATTTAACGCATAAATAACTAAAAAAACGTTTTAGAAAATTATAGCAACAAGGGGAGGGAAAGTAAAGGAAGGAATAAAGTTTAGTTTCGAACTGTGATTATGTCGAAAATAAATTAGATATTTTGTGCTATTTTTACCAAAATATCAACTAAACAAACTAAAACCTCCTGTGGATTGACAAAGTATTTTAATGGTGGTATGCTAAATCATGAAAATACTATACGCAATAACAAAAACGTTTTTGTAAATTTTAGGAGGGTACAGAACATGAAAAAAACTTTATTTGCAATTACCATGGCAGCTTTCACCGCAATGTCGCTGGCAGCATGCGGTTCCGGTTCAGGAAAGACAGATACCACAGCTGCGGCTGGAACAGAGGCGGCAAAAGAAGCAGGGGATGCTAAGAAGGAAGAGACAGGAGCGCCTGCAGCGGCGGCAAGCGGCGACAGCATCAAGCTTACATGGAGCGAGGTAAACGGCGAGGACTACGGCGCCACTGTGGGAGCAAAGGAGTTTGCAAAGAAGATTGAGGAACTGTCCGGCGGACAGATTACAGTTGAGCTTTACCTCAACGGTACGCTTGGCAATGAGAAGGAGAGCATGCAGGGAATCCAGATGGGCACCCTGGATATATTCAGAGGAAACGCTTCCTCCCTTTCCAACTACGGCGCTGATAAAATCAGCCTGAGCGGACTTCCTTTCCTATTTAAGGACATGGATCAGTTCCAGGAGATGGCGGTCAGCAGCCTGGGCCAGGAATTACTGGCATCTGTTGACGAGGCGGACTGCGGCTATGTGGCCCTGGGCTGGCTCACAGAGGGACCGAGACACATGTTCATCACGGAAAATACATATAAGAAGTTAGGCAACCCCTCTGAGTTCTCACTGGATATGATGAACGGCTTAAAGATGAGGGTTCCGGAGACAGACCTGATGGTCAATACCATGACGGCATTAAAGGCATCCGCGACACCCATTGCATACTCCGAGCTTTACACTTCTTTACAGTCAGGCGTTGTTGACGGGGCGGAGAATGACGTGATTAACTACATGGCAAATTCCTATAATGAGGTTGCGCCTTATTTCATTCCGGATGCACATACCTTTGGCTGCGGCGTGATCCTGATGAACAAGGACAGATGGAACTCCATGACAGAAGAGCAGCAGGGCTGGATGAAGGAAGCGGCCGAGGCAGCAGGCAGGACATGTTACGAATATAACCAGGAGAAGATTCAGGCTACCTTTGACAGCTTTGAGGAAAAGGGCGTGACAAAGCTGGAGGTTGCCGACCTGGACAAGTGGTCAGAGGCGTGTGAGAGCGTCTACTCCTCCTATGATGCGGATTCACAGGCAATCATTGAAAAGCTTAGGAATGCAGAGTATTAATCAGAGATGGTCCTGACGGTACGTGAATAACTGTAAAAGGGTGCTGCGGATAATCCCGGCAGCATCCTTTTCTTTTAAGGAAAAGGAAAATTTATGGACGGATTAAAAAAATTCAAAGAATTATGGGAGTCGGTGGATAAGGTGGTATTCGGCATTGTAAAACATGTCTGCGTCCTTATGCTGGGCGCCCTGGTGGCAATCGTATTTTATATTTTTGTGGGGCGGTATTTCATACATAAATCCCCGATGTGGGGAGAGCCCATGTCCCTGTTCCTGCTGACCTGGATGAGCATCCTTGGTTCTTCCCTGGTGCTGCGCACGGATGAACATCTGAAAGTGACCATGTTTGACGAGAAGATGAGTAAGGGCGCCCTTCTTGTGACGGACCTGCTTGCAACCGCATGTATCTTTGCCTTTGCCGTGTTCATGTTCGTGTACGGCAGACAGCTGATGCAGCAGGCCAGGACCAATACCATGGCAGGCGTTAATATTCCCTATGCGTGGATGTATCTGTCCCTTCCGGTGACAGGGGTCCTGTATGTTCTGGCATTGATTACACAGTGGACAAGGAGGATTGGTGAGTGATGAGTACGACAGTTGCTGCAACATTGTTATTAATAGGTCTGTTCCTTGTTCTGGTATTCCTTCGGGTGCCCATCGTATACGCCATCGGTATCGCGTCCCTGGCTGATTTCTTTTACCTGGGCATCAATCCCATGCAGATGGCCCTTAAGTTTGTGGGAAACCTGAACTCTTATACGCTGCTGGCGGTCCCCTTCTTCATCCTGATGGGGGAACTTATGAGCGCCGGCGGGATTACGGATACCCTGATTGATTTTTCAAAGGAACTGGTAGGCTGGTTCAGGGGCGGCGCGGCCATGGTCAATGTGGTTGCCTCCTTTTTCTTCGGAGGCATCTCCGGATCCTCCTCGGCTGACTGTGCATCCCTTGGACCGATTGAGATTAAGATGATGGAGGACCAGGGATATGACAGGGATTTTGCCACCTGTCTTACCATGGCAAGCTCCGTGGAAGGCATCCTGGTGCCTCCCAGCCAGAACATGGTCATCTTCACCCTGGCTGCTTCCGGCGTCACAAGCGTTTCCATCGGCCAGCTGTTCCTGGCAGGCTATGTTCCCGGCGCGGTGCTGTCCATTGTATTGATGGTCTATTCTTACTATGTGTCTGTTAAGATGAACTATCCTGTAACGGGAAGGTTTGACCTGAGGGCCTGCCTGCGCGCGTTCAGCAGGGCCGTATGGGGTATGCTCTCCGTGCTGTTTGTGGTGGTAGGTGTCATCACCGGTGTGTTTACCACGACGGAATCAGCTGCCTGCGCAGTGGTGTGGTCCATGGTGGTGGGCCTGTTTATTTACAGAGGTTTCAGCTTTAAGGATATTCCCCGTATTTTCAACAATGTCACCATGACGCTTGGAAAGGTGCTGATCCTTCTGGGCGTGTCAGGCGCATTTACATACCTTCTGACCTACCTTAAGGTGCCGTCCATTGTATCCGAAGCCCTGTTCAGCCTGACGGACAATAAGATCCTGATTCTCATCATGCTGAACATCCTGATGCTGTTGCTGGGCTGCATGATTGAGATGGCCTGCCTGATCCTGATGCTGACGCCGGTCATCCTTCCAATCTGGATGTCCCTTGGGTTATCACCCATCCACCTGGGAGTGGTGATGGTGCTGAACCTTGGTATCGGCCTTCTGACGCCTCCGGTAGGTTCCACCCTGTTTATCGGAAGCGCCATCTCAGGGATTAAGATTGAGAAGCTGGCAAAATCAATGATTCCATTTTACATTGTAATGGGCATTGCGCTGATCATCCTTACTTACTTCCCGCAGAGTTTTATGTGGCTTCCTAATATGGCGATATAATGCGGCGGTATAATGCGGCGGTATAATGCGGTAACATAATGCGGCGGTATGATATGGCGATATTGATATAACGGTTTAATATAAGGTTTTGAATGGAGGGACATACCATGTCACAATGGAATAATGACGAAGAATTATTTATCCTGATGAAAGAAAAGCTTTACACCCCCGTGGTGGGGGATATCCTGGACCAGATGGGATATAAGCACCAGTTCCTTCCGGCTGCCATCCGGCCCCTGGAGGCCCTGGTACCGGCGGATGCGTTTGTTGACCGCAGCCAGCCGGACAACCGTCTGAAGCTGGCCGGGTATGCGTGTACGGTTCTGGAAAACGATGTATTTGACAGTCCTAAAAAGCCCTTCGGCTATCTGACCGAGGCCCTGGACCAGTTAAGGCCCAATGACATCTACATTGCCACTGGCGCCCACCACAGCGCGCTGTGGGGGGAACTGCTGACGGCGACTGCCAAGGCAAGAGGGGCAGTGGGCGCTGTGCTGGATGGCTACAGCAGGGATACGCCCCAGGTGCTGGAGCAGAATTTCCCTGTATTCTGTACACAGTGCTGGGCACAGGATTCCTCGGTCCGCACCTATGTGTGCGATTACCGATGCACCATCGAGATCGGCCAGGTGACCATCCATGACGGCGACCTTGTATTCGGCGACATTGACGGCGTCCTGATCATTCCGGCTGAGGTTAAGGACGAGGTGATTGAAAAGGCCCTCATTAAGGCGGCTGGAGAGAAGACCGTGCGCCGGGCCATCGAGGGCGGCATGTCGGCTACCGACGCATTTGCGGAATTTGGAATACTGTAAAGGAAATCCGGGGGCATAGGTTTTATATGGAAAAAGAGATTAAGGCGTTTCAGATTGACCTTGGGGATAATGTGGCCACTGCCCTGGCCGGGATTAAGGCGGGGCAGGAGGCCGGGCTGACCGGGGACCACGGTGAGGAATCCATCAAGGCGGCAACGGATATTCCTGCCGGACATAAGATTGCCCTTAAGGATATAGGGGCAGGCGGGCATATTGTAAAATACGGCGTTGTGATTGGGCGCGCCACGGCGGACATACCTAAGGGAAGCTGGGTCCATCTCCACGTGATGCAGAGCATCTATGACGAGCGGTCCAGCCACCTGGACGTCCGGACCGGTGCGCCAAAGGATACTAAATATGAGTAGTGAGGAAAAGAGGATGGAACTGACGGAGTGGTCCTGGCAGGGCTATGGGAGAAAGCACGGGGCGCCCGGGATACGCAACCGGGTGCTGGTCATCTATACGGTCAAATGCTCGGAGTTCGTGGCCAGGAGGATTGTGGAGGAGTCCGGGCATCCGGATGTGGAGCTGGTAGGCTTTGACGGGTGTACCGACAACCAGTATGCGGTGGACCTGCTAATCAGCCTTATAAAGCATCCCAATGTGGGCGCCGTGCTGACCGTGGGACTGGGCTGCGAATACATCCAGCCCCAGTGGCTGGCGGACGTGGCGGTCAAAGAGGGCAAGGAAGCTTCCTGGATGTTCATACAGCAGGAGGGCGGGACGAAACCAACAGTCACAAAAGGCACGGCCTGGGTCAGGGAAACCCTGGAACGGCTTAAGCATACCCCGCGGGTAAGGATGGGGTTCAAGGACCTGGTCATCGGCGCGGAGTGCGGAGGTAGCGATTATACCAGCGGCCTGGCGGGCAATGTCGTGGTTGGGCGTTTCTTTGACCGTCTGGTGGACCTGGGCGGCTGCGCCATATTTGAGGAGATTGTGGAGGCCATCGGACTGGACGGACTTTTGGTGGGCAGGGCGGCAGACCCGGAGGCTGCAAGGGAACTGCGCTATACCTACGACAAGGCCCTGGATTACTGCAGATCCGTGCGCCAGTATTCGGTCAGCCCCGGGAACTTTGCCGGAGGACTGTCCACCATTGAGGAAAAGAGCATGGGAGCTGTGATTAAAAGCGGTTCCCGCCCCATTGAAGGCGTGTTGAAGGTTTCGGTCCCCCCGAAGCACGGCGGCCTGTGGCTGCTGGATTCCACGCCGGATCCGCATTTCATGCAGTTTGGGATTACCAACCCCAATGACAATGAGGGCCTTATGGACCTGATCAGCTGCGGCGCCCACATCGTGTTCCTGGTAACAGGCAGGGGCAATGTGGTGGGAAGCGCGGTTGCGCCCTGTATCAAGATTACGGGAAACCATGAGACATTCAGCCGCATGGAGGAGGACATGGACTTCGATGCAAGCCCTATCCTGTATGGAGGGATGAGCCAGAAGGAGATGGCCCTTGACCTGGCTGCATATGTGGCTGGAACAGCCGGAGGCACACCCACGAAGAGCGAGGTCCTGGGACATAAGGAATTTTATATCCCTTACAAGTATCAGGAAAAAGAGGTTGCATATAAACGGGCATGTGAAGGGTCTGTATAGATATGGACGTATAAGCGGATATGTGAAGGATTCATATAAGCATATAAACAGGCATGTCTGGACAGGGAACCATTGGCAGACATGCCTTATGAGACAGGAGAGAGAAAATGGCTGCATTTACTGAAAATGAAATGAAGGATTTTAAAATAACAAACTGGTATGACCTTTCCGGCCAGGTGGCCGTGGTCACAGGCGGTTCCACGGGCCTGGGACTTGCCATTACCAGGTGCCTTGTAAGCGCCGGGGCCAAGGTGTGCGTTGTGAGCTTCGAGTCCCCGGAACAGGCGACAGAGGCACTGGAAGAATTTGGGGATAAGACGGTGTTCTACCAGTTTGACATTACGGATACAAGCCATGCCCAGGCGCTGGTGGACCGGATCGTAACGGAGCAGGGGCGTGTGGACATCCTGGTTAACAATGCCGGGAACCATTGCAAGAAATTTATCTGGGATATGACGGTGGAGGATTACAAACGGGTCCTGGAGGTCCATCTGGTAGGCTCATTTGCCATGACAAAGGCAGTGGTTCCTTACATGAAGGAACAGAAAAGAGGAAGGATCATCTACCAGGCCAGCATGACCAGCTACATCGGGCAGCCCCAGGTGGCGGGATACTCCACTTCCAAGGCAGGTTTCCTGGGCATGATCCACACCCTGACAGCCGAGCTTGCCGAGTTCGGCGTAACAGTTAACGCCATTGCGCCAGGATGGATTGACACGCCCATGTTCCATCAGGCCGTGGACAACGATCCGCCGCGTCTGGCCAAGATCATGGGAAGGATTCCTGCCAAGACCGTGGGCGACCCCATGGACGTGGGCATGTGCGCGGCATTCCTTTGCAGCGATGCCGCCCGCTACATCAGCGGAAGCTGCATCCCTGTGGACGGCGGCGCCCTGATTGGATTTTAACCGGAGGATAAGAAGATGAACACAAGATTTGACGAGGAGCTGTTCCTTACAAGCAGGACAGGGAGCAGGCTCTACCACGAATATGCTGAAAAACTGCCGATCATAGACTACCACTGCCATCTCCAGACCTCTGAGATATGCGATGACAGGGAATTTGAGGACCTGGGGGAAATGTGGCTGCGGGGTGACCACTACAAGTGGCGCGCCATGCGTACCTTTGGGATTGATGAGAAATACATCACGGGAGAGGCCAGTTACCATGACAAATACCTTGCCTTTGCCTCCGTGTTCCCAATGCTTATCGGAAATCCTGTCTATATCTGGTGCGCCCTGGAACTGAAGCGGTATTTTGACATCGATGAGCCGCTGACAGCGGACAATGCAGAGGAGATTTACCAGAGGACAAAGGAATTGATCGTAAAGCGCCACATGACCAGGCGCTGGTGCATGGAGCACTCCAATGTCAGGCTGGCCAGCACCACCGAGGACCCGGTGGATGACCTGCACTGCCACATTGCCCTTCAGAAGGAGAAGATGTTTACAAGGGTCATCACTGCCTTCCGTCCGGACAAGGCCATGTTCATTGAACAGGATGGGTTTTCGGATTATCTGGACCAGCTCCAGGAGGTGTCCGGCATTGGGATTGATTCCTTTGAAACCATGCTGGATGCCCTGGAAGCAAGGCTTAAGTTCTTCCAGGAAACAACCAAAACCACGGTCAGCGATGACGGGGTGCCGCATTTTACATGGGCTGATTATACGGATGGGGAGATTGCCGGGATATTTGAAAAGGCGAGGAAGAATGAACCTGTGTCGGCCCATGAGGTGGACCAGTACCAGAGCGCGTTCCTTTATGAGATGGGGCGCAGGTACAGCCGGAATAACTATGTGATGCAGCTCCATATCGGTACCTACCTGGATGCCAACAGGGACGGGGTCAGGCGGACAGGACATTCCACCGGGTTTGACTGTACGGACGACCAGTGCTCCGTGACCAGCGTGGGTGAATTGCTGAACCGGCTGACCATAGCCGGGGAACTGCCTAAGACCATCCTGTACCCCCTTGACGGCATGAAGATTGAGACATGGGCCGTGCTTGCAGCCGGCTTCTGCGACGGCAGCGTGAGGGGAAAGGTGCAGTTAGGCGCGCCCTGGTGGTTCAATGACCAGGCATTTGGCATCAAGCGCCAGTTTGAGGCATGCGCCAACCTGTATCCGGTCAGCCTGTCCGTGGGCATGCTGACGGACAGCAGAAGCTTCATATCCTATCCGCGCCATGAACTTTACAGACGGGTACTGTGCAATTATCTTGGGGAGCTGGTGGACAGAGGGGAATATTTCTCCGGCGAGGCAGCCTTGAAACAGGTGATTGAGGATGTGTGCTTCAACAATGTGAATGAATTCTTTGGCTTTCATGTAAATGAAGGATAGAGGTGGACGGATTGAGGCAGACGATTAACTTGACAGAGGCAGGATTGGATTCCACGGTCCGTCTGGCAGAGGTAAAGCTGGATGGCAGCGATACTGGTTCGGAATGTGGTCCGGAATACGGTCCGGAATGCATCAAGGGAAATGTGATTATCTGCCCGGGAGGCGCGTACCGGTGGCACTCCCCAAGGGAGGCCCTTCCCGTGGCAAAGGCATTTGCCGCACAGGGATGGAAACCATGGATCCTGTACTACAAGGTATCGGTCCACGGCGAGGTCCTTGGTACGGCGCCTCTTTGCCAGGCAGCCGCGGCAGTGCGCAAGGTGCGCGCTGCCAGCCCCGGCAGGCCCGTTATCCTCTGTGGTTTTTCCGCAGGAGGCCACGTGGCGGCCAGCCTTGGCGTGCACTGGAACGATGAACATCTTTTTGCCGGGGAAGATTGTTCCGTAATCCGCCCGGATGGACTGATCCTGGGATACCCGGTCATCACGGCAGGGAAATACGCCCACAGGGAGAGTATGGAAATGCTTGCGGGGCCGGATCCTGCGGCGGCAGATCCTGCGGCGGCAGAAGGGGATTCTGCGGGGCCGGATTCTGTAGCAGCAGAGGGGAATTCTGCAGGGCCGTATTCTGCGGCAGCAGAAGGGGATTCTGCAGGGCCGGGATATTATAGTCTGGAAAAGTACGTAGACGCGCAGACACCGCCTGCTTTCATATGGCACACTGCCGGGGATTCCACGGTCGCGGTCCAGAATTCCCTGTGCTTTGCCGAAAGCCTGGCTGCAAAAGGCGTCCCCTTTGAGCTTCACATCTATCCCTACGGTGAGCACGGGCTGTCCCTGGCCACCAGGGAGGTAGAGGAAGCTGAAAAACAGCGGTACGCGGACCCCCATGTGGCCGGATGGTTTGACCAGTGCGCCCAATGGCTGGACCTGGTATTCTTACATCTTCATGCCTCCGCATGAAAATACTCCATACAGAACTGTAAAAACAGCTGGCCCGCATTGGACATACGGCGCCTGGAATCATAGGTCAGGCTGATGGTGCGCTCTATGACAGGATAGGTAAGGGGGATGCATACAATATCCTCTGGAAGCACGGAACCCAGGGTTATCTCGGGAACCACGGATATCCCCACCCCATTGCGCAGGAAGGTCTCATAGGTGGTCCCGTTGTCGCATTCCGCAATGATGTTCGGCCGGAATCCGGCCTTCAGACAGTAGAATTCCAGGTCTTCCCTGCGGTTGGAGGCCACGAAGGGATAGGGGGCTGCCTCCTTCAGGTGAATGGACTCCCGCCCGGCCAGGGGATGCTGCTTCTGGACTGCCAGGACAAACCGTTCCGTCAGGATGGGAATCACGTTGTTTCCGGCCAGCGGGGTGAAGCCGGCGTCCGCGGTGATACAGAAATCGCAGTCATACATGAACATGTGCTCATAACGTATGTAATTGCTTAGCTGGAGCTTAATGAAGGGATAGCGCTGGTGGAAGGCGATGTAAAAGCCCGGCATATAAGAGGAGGCGGACAGGACCAGGAGCCTGACATTGCCAAAGGGTTCATTGGACAGTTCCCTGACCTCCGAGACCGTGTCGTCAATCAGGTTGATGCTCTGGTCTATTTTCTGATAAAATATCTCCCCTGCCCGGTTCAGGAAAATGGAACGGTTGCGCCTGACGAACAGGGGCGTGCCAAGTTCCTTTTCCAGGGCAGCGATTGTCTTGCTGAGGGCGGGCTGGGAAATCATCAGTTCGGCAGCCGCCTTTGTCATATTCTGATGTTTCGCCACCACGCAGAAGTAGCGGAGCTGCAGCAATTCCATGTTCATACCCTCCTTTTAGAATCCATAACCTGAAGGTCATGGAAAACATGAGTAAACATATATTAGACATAATCATAAAAATAGTATATACTACTTTTCATAAACTGAAAAGTGGATTTTAGGAAGAGTTGCAGAGAGGCAAGGCAGCCTTCCTTTTTTTAAATCCTGCAATTTTAGTGAGTTAAAGCGGTAAAATAATTATGTGGAGGAGGAGCAATAATGAGTGTTGAGAATCTGCGCAGCGTGATGCACATTGATCCTAAGGAAGATGTGCTGTATTCCATTCCGGACAGCGACAACCACGGTGACCTGCTGATCCGCCCTCAGGGCGGGCGTATGATAAACGAACTGGGGGATACGGTGTACATCAAAGACGCGTTCGTGCCGTATCACGACCATGAGAATGGATATGAGACATTCCTGATTGACGGGGGTTCTGCCGAGGTATGCATCAACAAGAAGAAATGCATCATCGAGAGAGGCGATATCGTACATATCCGTCCCTATGTGAACCACGGCTACCGCTACCTGGAGGAGAACACCATCTGGAGGGAAATGTTCCAGGACATGGACATGTACAACTGTGTGGAGGACAAGCACGTCATCCGCACCTACAGCCCTGAATACTGGGAGGACGAGGAGTTCAAGGCCAGAAGGTACACCCTTCTCGGAACCCTGTACCGGGATGACCCGGTGCCGGAGCCTGCCAGCAAGTATGATATCCCGGCCGTGCGTCCAAAGGGATGGGCCATTGCAGGCTTTGAGATAGACGGCATGAAACTGAACCTGAAGGTGGGCCGCTGGGAGACTGACGGGGTAAAGGAAATCTGGGAACTGCTTCCTGAGAAGGGCCTTCAGATTGAGTGGAACTATCCATATGCGGGCAACGATGTGTACCTGGTCATGGAAGGAGCGGTCCATGTAAAGGCGGACGGCCATGATTTTACAGCCAGGAAGCGGGATGTGATCAACATTCCTCCTTACTACAAGCACACGCTGACCGTATTGGAAGAGGGGACGGTCATTTACGCCTACAACGTGCAGTCCTGTCTGATGCATGCCATGGAACGGCTGAAGGCAGAGAAGATACGTACGCCGGAAAACCTGAAGGACTGGGGCTACGTGGAGAAGATACTGCGTGAAAACAACTGCTGGGTTACCGGAATCCGCAAAATAACTGTGTAAAGGATGGGAAGGGTATGTTCGATTATAAAATACATATAACACCGGATGATTATATCCACGAGCTGGAAGAAAAGGACTGTAAGGACTATCTGTTCATTGCCCCTGTGGGGGAGACCCTGAACAATGAGATGAGCGATGTGTACTATCAGGAAAATGCCTTTGTGCCCTATCATGAACATTCAAAGGGATATGAGACATTTGCCATTGACAGGGGCAGCGTGGAGGTTACCATCAATGGAAAACGCGCCATAGCCGAGGCCGGGGATATGATCCACATCGAGCCATATATGTCCCATGGATTCCGTTTCCTGGAGGAAGGGACCATATGGAGGGAAATGTTCCTGGGCATGGACATGTACGGCGGAATCCTGGAAAAGCAGCTCATTGACAGGAGCTGTCCTGAAAAACTCCAGGATGACGCATTCATGGCAGGATACCGCTTAAAGCACCATACCAAACGCCTTGGGGAACCCGAGCCTGAGGTGGTACCCAAGGAAGGGATGCCGCAGATCCGCCCAAAGGGAAAGAGCATTGCCCACTTTGCGTTTGACGGCATTGTGTGCAACCAGAAGGTTGGACGCCATGAGACAGGCGGGGTAAAGGAAGTCTGGGAATTTGTCATGGATGAGGGAGTCTGCGTGGAGTGGGACGCACTCCATCCTGACTGGGATTTATATGTGGTTAAGGAAGGACGGGTGGAGGTATCCGTACTGGGCAGGACCTTTGTGGCCAATGCCAGGGATATCCTGCACATTCCGCCATATACCGGTTATTCCATGAAAATACTGGATGACCAGACCGTTGTACACGCTTATAATGTAAAGGCGCTGGGACTGCGCCTGGCGGAAATCGTGGAGAAAAAGCTGGAGACAGGGTCTGACCTGGCAAAGCGCTGGGATGAGGTAAGGGATATTTTCCGGCAAAACAAAAGCTGCATTACGAAAATCAGCAGGGCTTAGGTATTAGTATGACCCGCAGGGCCGCTGCTGCCAGTGAAAAAAGGGGAAGCCTGTATGGGAAAGTATGTTATAAAACGTTTATTGCTGCTGATACCCATTTTGTTGGGGGTAAGCTTTATTATCTTTACAATCATGAATATGATTCCGGGGGACGTGGCTTCCCTGGTCCTGGGGGATAACGCGCCCCTGTCCGCAAGACAGGAGCTGACCCGGGAACTGGGACTGGACAAGCCGTTCTGGCTGCGCTATGTGGATTATGTGTGGAACGCGCTCCACGGCAATTTTGGCCTGTCCTACCGGACAAGGACACCTGTGTTTACCGAGATATTCTCCAGATTCCCAACCACCATGAAGCTGGCCGCGGGCGCCATGCTGCTGTCGGTTGCAATCGGGGTTCCCCTTGGAATCCTGTCGGCGGTTAAGCAGTATTCGGCGCTGGATGTGATCAACTCGGTCACGGCCATGTTCTTTTCATCCATCCCCGCCTTCTGGCTGGGGCTTCTGTCCATCCTTCTGTTCGCGCTGAAGCTGGGATGGCTGCCCTCCAATGGGGCGGATTCGGTGAAGAGCTTCATCCTTCCTATCGTAACCCTGGCCCTGCCGGGCGCAGCGGAAATCCTCCGTCTGACCCGTTCCACCATGCTGGAGGTCATAAGGCAGGACTATATCCGCACCGCAAGGGCAAAGGGCGCGTCCAGCATGGTGGTCATATGGAAGCATGCCTTAAAGAATGCGCTTTTGCCGGTCATCACGGTGGCGGGCATGCATTTCGGGGCATTGCTTGGCGGTTCCGTGATTACGGAATCCGTATTCGCCATGCCGGGGGTGGGAACCCTCGCCATTGACGCCATCCGGAGCAAGGATACGCCTCAGGTAATGGCTGCGGTACTGATGCTGGCTGCCCTGTTTTGTATCATTATGCTGATTGTGGACCTGCTGTATGCGTTCATTGATCCGCGTATCCGTTCAAGATACAGTAAGTGAGGGCCGAAGATATGAGTGAAAGAGATAAAACGGCGGCTGTTAAGAGAAACAGTCCTGCCAGGGAGATTTGGAGAAGGTTTAAGAAGAACAAGGCAGCCATGCTGGGGCTGGGCATATTTTCAGTCATGGTGCTGCTGGCCGTGTTCGCGGATGTCATATGCGATTACGACACCCAGGTCATTGCCCAGGATGTGGCGAACCGGCTGAAGGCGCCCAGCAGCGCCCACTGGTTTGGCACGGATGCATATGGGCGGGATATCTTCGCAAGGGTAGTGCATGGGGCCAGGATTTCCATCATCATCGGCCTTGCCGCCACGGTGGGCAGCGTGTGCATCAGCGGGATACTGGGTTCCATTGCCGGATATTACGGCGGACGCATTGACAATGTCATCATGCGGGTGCTGGATACGTTCCTGGCAATCCCGGGCGAGCTTTTAGCCATGGCCATCGTGGCTTCCCTGGGACCAAGCATGACCAACCTGCTGATTGCCGTGACCATTGCAAGGATCCCTCCGTTTACAAGGGTCATCCGCTCCTCCATCCTGACCGTGATCGACCAGGATTACATAGAGTCGGCCATAGCCAGCGGGGCCAGGGATTCCTACATCATCGTGAAACATATCCTTCCCAATGCAATGGGGCCAATCATCATCCAGGCCACCATGGGCGTGGGCAGGATGATACTGACAGCTGCCGGTATGAGTTTTATCGGAATGGGCGTGCAGCCACCGCTTCCCGAGTGGGGTTCCATGCTGGCCGAGGGACGGGATTTCATGCGGTATTCCCCGTATATTACCTTGTTCCCGGGCCTGGCAATCATTCTGACCTCCCTGGCGCTCAATCTTTTAGGCGACGGATTAAGGGATGCCCTGGATCCGAAGCTTAAGAATTAAGGGGGGACAGCCATGACGGACGCATTATTGGAAATCAAAGATTTGGAAATAGTATACCAGACAGACGAAGAGACGGTTCATGCAGTGAACCGGATCAGCCTGAATGTGAACACCAAGGAAACCCTTGGGCTGGTGGGTGAGACAGGCGCGGGTAAGACCACCACGGCGCTGGCCATCATGCGCCTCCTGCCGGACCGGATTGGGAAGGTGGGCCAGGGGGAAATCCTGTTTGAGGGAGAAAACCTCCTTGATTTGAAAGAAAGTGAAATGCTTGGGGTACGGGGAGAGAAGATAGCCATGATATTCCAGGACCCCATGACCAGCCTGAACCCGGTGCTCACGGTGGAGGACCAGATACAGGAGGTGCTTCAGTTCCATAACCACAGCAGCCTGACCAGGGCGCAGATGGGGAAAAAGGTAGAGGAAATGCTGGAGCTGGTGGGTATTCCCGCGGCCAGGAAGACCTGCTACCCCCATGAGTTTTCCGGCGGCATGAAGCAGAGGGTGGTCATTGCCATGGCATTGGCCTGCAATCCCAGGCTTCTTATTGCGGACGAGCCAACCACTGCGCTGGATGTGACAATCCAGGCCCAGGTGCTGGGGATGATGGAAGAGTTAAAGGAACGGTTCGGCACCTCCATGCTTCTGATCACACATGACCTGGGGGTGGTTGCCCAGACCTGTGACCGCGTGGCCATCATGTATGCGGGCGAGATTGTGGAGCATGGAACCATAGAAGATATATTCACCGGGAAGGAACATCACCCGTATACCCAGGGACTGTTCGGTTCCATTCCCAGTATGACGGGGGATGCCAGGCGGCTGAACCCCATCGCGGGCCTGATGCCGGACCCCACCAATCTGCCCCATGGATGTAAATTCCATACCAGATGCCCCCACTGCATGGAAGTATGCAGGCAGCGCCTGCCGCAGGTTTACAGGGAAGGCACGCATGAGATTGCATGTCACCTTTATGGGGGAGATGGGAAACCGGGCAGCGAAACAGAAGGCGCGGGCGCCGCAGGGGCTGCCGGAAAGGAGGCGGGACGCGTATGAATCAGATAAAACAGGATGTGCCGTTAATAGAAACCGTCCATCTGAAGAAGTATTTTGACACGGGTTCCGGCGTGCTCCATGCGGTAGATGATGTGAACCTGACCATCCAGCCAAGGAAGACCCTGGGCGTGGTGGGGGAATCCGGGTGCGGTAAATCCACGCTGGGCAGGACCATCCTCAGGCTGACGCCGGCCACGGAAGGTCAGATTCTTTACAACGGCAGGGACATCCTTTCTTACAACCCGCATCAGCTCCGGGAACTGCGCAGGGAAATGCAGATTATTTTCCAGGACCCATACTCCAGCCTGAATCCGCGTATGACGGTAAGCGAGCTGATTGCAGAACCCCTGGTAGTGAACAAGGTCATGAAGAATAAGAACCAGCTGAAGGAACGTGTCAAGGAACTGATGGAGACAGTTGGACTGGCGCCTCGCCTGGAAAATGCATATCCCCATGAACTGGACGGCGGAAGGCGCCAGAGGATAGGCGTTGCCAGGGCACTTTCCGTAAATCCCAAGTTCATTGTCTGCGACGAGCCGGTATCCGCTTTGGACGTGTCCATCCAGGCGCAGATACTGAACCTGCTCATGGACCTGCAGGACAACATGGGACTTACCTACATGTTCATCACCCATGACCTGTCCGTGGTACGCCATATCTCCGATGAGATAGCTGTCATGTATCTGGGACAGTGTGTGGAGCGGTGCGGTTCAAAGGAGCTGTTCGATAATCCGCTGCACCCGTATACAAAGGCGCTTTTAGATGCCATCCAGGTCCCTGACATTTCCCTCAGGGGAAAGAAGAAGCCGATTATCCGCGGGGAGGTCACAAGCCCCATTGACCCCAAGCCGGGATGCCGCTTCGCAGCCAGGTGCCCCCAGGCAACGGACGCGTGCTGGGGCAGCCAGATTCCGTTAAGAGAGGTAAGCGCAGGCCATTATGCTGCCTGTAATCTTATATAACACAAGGAGGAGTAGTTATGAAAAAGAGAATGTTGAACTGTATGGTCGCAGCAGCAGTACTGGCCCTGGCCCTTACCGGGTGCGGCGGCGGACAGAAATCAGGGGATGCTCCGGCCGCTTCTGAGAACACGCAGGGAAGCGGCGCAGGCGAGGCAAAGGATTCCCTGACCATTGCCCTGACCAACGAGCCAACGACCCTGGATCCCCAGCTGGCAGCTGATTCCATCGGCGGCATGATTATCCTAAACCTGCATGACCCGCTGGTGCGCAGGGATGCGGACGGCAATGTGGTGCCAGGTCTGGCCGAGACATGGGAAGTGGCGGAGGACGGTTTGTCCATCACCTTCCATCTGCAGCAGGGAGTGAAGTTCCAGGATGGCTCCGATCTGACGGCAGAGGACGTGGCATTTTCCCTGAACAGGGCCATTGACAAGCCACAGTCCGAGTTATATACGTCCTTTATGGACAGCGCCGAAGCGGTGGGCGAGGGCACGGTAAAGGTGAACCTTAAGTATAAGGAACTGGCAGCGCTCCAGTATCTGACCCAGACCAACAGCGCCATTGTGTCCAAGGCATATGTGGAATCCGTGGGGGATGAGAACTATGCGGCAAAGCCATGCGGGACCGGCCCATATAAACTGGTGGAGTGGCAGAAGGGAAACAAGATCATCCTTGAATCCAACGAGGATTACTATAAGGGCGCGCCGGCCATCAAGCACATTGAACTTCGTGTCCTCAAGGAAGCCACAACTGCCATGGTTGCCCTGGAGAGCGGTGACGTGGACCTGGTTTACAACATCGGCGGTCTGGATGCCATGACGGTCCAGTCCAATGACAAGCTGGGATACCAGGAGACCAACGGAACATCTATCTGGAACCTGGCGTTTAATGTGAATGTGGAGCCGTTTAATGATGTGAAGGTAAGAAGGGCCCTGGCAATGGCTGTGAAACGCGATGATATCATAGCCGGAGCAATGGACGGCGCCGGAATGCCGGCGGAAATCATCCTGACAGACCAGACCACCCCCAATCCGGGAGCGGATGCCATTGACACGCCCAAGTACGATTTGGAAGGCGCCAAAGCCCTTTTGGCAGAGGCGGGATATCCCGATGGATTTAAGACCACCATCTATGTAAGGGAAGATTACACCAAGAAGATTGCAAGCATTGTGCAGAGCGAGTGGAAGGAAATCGGCGTGGACGCTGAAATCCAGGTGATGGAGCGTGCCGCCCTGCTGTCTGATATCAAGGCAGGCAAGCTGGGATGCTACACCGTGGGCAATGTGAGCATGACCCTGGATTCCACCTTCCTTCTGGGAACCCTGTCAACGGACAATATCCCGGATTCCAACATGACCTTTTACTCCAATCCGGAGTATGACAAGATTGTGGAGGAACAGGCCAACACGGATGACGGCGCAAAACGTCTGGAACTGATTACCGAAGCCCTGAAGATTGAGGCAGAGGATGTTCCAAGAATCAACCTGTTCTATATGATTTCCAATATTGCCCATAACAAAGATTTAAACTGTAAGGTATGTCCGGCAATGGAGAGTTATAACTGGTCGGAGTTTTCCTGGAATTAAATATCATAAGTGTTATCCTGTCGGGAGGGGACACAGCAGAGGAATTAACTGCTGTGTCCTCTTTTGGCGTATTTCCCCTGAACGGGATGTTAAATCGGGATTCTTTGTGGTAGAATTATTTTGAGAAGGAAACCGGGGTATAATCCATTAGAAATGAGATACTATACAGGGATGGATCCGGCGGGAACGGCGGGGAAGTGTATTATATTAAGTCTTCCTGAATAATAACGAAATATTTATCAGTTTATTTGAAAAATCGGAGATAGTATGGTATATTGGACAAAGAAAAATGAGAGCGTATAGGTATGGGCACAGGGATGGCAGGATGATATGCGTTGCACGTAAGGAACCAGGATACGGCTTCTGACTGCCCATAGCGAAGGAGGAAGAATGAAAGGGATTATACTTGCCGGAGGAAGCGGGACACGCCTGTACCCGTTGACGAAGGTGACATCGAAGCAGCTGCTTCCAATTTATGATAAACCGATGATATACTACCCGCTGTCCGTGCTGATGAATGCAGGTATCAGGGATATACTGATCATCTCCACTCCGGACGATACACCGCGGTTTGAGGCGCTTTTAGGTGACGGGCACCAGTTTGGCATTCATCTGAGCTACGCCGTACAGCCAAGCCCGGACGGCCTGGCCCAGGCGTTCATCATTGGCGAGGGATTCATAGGAAATGATTCAGTGGCCATGGTTCTGGGCGACAACATTTTCCATGGACAGGGGCTGGCAAAGCGCCTGAGGGCAGCGGCAGCCAAAGAGACAGGCGCCACTGTGTTCGGTTATTATGTGGACGACCCGGAGCGGTTTGGCATCGTGGAGTTTGACAAGGATGGGAAGGCTGTCTCAATCGAGGAAAAGCCGGAGAAGCCAAAGTCCAATTACTGTGTCACCGGACTGTATTTCTATGACAACCGTGTGGTGGAGTATGCCAGGAACCTGAAACCGTCCGCCAGGGGCGAATTGGAGATAACGGACCTGAACCGCATTTACCTGGAGAATGGCGAACTGGATGTCATCCTTCTGGGCCAGGGCTTCACATGGCTGGATACCGGGACCCATGAATCCCTGGTGGAGGCCACCAACTTTGTAAAGACCGTGGAGACCCACCAGCACCGCAAGATTGCCTGCCTGGAGGAAATCGGGTACCTCAGGGGCTGGATTACCAGGGAACAGGTGCTGGAGACTTACGAAGTGCTCAAAAAGAACCAGTATGGAAAATATTTAAAGGATGTCCTGGATGGCAAATATGTGGATAAGATCCATCCCCAGGACTTTTAACCATAGAGGAGGAATTATCAGATGAAAATAATCGTTACCGGCGGCGCCGGTTTTATCGGAAGCAACTTTGTGCACCACATGGTGAACAAATACCCGGACTACCAGATCATCAACCTGGACCTGCTGACCTACGCAGGCAATCTGGAGAACTTAAAGCCAGTGGAGGACAAGCCGAATTATAAGTTTGTCAAAGGCGATATCGCCGACAGGAAATTCATCTTCAGCCTGTTTGAAACAGAAAAGCCGGATGTGGTTGTGAACTTTGCAGCGGAAAGCCATGTGGACCGCTCCATCACGGACCCTGAGAGCTTTGTCAGGACCAATGTGATGGGAACCACCACCCTGCTGGACGCATGCCGCACATACGGCATTAAGCGTTACCACCAGGTGTCCACGGATGAGGTGTACGGCGACCTTCCTCTTGACAGGCCGGACCTGTTCTTTACCGAGGAGACTCCGCTTCATACATCCAGCCCCTATTCCTCCTCCAAGGCCAGCGCTGACCTGTTCGTGCTTTCATACTACAGGACCTACGGGCTGCCGGTAACCGTTTCCCGCTGTTCCAATAACTACGGGCCTTATCATTTCCCGGAAAAGCTGATTCCGCTGATTATCAGCCGTGCCCTGGCGGACGAGGAACTGCCCGTATACGGCACCGGGGAGAATGTACGCGACTGGCTTCATGTGGCGGACCACTGCGAGGCCATTGACCTTGTGATCCACAAGGGACGTGAAGGGGAAGTATACAATATTGGCGGGCATAACGAGCGCACGAACCTGGAAGTGGTCAGGACCATCCTGAAGGCCCTTGACAAGCCGGAGAGTCTGATAAAATTCGTGACAGACCGTCCGGGCCACGATATGCGTTATGCCATTGACCCAACCAAGATAGAGACAGAGCTGGGCTGGAAGCCACAGTATAATTTCGATACAGGAATTGAGCAGACCATTCAGTGGTATCTGGATAACCAGGAATGGTGGAAGAATATCCTGAGCGGCGAGTACAGTAATTATTTTGATAAAATGTATGGAAACCGCCTGTAACCAGTAAATTTACAGATATGGCTGACAGAGGACGAGGCTGCCCGGATGGAGTGACAGGGCGCTTCCGTTCCCTGCCGGCCATTATTAAGAATGGAGGGAATGTATCTATGAAGGTTCTTGTAACAGGTGTAAAGGGCCAGCTGGGCCATGATGTGATGAATGAACTTGCCAGCCGCGGCATAGAAGGATTTGGCGTGGACGTGGAAGAAATGGATATCACCAGCAAGGAAGCCTGCGAAAATGTAATTACCGGGGCAAAACCTGACGCAGTCATCCACTGCGCAGCATATACTGCAGTAGATGCTGCAGAAGATAACCTGGAGCTGTGCCGCAAGGTCAATGCGGAAGGGACACGCAATATCGCCAAGGTATGTAAGGCGCTGGACATCAAGATGATGTATATCAGCACGGATTATGTGTTCAATGGCGGCGGCGAGCGTCCATGGGAACCGGATGACCACAGGGAACCCCTCAACGTATACGGCCTGACCAAGTACGAGGGTGAAATCAGCGTGGAGCAGAATGTGAGCAGATACTTCATCGTCCGGATTGCCTGGGTATTCGGCGTGAACGGCAAGAACTTCATAAAGACCATGCTACGCCTTGGAAAGGAAAAGGGGGCTGTGAGTGTTGTTGACGACCAGATTGGTTCCCCCACCTACACCTATGACCTGGCCCGCCTGCTGGTCGACATGATCCAGACTGATAAATACGGCCGCTATCATGCAACCAATGAAGGGCTGTGCAGCTGGTATGAATTTGCATGTGAGATTTTCCGCCAGGCAGGCATGGATGAGGTAAAGGTAACTCCGGTGGACTCATCCGGTTTCCCGGCAAAGGCCAAACGTCCTCAGAACAGCAGGATGAGCAAGGAAAAACTGACTGAGAACGGATTTGAGAGAATGCCCTCATGGCAGGACGCCCTGGGCCGGTACCTGAAGGTACTAAAGGAAAATGGTATGATGTGACAGCTTTTGCAGCGTAATTAGAGACAGGGAGGAATTAAGAGACAATGGGTAAATATTTTGGTACGGATGGTTTCCGCGGGGAGGCCAATGTGGATCTGACAGTGGAGCACGCCTACAAAGTAGGGCGTTTCCTTGGATGGTACTATGGGCAGAAGGCCCCGGATGAAAGGTGCCGCGTTGTGATTGGAAAGGATACCAGGCGCAGCAGCTACATGTTCGAGTATTCCCTGGTGGCGGGCCTTACTGCTTCCGGCGCGGATGTGTATCTGCTCCATGTAACCACCACCCCCAGCGTATCCTACGTGGTACGCACGGAAGGGTTTAACTGCGGGATCATGATATCCGCAAGCCATAATCCATTCTATGATAACGGTATCAAGGTAATCAATGAAAGAGGCGAGAAACTGGAAGAATCCGTCATCCTGGAGATTGAAAAATACCTGGATGGGGAAATTGGCGAAATCCCCCTGGCAAGAAAAGAAAACATAGGCCGCACCGTGGACTTTGCGGCTGGCCGTAACCGCTACATCGGCTATCTGATTTCCATTGCCACCCGCTCCTTTAAGAACATGAAGGTGGCCCTGGACTGTGCCAACGGCAGCGCGTCCGCCATTGCCAAGAATGTTTTCGATGCCCTGGGCGCGGAGACACATGTGATGAACAACGATCCCAACGGCCTGAACATCAATACGGACTGCGGTTCCACCCATATCAGGTATCTGCAGAAGTTTGTGGTGGAGCAGAAGTGCGACCTGGGCTTTGCCTATGACGGTGACGCGGACCGCTGCATTGCCGTGGACGGTAAAGGCAATGTTGTGGATGGCGATGTCATCATGTACATCTGCGGCAAGTACATGAAGGAGCAGGGAACCCTGTTCAATAACACCGTGGTCACCACCATCATGTCCAATTTCGGGCTTTACAAGGCATTTGAAAGAGAAGGCATTGCCTATGAAAAGACGGCTGTGGGTGACAAGTACGTGTATGAGAACATGGCAGGCACCGGCAACTGCCTGGGCGGTGAACAGTCAGGACATATTATCTTCAGCAAGCACGCAACCACAGGGGACGGTATCCTTACATCCTTAAAGGTGATGGAAGTGGTGCTGGAGAAAAAGCAGACCCTGGAGAAGCTGGCATCAGAGGTTGATATCTATCCTCAGGTACTTAAGAACGTGCGGGTAAAGGATAAAAAGGAAGCCCAGGACGATGAGGCAGTCCAGGCAGAGGTGGCCAAAGTGGCTGAAAGCCTGGGGTCTGACGGACGCATCCTCCTGCGCCAGTCCGGCACGGAGCCGGTGGTGCGCGTCATGGTGGAAGCGCCGGACCTGGATACATGCGAACGGTTCGTGGACCAGGTGATTGATGTGATGGGGAGGCAGGGACACTGCGTGTAAGGGATACAGTGGAACATGGAATCAGGAGAATGGATTGCAGGATGGTATTCCTGAAGTCTGGTCTCCTGGTTTTGCATTATAAGATGATAACTTGGAAGGGGATAAGATAAAATGAATCAAAATCCATTAAACGGCCGCATGCTGGTCAGCGGCTGCCCTGAAGGCCAGGAATATAATACCCAGCTCCTGTATTTTACATGTTCATCCATGGGAAAGGGCGATGAACGCATTTACATGCTCAGCGACAGGACAGGCAGTCCCAACGTGGTGGTGCGCAGCCTGTCTGACGGGAAGGAGCGGATTCTTACGGACAACAGGAAGGGAATCCTTAAGAGCTATGTTTATTTTGACGGGACGTTGAATGAGGGGCTGGGTAAGGCCAGCGTATGCCTGGACTGTGAGCGGGAAGTCATTTATTATATCCAGGACGACCGTATCTGCAAAGTGGACCTGGAGGGGAGGATTACCGTCCTGAATCAGGTGCCGTACGGGCGCATGACTGCATTTACCCATGTGAGCGGGGATGGGAAATACCTATGCGTCCCCATGACGGACGGCCGCTGCCTGGATTTTGACCCGGAGACAGAGGGGAGCGGTCTGGACCGCCGCCCATCCTATGATATAGACGAAAGGGTGCAGAGGGAGGGGCTTAACAGTTATCTGTGCGTGTACGACACGGATTCGGGTGCGCTTTTATATGAGAAGACAGTGCCAAAATGCTGGATAACCCATGTACAGTTTCATCCCGTGAACCCGGACATCATCATGTACAATCATGAGTGGTCCAGCTTTTCCTGCGGCATCCGCAGAATATGGCTGTATGACCATGCAGAGGACACCCTCAGGCCTGTGCGCACCGTGGGAGGGGATACCCTGGGCAATCCGGCCGGGTATGCGCGCAGTGCTGAGGACTGGGTCTGCCATGAGATGTGGAGTGATGACGGGGCGTATATCATTTACCACGGCGGGTATCATGAAGGCCCGGCCATGGTGGGCAGGTATGAGCCGGCTTCCGGCAGATACTGGGAGATAGCCCTGCCGGAGGATTATGACGCCTACGGCCACTTTACCATGGACCACAAGGGAAACCTGGTGTGCGACGGCTATTTCAAATATCCGTGGGAAGTTAAGAAAGTCAGGGAAAACAGCACGGACAACGGACCAGATCCCCATAAGAAGGATGCGGAGTACATATGCAAGGTGATTCCGGACTGGGATGCAGGTACACTTACATGGATGCCCCTCTGTAAACACGAAAGCGACTGGCTTGGCCAGGACGCCCATCCGCATCCCATTTACAGCCATGCGGGGGACAGGATTTTCTTCAACAGCCGCATGGACAGGACCGTGAACGTGTACTGTGTCTCGTCGGCCGTGTCCCGGGATATGGCCTGAAAGGCCCATTGTTCATAAAATACAGGAATAAAAGGTATAACTATTGAGAATAGCCGGGGCCGGTATCCATGTTGTCAGTTATTTCTAAATGTGCTATAATGAATTAACGTTGCAAAAACACAGCGATTTTAACAGTAAAGGAATGATGTGGAAATGGGGCTGAATCAGTAAGGGTAGTACTGTTCATCGTCCGCCGCTACGGTGTCATCGAGCGACTGCCCGGTACGGGCTGAGGGATTAAAACCGTAGGACTGGTATGTTACTTTTAAATGATGGACAGAATTGGAGGAAGAAGCATGTTAAATTATAAGAGATATAAGAGAGTCCCTGTTGTTAATTTCCCGGAGCGCACATGGCCGGATAAGGAAATCATGAAGGCACCCGTATGGTGCAGTGTTGACCTTAGGGACGGCAACCAGGCCCTGGTGGAACCCATGGTGGTGGAAGAGAAGGTGGAGATGTTCAACCTTCTTGTTAAACTGGGATTTAAGGAGATTGAGGTCGGCTTTCCGGCAGCGTCCCAGATTGAGTATGATTTCTTACGCACACTGGTTGAGCGCAAGCTGATTCCGGACGACGTGGAGGTCCAGGTCCTTGTACAGTGCCGCGAGCATCTGATTAAAAGGACATTTGAGGCATTAGAGGGAATCAAGAAGGCCATTGTACATATTTATAATTCCACATCCACCTTACAGCGCGATGTGGTGTTCCATAAGGATATGGAAGAGATTAAGGATATCGCGGTCATCGGCACCAAGCTGGTACAGCGGTACGCGGCAGAGTGCGACACCCAGGTCCGTCTTGAGTACTCGCCTGAGAGCTTTACCGGGACAGAGCTGGATTTTGCCCTTGATATCTGTACGGCTGTCCAGGAGACATGGGGAGCCACCAAGGAGAAACCCATCATCATCAACCTTCCGTCAACCGTAGAGATGACCACCCCCAATGTGTATGCGGATCAGATTGAATGGATGAATACGCATTTTAAGAACAGGGAGAGCATCATTTTAAGCGTACATCCCCACAATGACCGCGGCGAGGGCGTGGCTTCCACGGAACTGGCCCTTCTTGCAGGAGCGGACCGTGTGGAGGGTACATTGTTCGGCAACGGTGAGCGCACCGGTAACGTGGATATCCTGACGGTTGCCTACAACATGTTCTCACAGGGAATCAACCCTGAACTTAATATTGAGAATGTCCGCGAGATTGCAGAGGTCTGTGAGCGCTGCACCAAGATGGACATCCCGCCCAGGCATCCGTATGCAGGCAAGCTTGTATTCACTGCATTTTCCGGTTCCCATCAGGATGCTATCAACAAAGGCATGCAGGCGCTTCACGAGAGGAACGGGGAGTATTGGGAGGTTCCTTACCTTCCCATCGACCCCAGCGATATCGGCAGGGAATACGAGCCGATCGTGCGTATCAACAGCCAGTCCGGCAAGGGCGGCGTGGCATTTGTCATGGACACCTTCTACGGCTTCAAGCTGCCAAAGGGGATGCACAAGGAATTTGCAGATGTCATCCAGAAGATTTCCGAGCAGCAGGGTGAAGTTGCGCCTGAGCAGATCATGGAAGAGTTCAAGAAGAACTATCTGGAGCGCAAGGAACCCATGCATTTCAGGAAGTGCCGAATAACCGATACGGAGACAGGGGACGGCGAGTTTGCAACCCTTGCAAAGGTCACCTTCTCAGACCATGGTATTGAGAAAACCTTTGAAGGCGTTGGAAACGGACCTATTGACGCTGTCCAGAGAGGACTTGAGGACGCCCTTGGCATCCAGATTAAGGTCCTGGACTACAACGAGCACGCGCTTGCATCCGGTTCCGGGGCAGAGGCAGCCTCCTACATCCACCTGGTAGACCAGGTCACAGGAAAGGCAACCTATGGCGTCGGCATCAGCTCCAACATCACCAGGGCATCCATCCGCGGTATCTTCAGTGCGGTGAACCGTCTGTTTTATTAAGATTTAAGCAATCAAGACCCATTATAAGCAATAAAAACCGGCTCCTTTATAGGGAGCCGGTTTTTGCGTCCTGCCGACGCCAGATGTTGCTGCCTTAATTTCCTTTTTGTTTAAACTCCAGATTATCAAAGGAGAACGCCGAGCATACCCCGGTCTGGTCCTCCATATAATCCATGGCTACCCGGTCGCCGGGCTGGGTCAGGGCCAGTTCATTGCTCAGCTCATAGGACACGGTAAAGATATGGTCCTTCTGCTCTTCCAGGATGATTTTGTAAGTGATGGTGTTTTCCATTGTCTCACTGGCAATCCTCAGGACGGTCCCCTTTATGGTGGAGGTGGCCTGGCCTGCGGAAATGTTGCTGTTCACCGTGCCCTGTACCTGACGGTAGTTGCGCAGGGCGCTGTCAATGGTTTCACCGGTTCCCACATTGGTGTAGTTGGAAACAGATACAAATGCATACTGCTTGATCAGTCCGGCATTATCCTTAAGTGTCATGAAGTAAGTGGCCTGTTCGTCCAGATTGATGATCATGGGGAAGGAGGCACGGTAACCGAACTGCTGCACCTTTCCTTCGGCAGAGCTTTGGGCTGCTGTTTCCGTGGCGCCGCTCATCTGGTAAATGTTGGACTCCTTTGTCACCATGTCCACTAAGATGAAGCCGATGGCTGACTCATCAGAGCCAACGCTGGTCAGTCCTGTGAACAAATAGCAGCGGGCGCCGTTGTAGATGATGATGTCACCCTGGCTGGGGCGGAACTTATCCTGGTTGGAGAAGTTGAAGATTCCGTGGACATAGATACCCTGGTTCTGTATCTGGTCCATGACAAAGCTCTCCGGCTGTACACGGTCCACCCATTCCGGCAGTGTGTCGATGGTGTAGTGGGTGGTCTCGCCCGTGGTGGCGTTGACGGTCAGCACTCCGGTTGCTTCCGGCAGGTTAAAGAGCCAGCGGTTCTTATAAGTGGAGATGACCCAGTAGGGTACCCCGTCATCGTCCAGCTCAAAGGAATAGTCTGTAAGTCCCTTGAACAGGCCGCCGCCAAACAGACGGACATGACGGTTCAGGTCATCCAGGATATATGCATTGGCCTGGTATTTGATCTTGTGGTCCGTCACAAGTTTAACGTCGCTGACATCGCTGGCAGACACCACGATATAGCCGGCGGAGCCATCCATGTTCTTAAGCCACTTGAAGAAGCCGGAGTGTTCCAGGGGAACCACCCAGACCAGCTTGCCGTTCACCTTCTGGATGACCGGGACGCCCAGTACCACCTGGCTGCCCAGTCCCGGGTTTTCGCCTACCTTCTTATCCGCAAGCTCCCTGGCAAGGCTTTTGTCCACGATGGGAAGCTGGTCTAAGGCAAGGGGCTGTACCGTGTCGGTAAACTCCGACACGACAGGCGTCCCCAGCTGGTCCCTGTAAGCCTTGTAATTGAACAGGGGCATGGAGAGCACGGTGGCGGCAAAGTACAGAACCCAGAGAATGGCTAAAAGGGTAAAGCCTGCCTTATATCCGCCCACGCTCTTGTCAATGGATAACTGGGGACGGTTGTATTCATTGGTAGTGATGCGCACGCTTCCAAGGGCAACAAAAAAGTTCAGGATTACATAGCAGCTGATGATAAAGCACCAGGAAAATGCACCATCTGGATACATTGGATTCAGGTTCGGGGCCTGGAAGACAATCAACACCAGAAAGACCAGTGTCAGCACCAGGTTCAGCAAAAATTGTGTCTTTTTTCTCATGAATTTCCTCCATCATTTTAACGGCTTTTTAACAAATGTCTTATAGAAGATTATATAACAAGTAGAAATAAATACAAGGGGGAAAAGCTGGGCGGCCAGCCTTTTCGGTACCAATGGACCGGAATGGATAGGGGCAGGGAGGCAGCCAGGACGAAAAAATACTTTGCAAACCCCCATGTCAGTGATAAGATAATAGGGATTAAAAATGTATGGAACGAAGAAAAAACGTGATATTGGAACGTGGAATAAAATCGCGGTATAAAGGTGTGATAATGATACGGTATAAAACCGCAATATAAAGATGTGATATAAAACCGCGGTATAACCGCGTAATATAAAGGAGTCTGTATGATAGCTGTCCGAACATCCCATAAATACAAGATGATTTTCAGTGACATTGACGGCACCCTGTTAAACAGCAGCCATCAGGTACCGGAGCCGACCCGTAAAAAGATCCTGGAACTGGAAAAGGAAGGCGTCCCCTTTGTCCTGGTCTCGGCCAGGATGCCCGAAGGCATGACCACAATCCAGGCCATGATTGGCAACCGGGCGCCCATGGTGTGCTACAGCGGGGCATTAATCCGGGATGCGGACGGGAATACAATGTACAGCTGCCAGATGGATCTGGACCTGGCTGTCAGGATTAAGGACCTGATTGGGAAGGAATTTCCTGAAATCTGCTGCAATACCTATGGGGGCAGCAGATGGGTGGTGGATGATGACAGCAGTCCCTGGGTCAGGAAGGAAGAGGAGATTACAGGACTGAAGGCCATGAACGGGGACATAAGGGAAGTATTCGCAGCGGACCGGGGCGTGCACAAGTTCCTCCTTATGGGGCAGGAGGAAGCAGTACAGGGGCTGGAGAAACGCCTGAAGGGACATTTCCCGGACCTGTCCATCGCATCTTCATCGCCGGTATATCTGGAAGTGATGGATGGAAGGGTGAGTAAGTCCAGGGGCGTGGGTTTCCTCTGCAGCCATTACGGCGTTAGCCTGGACGAGGTGATTGCCTTTGGGGACGGATGCAATGACATGGACATGCTCAGGGCTGTTAAAAACAGCTACGCCATGGCCAATGCGCCTCTTGTGGTACGGCGCAGCGCGGCACATGTGACACTGGATAATGACCACCAGGGACTTTTGGCAGCGCTTGAGGAGGATTTCAGATGAAGCTCAGCAGCAATGCATTGAAATGGATTGCCATGGTTACCATGCTGATTGACCATACAGGGCTTGTGATACTGCAGTACTGGCTGGCGTATGGGGAAAGCGGGGGCGCGCTGGGCGATTTACTGTGGACAATCAATCCGGATACCCTTGGCAATGTGGCTTATGGCATGAGGATTCTGGGGCGTGTAGCATTTCCTATATATGGGTTCCTTCTGACAGAGGGATTCCTCCATACCCGGGACTGGAGGAAATACTGCCTGCGCATGATTGTATTTGCGGCTGTTTCGGAAATCCCCTTTTCCCTGGCAGTGTACAATGGGTGGATTGGAGGCAGCCGGAATATATATGTGGAACTGGCGGCAGGGCTTGTGATGCTTCATGGGTTTAAGAAGGCGGAAGCTTATTATGATGCCAGGAGGAATATTTACATGGCGCTGGTGCTGGCGGCCGCCTGCGGGTTTACCTGGCTTATGGATTCAGATTACGGCGCGGGCGGTATGCTGATGATAGCGGCATTCTACCTTCTGAGGAAGGACCGTACGGCCAGGGTGGCGGGAGGCTGCCTGGTGTCCTTTGCAGATACCCTGGGAGCAGGGATGGGGGCAGGCGCGCTGGCAGCGGTCCCCCTGCTCATGTACAGCGGGGAGAAGGGACGCCAGGGGAATAAATATATATTTTACTGGTTTTATCCCCTTCACCTGCTGGTATTGTTCTTAATCCGCCTGCTTGTCCTTAACATTCCAATGATGTGAGGGACGGCAAGGTAAAATCAGTGTAAGTGTTAGTATAAGCGTGCATTTTCCTGTAAACCGGGAGGATGCAGGATAGTGAGGTGGATATGGCTAAGACGAAGTATGACCAGATATATACGGAACTGCGGGGCAGGATTGAGAATGGGGTATATGCCTGTCAGGAAATGCTGCCCTCGGAGAATATGCTGGTCAGGGAATTTGAGTGTTCCAGGAATACCATACGAAGGGCAATCGGACAGATGGCATTGGAAGGATATGTGCAGAGCATCCACGGCAAGGGGGTCCAGATCATATACCAGCCCCAGGAACAGTCGGAGTTCCTTCTTAGCGGGATTGAGAGCCTGAAGGAGGCGGTGGCCAGGAATAAAAAGAGCTACAGAACCCATGTGGCCTGTTTTGCCGAACTTGCGGTGGATGAAAAAATCCAGAAAAGGACCACGTTTCCCATAGGCGCCCAGATTTATTATATCCAGAGGGTGCGCTACATTGACGGGGAGGCGCTGATCATTGACCATAACTATTTCCTGAAGGACGTGGTGAAAGACCTGACCCGGGAAATTGCGGAGGGTTCCATCTATGAGTACATGGAGCAGGAGCTGGGGGAGAGCATCGTGACCACCAAGCGGAAGATGACCGTGGAACGCATGAACCAGATTGACGAGACGTATCTGGACATGAAGGGGTACAACTGTATGGCGGTGGTGAGCAGCATGACATACAACGCCCAGGGCGTCATGTTTGAGTTTACCCAGTCGCGGCACAGGCCGGACCGGTTTGTGTTCTATGATTTGGCGCATAGGGGGAAATAAAGTGCGCGCCCTGGGGGAATCCTTCAATATATCCGGGGCAGGATGAAAGCGATGGAAAAGGATAAGGCGGACAGGGATAATTATATATTGGCAGTTTGGCAGGAGAGAGTTTGGATAGATTAAAAAACTCTCTTTTTTGCTATTGACAAACTTGTTTAAACAAGATATAATCCAAATATAAGAAACTTGTTTAAACAAGACAATGGTATGGCGCAGGAAACACATTAAAAAGAAAAGACATTTCAGTCTGAGGAGGTATTTATGGCAGGGAAATTTACCGAGGATTCCAGGAAACTGCTTGCATATGTGGGGGGACGGGAGAATATAGCCGCTGTTTCCCACTGTGTCACACGGATGCGGTTTGTGCTGAACGACCCGTCAAAGGCGGATACCAGCGCTATTGAGGCGCTGCCCTCCGCCAAGGGGACATTTACCCAGGCAGGGCAGTTCCAGGTGATTATCGGAAACGAGGTCAGTACGTTTTACAATGATTTTGTGGCGGTTGCAGGGATAGAGGGCGTATCCAAGGAGGCGGTGAAGAGCGCGGCCAAGCAGAACCAGAACCTGCTTCAGAGGATCATGAGCAGTCTGGCGGAGATATTCGCCCCGCTGATTCCGGCCATTATCGTGGGCGGCCTGATTCTGGGATTCCGCAATATCATCGGGGAGATTGCACTGTTTGACGGGGGTACCAGGACCCTGACCCAGATATCCGTGTTCTGGGCTGGCATGAACAGCTTCCTGTGGCTGATTGGAGAGGCCGTGTTCCATTTCCTCCCGGTATGCATTGTGTGGTCCATCACCAAGAAGATGGGGACCACACAGGCCCTGGGAATCGTGCTGGGAATTACCCTTGTCTCGCCCCAGCTCCTGAATGCGTACAGCGTAGCATCCACGGCAGCGGCAGAGATACCCAAGTGGGATTTCGGCTTTATGCAGGTGGATATGATTGGATACCAGGCCCAGGTGCTCCCTGCGGTCCTGGCCGGATTTACCCTGGTGTACCTGGAGCGGTTTTTCAGGAAAATATGTCCGGCAGTGATTTCCATGATAGTGGTCCCCTTCTGTTCCCTGCTCATATCCGTTATTGTCGCCCACGGAATCCTTGGCCCTATCGGATGGAAGATTGGCGGTGTGATATCCGACCTTGTCAACGCAGGGCTGACGTCCTCATTTAAGGGAGTGTTTGCAGGCGTATTCGGCTTTTTCTATGCGCCCCTTGTGATAACAGGACTCCACCATATGAGCAATGCCATTGACCTGCAGCTGATTGCCGACTTTGGCGGCACCACCCTGTGGCCCATGATTGCACTTTCCAACATTGCCCAGGGTTCAGCCGTCCTTGCCATGGTCTGCCTTCAGAAAAATGATGCCAAGGCAAAGGAAATATCGGTTCCGGCCTGCATCTCCTGTTATCTGGGCGTTACGGAGCCAGCCATGTTCGGTGTGAACTTAAAGTACGGATTCCCATTTATCTGTGGTATGACTGGCTCAGCCGTAGCGGCCGTGCTGTCCGTTGTATCCGGCGTAAAGGCCAATGCAATCGGCGTAGGCGGCATACCGGGAATCCTGTCCATTAACCCGCATTATATGGGCATATTTTCAATCGCAATGGCAATCGTGATTGTGATACCGTTTACTCTTACATTCATAATTGGTAAGAGGAAAGGGATTGGCGCTGTAAAAGAAGGGCTTGTCCAGGGGGCGGTGCCTGTCAGCCAGCCAGCTGAATGTGCAGACGGCCAGCCTGCTGCCTGTGCAACTATCCAGTCCGCTTCCTGTACCGCCAGCCAGCTTACCGCCTGCGTAAGCGGTCAGGTCATTCCTATGGAAGAAGTGCCGGACCAGGTATTTGCATCCAAGGCCCTGGGTGACGGCGTTGCCATTATCCCGGAGGATGAGGTATTGAGGGCACCGGCCCCAGGAACCGTGGCGGTCGTCATGGAGGGAAGTCTCCATGCCTGCGGCCTGATGCTTGACAATGGCATGGAAGTACTGCTGCATATAGGACTGGATACGGTGGAGATGAAAGGGGACGGGTTCGAGGCCCTGGTCAAGGCCGGTGACCGGGTGGATGCGGGCGATTGCCTTATCCGCTTTAGCCGGGACAAAATTAAGGCTGCCGGACATCCCGACATGGTCATCATGGTAGTGACCAACCCCGGTACCGCCTCGTCCATTGACTGGAAGTCCGGTATCCATGCCAGGGCGGGCAAAGACCCGGTGGCGCTTCTGGAATGTGTCTGACGGTCACTGGCCCGGCACGGCGGGAAGCAGTGGAACATAAAAGGAAAATGTACATGGACTGTATGTATGAAGGAGGAGCCATCCATGAGAGACTTTAAAAGCAGCACAATTTATCAGATATATACAAAATCCTTCCAGGATACCACGCACAGCGGGCAGGGGGATTTAAGGGGGGTAATCAGCCGCCTGGATTACCTGAAGGAGTTGGGAATTGACTATATATGGCTGACCCCGTTTTTCAAATCCCCCCAGAACGACAATGGCTATGATGTGGCCGACTACCTGTCCGTGGACCCCATGTTCGGTACCATGGAGGATGTGGAGGAACTGATTGGGGAAGCCGGAAGGCGGGATATGGGATGTATGTTTGACATGGTATTTAACCACACATCTACGGAGCATATGTGGTTCAAACGGGCTATGGAGGGTGATCCTGAGTATATGGATTATTACATTTTCCGGGACGGGGAGCCGGACGCCCCGCCCACCAACTGGCAGTCCAAGTTCGGCGGCAGTGCATGGGAATATGTGCCGCACCTGAAAAAGTGGTATCTGCACCTGTTTGATGTGACCCAGGCAGACTTAAACTGGGATAACCCCAGGGTACGCCGGGAACTTAAGGAGGTTATCCGGTTCTGGAAGGATAAAGGCGTCAGGGGATTCCGCTTTGATGTGGTGAACCTTATATCCAAGCCGGAGATATTCGGGGATGACAGTATAGGGGATGGGCGCGGTTTCTATACGGACGGCCCCCATGTCCATGAGTATCTTCAGGAGCTGACAAGGGATACCGGGATTGACGGCATGGTGACGGTTGGGGAAATGTCCTCCACCTCCCTGGACAACTGCATCCGCTACAGCCGTCCTGAGGACAGGGAACTGTCCATGTGCTTTAATTTCCATCACCTGAAGGTGGATTATAAAGACGGGGATAAGTGGAAGCTGATGCAGCCGGACCTGAGGGAACTGAAGCGGTTGTTCATGGAATGGCAGGAAGGCATGCAGGAGGGCGGAGGCTGGAACGCGGTTTTCTGGTGCAACCATGACCAGCCCAGGGCTGTTTCCAGGTTTGGGGATGATGGGAAGTACTGGAAGGAATCCGCTAAGATGCTTGCGACCGCCATCCATATGTTCCGGGGCACCCCCTATGTGTTCCAGGGTGAGGAACTGGGCATGACCAATGCTTACTATGATGACATTTCCCAGTACAGGGATGTGGAGAGCATTAACTACTATAAAATCCTTCAGGACCAGGGGAGCACCAGGGAGGAGGCCATCCATGTGCTTCAGGAACGCTCCAGGGACAATGGCAGGACGCCCATGCAGTGGGACGGTTCAGAACTGGCAGGCTTTTCGGATGTGGCCCCATGGATTGGCATTCCCCGTAACCACACATATATCAATGTGGAATCGGAGCAGCAGGATGAAGATTCCATCCTCAGCCACTATAAACGTCTTATCGCCCTGCGCAAGGAGTACCCCGTGATTGCCGAAGGGGAGATAGAATTCGTGGACCGCAGCCATCCACAGATTCTGGCATACAGGCGTTTTGACGGCAGCAGCGAGCTGATGGCCTTCCATAACATGGCTGGTGAGGTGATAGGGCTGACGGAACCCTTTGACCGGACGGGGTGGAGGCTTTTGGTTAGTAATTATAGGGATGAGGCAGATGTTAAAGTTGGAACAGATGCTGCGGATGAGGCGGATATTACGGACGGGGGAGATGCTTTGGGGACGGGAAACAGGGAGCAGGAAGGCGGTTCTCAGGACAGCCGGATGATTACATGTCTCCGCCCTTATGAAAGCGTTGTTTATATGCGTGACAAATAAAAAATATTTTAAGCATCTTGTCTATATCCGTCATAAGCTTTCGAACCTTGAAATACACTTCTCTTTCACAAAGAAATCAGATGCTACGGTAGCAAAAGCATATTCAATTTCAAAGAAGACTGGTCTTGTAATGCGGTTAAGGAATTTCAGGATTTGTATCAGATAAGAATAGGTAAGCGCCAGATTGACGCTTACCTCCGCTTAGCAAACCATTGCTTATACTGCTTTTTCTTGAGTTTTTCAAGATGTTGCCATGGTATTGTACATTTCCGGTAAATTGTTTTCCATCTGATTTTTAATGTATGATTTACCAACACCCCAACTATCAGACATGCCTATAGATATCGGATTATCGCCTGATTTATTATTAAATCAAACTATACTTTTTGATTATCTTTTTAGAAGTTATTATATGCCGGTATAGCCTGTATTTACAGGCTTTCCGGCACCTTTAATATCGGAAGATGTTCTTAAATATTCTCATATCGCCTCATGTTTCTGCGTTCAAAGGTAGTAGAAAGAGTAGTAAAACCTCTATTTACTACTAAGCAATCAGCCGTTCCATTTCTGCTAATGCACTGTCAGAAGTTGCATGAGCGTTATAGTTCAGAGTAGCGTCATGTTGATGTTGGAATGTCCCATGATATACTGTAATGCTTTCTCATGGCACTTGTTGTACTTCTTCACAAGCCCCCTGAACATAATTTCATAATTTGTTGCCACCTTTGGCAAGCCGTTTCGGTTAAGGAAAGGGAAGTTCCCGTACCCGTCGATAACGATAGGCTTTGTCCGCCCTCTGTTTTTCAGCACACGCTTGAACGCTTCATATACGGCTGCGCTCATGCGGGTTTTTCCGAATACAATCGTCCTGTATGGCTGTGTAAAAGGCAGCTTTAAGCGAACTGTTCCGCTTCATCATCTGCGAAATACTGGTCGCAAACGTGGAGCTGATGTTCTTCCTGTGGCAACAAATCGGAAAAAGTAACTTCGCGTAACTGCTGACGCTTTGTGTCCCTGTGGGCGTTCATAGCTTCCCGATTCAACGCCTGTTTGCAAAAGCCGTTAATACAAAAGCAACACGGCGATACCTCTTTGATACCGCCGTATACTTAAATAGGCTCGCCTTATTTTGTTTGGGCGCATGAAAACCCCACCGCCTCAACAACGGTTTTTTTATTTCCCGTTGGGTGGCTGTGTCATACTTTCTGTTTCATAATAATCGGTTCTCGTCATACCATATAAATAATAATCGCAATAAGTATTTACCATTTTTCCGCTCTGAATATGCCCCTCTCGCCTAAATCCAGCTTTTTCCAGTGTTTTATATGACGCGATATTTAGAACATGAACATCAGACCATAGCCGTTGTAATTCTGTTTTTTCAAAACAGAAAATCACTACGTTTCTTAAGGCTTCTGCCATAAGACCATTTCCTTGATAAATTGGAGAAAGACGGAAAGCCACTTTTGCCATGCGGTCATTTTCAATGAGATATACCCACATTTCACCTATCACTTTATCGTCCTTTTTATGAACAATCCCCCAATGGAAACTCTTTGTAGGACGCTCCTTTTTTTGAAATAGCAATTCGGGATTTAAGTCGCTTTTTCCGGGACGTTTCCCCCAATATTGATATAATGATCTGTCGCCTATCCATTCTTTCAAATCGGCAACATCATCATATTGCAAAGGACGTAATAAAAGCCTGTCCGTTTCAAGTTTCGGTTTATTCTGAACATAATCTTTCAGTTTCATAAAGCCCCCTTAAAAATTGAATACCTGCTCCCAATTAAAGCAGCCGGACGCTTCTGTGCTTCTCGGCCACTCGCTGCACCATGCAGGAATACCGGGTGTTTCTACTCTGTCAAAACTCGGTGTGTACGGCTTTAAATCTAACACGGGAGTATTGTCATTCGCGTCAATAAAAGTAATCCGAATAATTCCCTTGTTAAAATCAATGCTGATAATTTCTGATGTTGTCAAAGCAATAGGATTAGGGCGGACTGGCGACCTTGTGGCAAAAACGCCCATTACTGTTGGTGCATTTTTATAGGGCTGTTCGGTTTGTAATATATTTCTGTCTGACTGATTATCACAATCACTAAACCACCATATTACGTTGATATGGCTAAATCCGTCTAATGCCTGCAGTCCGGGAATATACTCCGGCTCTAATTCAATAAATGCTCCGCTGTCATCATTCTTTACCTTTCCAATAGGTTTTAATTGATAATCATTCATGTTGTACCTCCTCGTTTTCTGCTTTGTGTTCAGTATAATACCTCACATCATGTGAGATACAAGAGGGAAAATAAAAATGCCCTGCATTTTTGCAGGACATTGCTAACTAAGTTCCAACGGTATTTGGATTTCAGTCAGGTACTTTGCCGGATTACTCTCATTCCACGATCCCCTATGCACAATTTGCCGCATAGGGTTTGACATTCGATATTTACTGTTTTTTTGCAGCCATTCAGCAAAAGCAATATACGCTCCTTTGATATTTGAAAAGTCACCATATACCATTGTGCAAGCCATAACGGGGACAGGCTCGATAATACGGAAACAGAATGGGGCAATATCTTTACATAGCTTACTTACAGGGACGCATAACTCAATATCCACATTTTGTTCCTTGTACTCTGTGTCGTGATAAACAGAAAAAGTATGACTGGATATTTCTATCTTCTGTTCTTTGGCAAAAGCAGAAAGTTCATTCCATAAATCACCCTCGGAGTAGTATGTAGGAACAATTCTTCGTAAAGAAAGCACTTGATACTCCGGGATTACTTTAATGGAAATGTTGTAATGAAGTTCTCCTTTGTTTTCTTTTATTTCGTTTTTAGCAATCGCGATTTTCCGTAGTTTTTCCTGCTCATTCTGTATGGTATCCATTATTTCAAATCGCTTTTGTTCAAAGGTTTCAAGTAGTAAACAATCATTCATTTCGAGTGCAAGCGCAATTTCAGAAATATTAAAACCGATGTCACGCAAATATAATATTCTATTTAGGCGGGGTATTTGAGTTACCGAGTACATTCGGTGCCCCGTCCATTTGCCGACTTCTTCCGGCTTTAACAGCCCTACTTCATCATAATACCGAAGCATACGAATAGATACTTGCGCTATCTTTGAAAACTCACCTATTTTAAACATCTTATCACCATCTGCATATAATTATACTTGAAGTTTCATACACTTCAAGCCGATTTTGCATTTCTGAAAGTTAATAATATGCTCTATTCTTATCAATGCTATGATATGTGTATTCATGTCTAAATAAGAAAGATGAACGGAAAAATGTAATAAGGTGAAAAATATGAAGCAGGACAAAGTGAAGTATAATTCCAACAAGCGGACATATTACGGCATTCGGAACATGAGCGACAAGCTGTGCCGGGAACACTGCTTATCCGTTGTCGTTCCGGGTAAAGGCAGCAAGGGTAAAAGCTATGCAGAGTATCAAGCGGAAAAGACGGGGACGAGTTGGAAAGGGAAGATAAAGATTGCCGTTGACGCGCTCATTCCCCAAGTGGCAGGCTTTGAGAAATTATTGCGGCGGTTGGAAATTGTCACCTAAATTTGAATTTAAAAATATTCATAGTGCTATTAACCTAAATAGAGTTAGTATAAAGTTAGATAACCCTGAAATGTCCGCACGGATTAATGAATTAAACGATAATATGGTGAAAGTTTTTAATCTTCCATCTATTTCTCAATCAAAGTGGGAACGGCACGAGAATAATTTTATAATTAAAATTAGCAGCGTTTCGAAAAAATAATAAGACCGGGCGCTGCTTTCCGAGTCCTGTCACGCGGTAGAAAGGTGTTTTTGAGGGAAAAGGTATACCCCCTTTCCCCTACTGCATGAGATGAGGGCATAAAAAGCGGCGTTCCTGTTATCCCGTGTGGGAATAGGTAACGCCGCCTGTCTGGTGGCGTGTTGTGCTTCTCTATTTGATTGCTGATGTGCCATGCCATCATTTACATTTCCGCCAAAACATAGTACAATTGTGAAAGCAAAACCCCTCTGAAGCAGGGGGTGGTGTCCGAAGGAGGAGAATCCGGAATGAAGCATTACGATTATGTATTAGTTGGAAGCGGGCTTTACGCAGGCGTGTTTGCCTGGTATGCGAAAAAGAGCGGGAAGACATGCCTGGTGGTGGAAAAAAGGAACCACATAGGCGGTAATATATATTGTGAGGATGTGGAGGGAATCCATGTGCACAAGTACGGCGCCCACATTTTCCATACCAGTAATAAGAAGGTGTGGGGATTTGTCAACGGTCTGGCTGAGTTCAACCGCTATACCAACAGCCCTGTGGCAAACTTTAAGGGCGAGATGTACAACATGCCTTTTAATATGAATACATTCAGCAGGATGTGGGGAATCTCCACGCCGGATGAGGCAAAGGCCATCATCGAGAAGCAGAAGGCAGAGGTACAGGGAGAACCCCGCAACCTGGAGGAACAGGCCATCAGCCTGGTGGGACGGGAACTGTATGAGAAGCTGGTCAAGGGATATACGGAGAAACAGTGGGGCCGGGACTGTACGGAACTGCCTGCATTCATCATCAGGCGCATACCCGTGCGCTATACCTATGATAATAATTATTTTAATGACTTATACCAGGGCATTCCCATTGGCGGATACAATGCCATCATAGATAAGCTGTTTGAGGGCTGCGATATTGAGACCGGGGTGGATTACCTGGAGCACAGGGAGCATTATGACAGCATGGGAGGTACCGTGGTCTATACCGGAACCATTGACGCCTACTATGGCTACTGTTTTGGCAAGCTGGAATACCGCAGCCTGCGCTTTGAGTCTGAGGTGCTTGACGAGGAGAACCACCAGGGCGTGGCAGTGGTCAATTATACGGACAGGGAGACGCCGTATACAAGGATGATTGAGCACAAGCATTTTGAATTCGGCACCCAGCCAAAGACCGTGGTCACAAGGGAATACCCGGTCAGCTGGCAGGAGGGCATGGAGCCTTATTATCCGGTCAACGACGGGAAGAACCAGGAGCTGTACCGCCGCTATGAAGAACTGGCCAGGGCGGAGGAACATGTATTGTTTGGCGGCCGTCTGGGAGAATATAAGTATTATGACATGGATAAGGTGATTGAATCAGCCATGAAACGGGCAGAGGAAATCTTTGGGTGAAAGCATTGGAAATGTTGGATGAGGCAGGTATGGACCACGGAATAACGGTACTGGCGGCTGCCTATAACGGCAGGGATTATATTGAAGAGCAGATGGATTCCATCCTGGCCCAGGGCCAGGGGGGAATCCTTCTTGTGGTATCAGACGACGGCTCCACGGACGGTACAGGTGAGCTTCTGGACCAGTATGGGCTTAAACACAGGGATTGTGTGCTTGTACTCCACCGGCGCACCAGCTCGGGAGGGGCCGCGGCCCATTTCCTGGGACTCCTTCAAATGATGGCCTCCCTGGCCGCCGGACAGGGGAAGGCTGCCTGGGAGGGAAATTACGATTTGACGCCTGAGGAAGGCGGGAGGCTTATAAGGGCCGCATCCTCAGACTACTTCATGCTCAGCGACCAGGATGATGTGTGGCTGCCCTGCAAGGTGCAGATGCTTCTTGGGAAAATGCAGGAACTGGAAGGAAACCCGCCGGACAGCAGGCTTCCGGTGCTGGTCCATTCCGACCTTAAGGTGGTGGATGAACAGCTCAATGAGATTGCCCCCAGCTTTTTTGGTTATCAGAAGATATCGCCGGAGCGCACCAGGCTTTCACAGCTGCTGGTACAGAATAATGTCACCGGAGGCGCGGTCATGATGAACCGACCCATGCTTGGGTACCTGGAACAGCTGCCCGGTGTCTGCCTGATGCATGACGCCTGGCTGGCCCTTCTTGCCAGCTGTTTTGGAAGGATTGGATGGGTGGGGCAGCCATTGTATCTGTACCGCCAGCACAGGGACAACACCCTGGGGGCGGAAAAAGGGGACAGCCTCAAAGGAGCCGGGGAGCGCATCAGGGACGGCAGCAGGGCAAAGGAAAATTACAGGCTTATGTTTGGACAGGCCGGATGCCTGCTGGCCATGTTCCGCGATAAGCTGGATCCGGAGCAGAGGGAGATACTGGCTGCGTTCACGGAACTTCCGGGAAAGGGCAGGCTTGGCAGGATTGCGCTTATGATACGTTACGGATTTACTAAAAATTCAGCCCTTCGGACCATTGGGCAGATGTTGTTTATGGGAGATTAAGATATGGATGATTATAGAATGGAAAATGTCAGGCCCACGGTCAGCATCTGCTGCATCACTTACAACCATGCACCCTATATAAGGAGCGCCCTGGACGGGTTCCTGATGCAGAAGACAGATTTCACATATGAAATCCTGATCCACGACGATGCTTCCACGGACGGGACGGCCGATATCATCCGGGAGTACACGGCCAGGTACCCGGATATCATAAAACCGATCCTAAGGGAGGAAAACCAGTATTCCAAAGGGATTTCCAATATCAGTATTTTCAATTTTCCAAGGGCCAGGGGGGAATACATCGCCATGTGCGAGGGGGATGATTACTGGACAGACCCTCATAAACTCCAGAAGCAGGTGGATTATCTCCGGGCCAACCCGGACTGTTCCCTGTGTTTTCACAGCAGCAGGATCATAAGTGTGGACGGTTCCAGGGCAGAAGGGATGATGCGGCCTTACAGGGAGAGCCGGAAGGTGGAGCCGGAGGCCATCGTGGACAAATCCACGGGATATCCCACGGCGTCCCTTGTGTTTCCCGCGCGGATCGTAAAAACCCTGCCTGACTACTACCTGCACTGCCCGGTGGGGGATATCCCCATGCAGCTGATGATGGCATGCGCCGGATACGCTTACTATATGGACGAGCCTATGTGCGTATACCGGGTGGGCGTGGCAAGCTCCTGGACCAGCCTGATGAAACAGGGGGATTATGAAAATAAACAAAAGCGCTATTATGAGCAGATGAAGGAAATGTATGAGACATTTGACCGTTCCACCTTCGGGCGGTTCCATAATGAGGCCATGAGCGCTGCCAAGCGGATTTATTTCCTTACACAGGTCAACACGAAACACTATGACCAGGTCAGGAAGAAGGAGTACCGGAGATATTACAGGGAGCTGAGTCTCAGGACCAGGTTCTTCATCCGGTTTGAAATCATGGCTCCCGGCCTGTACCGGCTGCTCCAGAGGATGGTGCGGGGGAGCAATTAAGGCAGGTTGATTCAGGGGAATCCAGGGGAACGGAAAGGAAGTTAGGATTTGGCGGAGACAGAGATAAAGAATAAGGTCCTGAAAGGCCTGTTTTGGAAAATTTTAGAAAATGGCGGCGCCCAGGGAATCCAGTTTGTGATTGCCATCATCCTGGCCCGGCTTCTAAGCCCGGCAGAATATGGCCTGGTCAGTATCATCATGATATTCATCACCATTGCCAACGTGGTGGTGCAGAACGGTTTCAGCACGGCGCTGGTGCAGAAAAAGCATTCGGATGACGCGGATTTCTCGTCTGTGTTTTATTTCAGCCTTGTGATTGCGGGCGTGATGTATGCTGCGCTGTACGCGTCAGCGCCCTCCATCGCGGGATTTTACCACAACGATGTGCTGGTGCCCATTGTCAGGGTCCTGGCCGTGGTGCTGTTCCCTGGGGCCGTGATTTCAGTGCAGACCGCCTATGTGTCCAGGAAAATGGAGTTCAAGGGCCTGTTTAAGGCCACCATGGCGGCGGTGGTGATATCCGGCGCGGCCAGTATTTTCATGGCGTACAGGGGAATGGGCGTCTGGGCCATGGTGGGCCAGCAGATTGCCTATTATCTGGCGCTTATGACCACCCTGTTCCTGACGGTCAGCTGGAAACCGCGCCTGGTGTTTGCCATGGGCCGTATCCGTTCCATGTTCTCATTTGGATGGAAGCTGCTGCTGGCAGCCCTTTTAGACACCCTGTTCAACAACCTTTACGGATTAATCATGGGGAAGATTTATAATGAGGAACTGCTGGGCGCCTATAACCGGGGCGACCAGTTCCCCAAGCTGATTGTCAATAACCTGGGGGCAGCCATACAGGCCGTGCTGCTGCCGGCATTTTCCTCCAGGCAGGGGGACATTGCCCAGGTCAGGAGCATGGTGCGCAGGGCCATCAGGACCAGTTCCTTCCTGGTGCTTCCCATGCTGTTCGGGCTGTTTGCAGTGGCGGATACCATGGTGCTGGCGCTGCTGGGGGAGAAATGGATAATCTGCGTGCCTTATCTTAGGATCATGTGTATTGCATACTCCTTCTGGCCCATCCACATCACCAATCTCCAGGCCATCAACGCGGTGGGGCGCAGCGATATCTTCCTGAAACTGGAGGTCATAAAGAAGACCATCGGTATCCTGGGACTTGTGATCGGGGCCCAGTTCGGCCCGTTCATCCTTGTATCCATCAAGGCTGTCATTGATTTCCTGTGTACCTTCATCAATGCGTGGCCCAACAAGAAGCTGCTGGGATACAGCATATCCAGCCAGTGGATGGATATCATGCCGTCCATGGCCCTTTCCGTGGGAATGTGCGCTGCTGTGTATGCCCTCCAGTTCGTATTGCCCGGCGGTCCATGGATGAAGCTGATCCTTCAGATTGGCGCAGGGGCGCTTATCTATGGGGGAGCGGCCGCCCTGTTCAGGGTGGAGAGCTTTACGTATCTGCTTGGGATGGTGAAGCGGAGAAAATGATAGGTGATTTGTAAAGCAGGGGATATCCCCGGATGTCTGTTTACGTCAGGAGACCGGGAAGCTGGATAGGAAAACTGGATAGGAAAGCAGGATAAAGGCCGCAGCCCTTCTGAACACGGTGATGTCAGGGGCTGCGGCCTTTTGAATTTATGATGGCTTATGTATCTTTGTATCCGGGCCAGTCCACAATACGTACTGTCCTTATGTCCCTACTGCCCGCCGTTCATGGCCGCCACTGCAACCGGGTCCGTGGGATCCCAGTGCTGGTCGGCTGAGATAGGCTGCTCAATGGCAGGCCTGTCATATGGGCCGGGGATGGAGGAATTGTAAACCTCAACCGTGGTACCCAGTGCGCAGTGGTCAAAAATCCACTTGGAATCACCGGATGTGTAACGGATACAGCCTGCGGAACGTACCACGCCCAGGAAGTTATAAGTCTCGGGCTTCAGCGTGTTCACATTGGGGCTGTCGTAAATAATGGAGTGGAGCAGGAAGCTCAAACCTGAACCAAGGCGTGTTGCATACTGTGTATAAACGCCGCTGTTCATCAGCCTCCAGCGGTACTTCTCAGGTGTCTTGAACGTACCTAATGGGGTATCCTCGCCAGTGGAGCAGAGGAATGTCTTAAGCGGGATGATAAAGCCGTTTCCGCCGTCCTGTACATACACGGTGGTGGTGTTCATCTGCTTGTTGATGCGGATAAGGAAGGGACCGTTGGCGCCGATAAGCGGCTCTAAGTCAGTTACAACCTTGCCTGTCTCATCAAAATAATACTTGTAGCCGTCTATGTACTGCCAGCCTGTAACCGGGACATTGTTCACAAAGTAGTAGCGGTCCCTGTCATTCCAGCCCCATCCGGTGAAGGGTACGCCGGTCCCGCTGCTGTACACAACAGCCCCGTCAATGGTCTGGATGCCGTCCGGGGCAGCTGCCTCCAGAGGTTTATCCATGTTGTAGGATGCGGCTTCGCCATTCTTACCCCAAAGGGATACGCGGAAGCTCTGCATTACCTTTCCTGTGCCCATGGTGCCTGCTGTCTGTCCGTTGCGCGCCCAGTTAAGTTCTGTGCCGTCGGTCAGGGTAGTCTGGTAATAAACGTCAAAGGTGTTGCCTACAAATCCCGTGAACCGGATCTGGATGGCTTCTACCAGGGCGCCGTCCTCCCATACCGTGGTATGGTCGCCGTTCATGGCCCATTCACTCCATCCGTGTGCGCTGGTGTAGGTCCTGTAAAGTACATTGCCCACGATGTTGTTCAGATAGATACAGAGGGAACGGAATCCTCCTTCGGAAACAACGGTTGTGTCACCAATGACCGGGTCGGTCCAGGTGGTATCGGGACGCAGTACCTGAAGCTGAAGATAAGGCGTGTTGGCAATGATGGCAGCCTGCATGGCTGCTTCCTCAGCTGCCGCCGCCTGTTCGGCCGCTGCCTGGGCTGCTGCCGCATCCGCATCCGCCTGGGCATTGGCTGCCGCATCGTTTCCGGGGAGAGTCTCCGTGGCAGCGCCCTGGGTGGGCTGTGTCTGGCTGCCGCCCGAAGCCTGGTTGTCACCGGAAGCCTGGCTGTCACCGGAAGCCTGATTACCGCCCAAAGACTGGCTGTCACCGGAAGCCTGATTATCGCCAGAAGCCTGTCCGCCGCCAGGTGCAGTCTGTTCTGCCTTGGTGGTGCCGAATGCAGGCCCGTAATTGGAATCATCCTGTGCTGCCAATGCCGTACATGCCTGTCCGATGATGAAGACTCCGGCAAGCAGTGCAGCAGCAGTACGTTTCATGTACTTATGCATTGGAAAAATCCTCCTAAATTTTATAGATACCATACATGTCCTAATTTATCATATTTAAGGGAAAAATTCCAGATGTGATTTACTTTTTAGAAGTGATAATGTAAAATTGTAAACAAAATGACACTAGAAAGACCAAAGAACGTAAGAAACAGGTGGCATAATATGGAATGGAATGAAGAAACAGCCAATATCATATATGCGTCCAATGACGGATATGCCGGACATCTGGCCGCATCCATGTATTCTTTGCTGGATAATAACCGGAATGTAAGGAATATGGATATTTATATACTATCTGCCCAGATGTGCCAGGAATATAAGGAAAGGCTGGCAGGCATGGCGGAGGCATTTCACAGGACCCTTCATGTGGTGGAGCTGGGGGACTTAAAGCAGCGGTTTGACTTTGATATTGATACCAGGGGGTTTGATATCAGCGCCATGGGCAGGCTCTTTGCGCCCCAGGTGCTGCCCGGCACCGTGAAGAAGGCCCTGTACCTGGACTGCGACACCATTGTATGCAAGAGCATAAGGCCCCTTTATGAAACTGAATTAGGGGATGCGCTGGTGGGGATGGTAATGGAACCCACGGTGTATAAGGAGATGAAGGAATCCATCGGTATGGGCAAGGACGACCCGTATTACAATTCAGGGGTACTTCTCATGGCCCTTGACAGGTGGCGCCAGGAGGATGTGCTTCAGAAACTTATGGATTTCTACAAAAGCTGTCACGGCAGGCTCTTTGCATGCGACCAGGATACCATCAACGGCGCCCTGAAAGGAAGAATAAAGACACTTCCGGTGAAATACAATTATTTTACCAATTACCGCTATTTCCGGTATTCCACCCTGTGTTCCATGTGTGCGGCCTACCGGGAGATTGGTGAGGAGGCCTATCTGGAGGCCAGGCGTTCCCCTGCCATCATCCATTATCTGGGGGACGAGCGGCCATGGATTGCCGGGAACCATAATCATTTTAAGAAGCTGTATGAGTATTATCTTGCCAAGACGCCATGGAAGGACACGCCCAAGCAGACCGGGAAAGAACGGTATATGCACATGTGGTGGCTGTTCAACCGCCTGACCTGGCTCTGTCCGCCCTTCAGGCTGTGGGTCAGCCGCAGCATGGGGATGAAGCTGGTGGACAGCCGGAGGAAGCGGGGATAGATGGGGACAGGCAGATGTCCGGAGGAAGCGGGGATAGATTGGGGACAGGCAGATGCCGGAGAATCTGGAAATAAAGTGGGAACAAGGATTGATATGGACAAAATATGCTGTATTATATTAAACTATAACGATGCCGCCACCGCCATGGCGCTTGCCAATGAGATAAGGGAGTATCCGTGCCTGGATTCCATCGTGCTGGTGGACAACTGTTCCACGGACGATTCCTGGGAAAAGCTTAAGACACTGCGGCACACGGACAAGATCCACGTATTGAGGACCGAGGAAAATGGCGGATACGGCATGGGCAACCAGGCCGGCATTAACTATGCGGTGGAATATCTGGAAGCGGATTATATCATCATCGCCAACCCGGATATCCACGTGACGCCCCGGTGCATCGAGCGGGTGAAGCATGCCCTGGATAACACGGAGGACGCGGTGATGGCTTCGGCCCGGGTGGTGGATCCGCAGGGGAAGGATCTGTTCTCCTACTGGACCCTGCTGCCTTTGTGGAAAGACCTGCTGGACACCGGGCTTATTACCAGACGGCTGTTTAAGGCCATGCTGAATACCCCGTCCTACCGCCTTCAGAACGCGGGGGATGAGGACAGCCGCCTGGTGGATGCAGTGCCCGGGTCTTTTTTTATGCTGAAGCCGGGGCTTTTGACACCACAGGATACAGAGGAGCTGTTTGACAGCCATATTTTCCTGTACTATGAGGAAAAGGTGCTGGGCCGGAAGTTTCAGGAGCTGGGGTTAAAGACCGTGCTGGTAACGGACGAATCCTATGTCCATGCGCATTCCGTCACCATTGACAAGAGCCTGAAGCGGATTGTTGATAAGCAGAGGCTGCTTCACCAGAGTAAGATGCACTATTATAAGGAATACCTGCACGCAGGACCTGCCCGGATGGCGGGAGCCGGATTGGTACTGGACATCATACTGGCAGAGGTATGGTTCCTCACGGTTGTGTGCGGGCTGCGGTGGTAAATGGATTGTGTATGGATGGAAAATGACGAACTGTGCTGCACGCATTGGCGCCACCCGGAAAGGAAATGTTTCATGAACCGACAGGAAGATAAAAGGGAGAAGATTCTGGTTACCAGGTCTTCAATGCCTTCGTATGAAGAATATATTGAGATGATTAAGCCCATATGGGACAGCGCATGGATGACCAATATGGGGGATTTCCACAAACAGCTGGAACAGGAGCTGAAGGAATACATGGGAACAGACCGGCTGGTGCTGTTCGTCAACGGACACATGGCCTTAGAGATGGCAATCCAGGCCCTGGAGCTGACCGGAGAAGTGATAACCACTCCGTTTACATTTGCATCCACCACCCATGCGATTGTGCGCAACGGGCTGACGCCTGTGTTCTGCGACATCAACCCGGCGGACTATACCATGGACCCGGACAAAATAGAGGCCCTGATCACAGAACGCACATCGGTCATCATCCCGGTCCATGTGTACGGCAATATCTGTGATGTGGAGCGGATTGGGGCCATTGCCAAAAAGCATGGCCTTAAGGTGATTTATGATGCGGCCCATACCTTTGGGGAGCGTTACAATGGGAAGGGCGTGGCTGAGTTCGGGGACGCCAGCATTTTCAGCTTCCATGCCACCAAGGTGTTTAACTCCATCGAGGGCGGCGCGGTGACGTTTGCCGAGGAATGGATGGACCACAGGCTTAACTGTCTGAAGAATTACGGGATTGTGGACCAGGACCATGTGGTCTGGGTGGGCGGCAATGCCAAGATGAACGAGTTCCAGGCCGCCATGGGCCTGTGCAACCTCCGCCATGTGGATGAGGAGATTGGGAAACGCAGGAAAGTGGTGGAGCGTTATATGGAACATCTGGACGGCATTCCAGGGCTTAAGCTTCCGCGCTGCCAAAAAGGGCTTACGCCGAATTATGCGTATTTCCCTGTTATATTTGACGGCTTTGGGGCTGACAGGAACCAGGTATACGACGCCCTGGCCGCAAATGACATTTATCCCAGGAAATATTTTTATCCCCTGACCAACGGGTTCCAGTGCTACGAAGGGCGGTTCTCGCCTGAGGATACGCCGGTGGCCGCGTATATGGCGGAGCGGGTGCTGACCCTGCCCCTGTATGCCGACCTTTCGATGGAGGATGTGGACCGGATATGCAGGATCCTGAAAGGATGCAACACTAGTCTGGGCAAATAACAGCGCGGTGCTGGAAGAAAATATGACGAGGAGCCGTGATTATGAATATTTTACTTACAAGTGCAGGCAGGAGAGGCTATCTTGCAGGATATTTTAAAGAGGCCCTTAAGACGGCGGGCTGCGGCGGGCTGGTCCATGCGGCTAACAGCGGTGAATGCCCTGCCTTTGCCAGCGCTGACCGTTCGGTGATTACGCCTCTTATCTACGATAAGGGATATATTCCCTTTTTGCTGGAATACTGTAAAAAGGAGGCAATCGGCCTGCTGATACCGCTGTTTGATATCGATGTGCCGGTGCTGGCGGCAAACAGGAGCCTGTTTGCTGAGATGGGGACCGTGGTTGTGACGGCTGAGCCGGAAGCAGCGGATATCTGCAATGATAAATGGAGGACATTTACAGTACTAAGGGAGGCGGGAATCCCTGTGCCTGCTTCCTGGCTGTCCATGGATGAGGCGCTTAAGGCCGTGGGGAATGGGAGCATTTCCTGGCCCGTGATGGTCAAGCCACGCTGGGGTATGGGTTCCCTGTCCGTATACCAAGCGGATGACCCGGAGGAGATGAGGGTGCTTGCAGGCAAATGCCGCAGGGGCATACAGGACTCCTATCTGAGATATGAATCCATGGCAGACCCTGATTCATGCGTCATATTCCAGCAGCGGATCAAGGGGCGGGAATATGGGCTGGATGTGATGAACGACCTGGACGGGAGATACCGTGCCACCGTTGTCAAGGAAAAGATGGCCATGCGTTCCGGCGAGACGGATTCGGCCGGGACCATTGACAATAAGGAGCTTGCAGGACTTGGCAGGACGCTTGGCACACTGCTCTGCCACAGGGGGAACCTGGATGTGGATGTGCTGGAGGAAGACGGCTCATATTATGTTCTGGAAATGAACGCCCGCTTTGGGGGCGGATATCCCTTCAGCCATGCGGCAGGCGTGGACCTGCCCCTGGCCCTGGTCCTCTGGGCCATGGGCCGGGAGCCGGGGGATGAGGTGCTGTCCGCCAGGCCCGGCGTCAGGGCGCAGAAGGATATACGGCTTCTGGTATGGTGATATGGATGCCAAAGGCACGGATGGACCCACGGCACAGGTGTAATATAATCTGACAGAGGAATTGATATGGATAAGGTACTGCTGGTGATACCGGCTTACAATGAGGAAAAGAATATAGGGAAGGTAGTGGACCACCTGGTGAGGGATTTCCCTGAGCTGGATTACGTGGTGGTCAACGACGGTTCTAGGGATAGCACCGCCCGGATATGCAGGGAGAACGGCTACAACCTTTTGGACCTGCCGGTGAACCTTGGCCTTGCGGGCTGTTTCCAGGCAGGCATGAAATATGCCTACCAGAAAGGCTACCGCTATGCCATCCAGTTTGACGGGGATGGACAGCACAGGCCGGAGTTCATCGGATCCATGAAGGAGAAGATGGAGCAGGGATTTGATATTGTCATTGGATCCAGGTTCATTTCCGGGAAAAAGGGCTGGTCCATGCGCATGGTGGGCAGCCGTCTGATTGCGGCTGTAATCCGCCTGACCACCGGGGCCAGGATTACGGATCCCACGTCCGGTATGCGCCTGTTTGACCGGAAGATGATAGAGGAGTTTGCCCTGAACCTGAATTACGGCCCGGAGCCGGATACCGTGTCCTTCCTGATTAAACAGGGGGCCAGGGTGGCCGAGGTGCCGGTTACCATTGATGAAAGGCTGGAAGGGGAGAGCTATCTGAAGCCCCTGACCGCCGTAAGCTACATGACCCGTATGCTGCTGTCCATACTGCTGATACAGAATTTTAGAAAGCGTTGAGTATAGATGAAGAAACTGACAAGACATTTACTATATAAGGGAACGGATATTGACCGGCAGAACGTGGTCTGGAATATTGCAGGAAGCTTTGTCTATGCATTTGCCAGCATGGTTCTGTCTTTTCTGGTCATCCGCATGGTGGGGGATGAACAGGGAGGGATTTTCTCCTTTGGGTTCTCCACCCTGGGCCAGCAGATGTTCATTGTGGCGTATTTTGGGCTTAGGCCGTTTCAGATTACGGACAATAAAGGCGAGTTTACCTTTGGGGAATACCTGGAGTACCGTAACATTACCTGTATCCTGGCCCTGATTTTTGGGGCGCTGCTCCTGACCTTCCGGCATGGCGCCGGGCAGTACAGTGCATCCAAGTGCATGATTCTCATCCTGCTTGTCATATACAAGGTAATAGATGGGTATGCTGATGTATATGAGTCGGAATTCCAGCGTCAGGGAAGCCTTTACCTGACCGGGAAATCCAATTTTTTCAGGACTATTCTATCCGTGTCCGCATTTTTGGTGACACTGGCTGCATTTGAACATCTGCTGCTGGCCTGCGTTGTGGCGGTGGCGGCACAGATGCTTGGGGTGGCCCTGTTTAATCTGGATGTAATCCATGCGCTGGTACATGTGGACTGGAATAAGGGGGAGGGGAAGAACAGGGCGCTGTTTAGCAGCACCGTATTCCTGTTTGTTTCCACCTTCCTGGATTTTTACGTGTTTTCCGCTGCCAAGTATGCCATTGATGCGAAAATAAATGATGCTGCTTCCGGATACTTTAACTTGATTTTTATGCCCACCTCTGTTATTTATATGGTAGCCAACTTTATCATCCGCCCCTTTCTTACCAAGCTTACCAATATGTGGCTGGCCCGGGACTTTGACAGCTTTAAGAGGGAACTTTCCAGAATCGGCGTTGTCATCCTGGGACTTACGGTCCTGGCCGTGGGGGCCACGGCAGTGCTTGGCAGATGGGTGCTGTCGGTGATGGAATTCCTGTTAGGCGTCCGGTATGACGGTATGCTGGTGCAATATCACGGCGCGTTCATCGTGATTGTGCTGGGAGGCGGGTTCTATGCCCTGGCTAACCTGATGTACTACTCGCTGGTCATCATGCGTAAGCAGAAGGCTATTTTCATCGTATATCTGAGCGCGGCGGCAGCGGCAGTGTTATTGTCAGGGACGCTGGTTTCAAGCTTCGGTATAAACGGGGCGGCATCCTGCTATCTGCTGCTGATGGTTATGTTGGTGGTGGGATTCGGCCTGTTCATGACAGGTGTTTATCAGAACGAAAAAAAGGAGTATGCTGGTAATGGAGGAAGTGAAGAATAGGACATCAGAGAACACATACCGCCGCAGGGTGGATGTTATCATACCGACCTATAAACCGGGAAAGAAGTTTTCCAGGCTTTTAAAAATGCTGGAACGGCAGACATACCCCATAGGAAGGATCATCGTGATGAACACGGAGAAGGCTTACTGGAACGATAAGGGGTATGAGGGGATTGACAACCTTCAGGTCCATCACCTGCCCAAGGCTGAGTTTGACCACGGGGCCACCAGGAACAGGGGCGCGCGTTACAGCAGGGCGGATATCATGATATTCATGACGGACGATGCGGTGCCTGCGGATGACCGGATGATTGAACATCTGGTGGCTGCATTTGATAAGCGCGGTCCACAGGGGGAATCAGTCATCATGGCATATGCACGCCAGCTGCCGGATAAGGACTGTCCCCTGGCAGAGCGGTATACCAGGTCCTTTAATTATCCGGAGGAGAGCTGCATCAAGACAAAGGATGACCTGGGGCGCATGGGCATCAAGACCTTTTTTGCATCCAATGTGTGCTGCGCCTATGACAGGGAGAAATTCTGGTTCCAGGGTGGATTCATCAACAAGACGATTTTTAATGAAGATATGATATTTGCCGGAAAGGCCGTGCTGCAGGATGATTACGCGGTGGCCTACGTGGCCGAGGCAAGGGTCATCCACTCCCACAATTACGGCTGCATGACCCAGTTCCACAGGAATTTTGACCTGGCCGTGTCCCAGACAGACCATCCTGAGGTATTTCAGGGAATCCACTCTGAAAGTGAGGGAATCCGCCTGGTGAAGCAGACCGCCCGCTATCTGGTGAAGCAGCGCCGCCCGTGGCTGGTGCCCGGGATGATTGTAAAGAGCGGTTTTAAGTACATGGGCTACCGCTTGGGCAGGTGTTACCGCCTGCTGCCCTCCGGCCTTGCGGCTAAATGCAGTATGAATAAAGAATATTGGAAATAATCGGAAATATTTAGAAATAACCAAAGAAAGCAGGTGGGCCTATGATGCAACCTATATTCAGGGTCATATTGGTTATAGTCTCTTTGCTGACTATGTCTTTTATGATGAGGAAAATACGCCAGGCAAAGGTACAGATTGAAGCCGCCATGTTCTGGGTCATTGTGGCCCTGATTCTGGTTGTGTTCTCCCTGTTCCCCGGCGTGGCTGATGCATGCGCCAGGCTCCTTGGAATCTATTCCACGCCTAATTTCCTGTTCCTGTTCATGATTTTCCTTCTCATGGTCAAAGTCTTTGGCATGACCCTCCAGGTGTCCCAGATGGAGAGTAAGCAGAAGGAACTGGTGCAGAAAATCGCCCTGGCCCAGAAGGAAAGGGAGGAACTGGAGCTTAAGATGCAGGAACTTCTTGGGAGCGAAGGGGCCGGGGAGGATGAGGATGGCAGGTAGGAAAGGTGGAAAGGGCATGCCGTGCGGGGTGGATGAGCCGGGCGGAAAGGGCGTGCCGGGCATGACGGATGTGCTGGGGAAGAAGGCTGTGCCGGGCATGACGGATAAGCCGGAAAAGAGGGCTGTGCCGGGCAGTGCGGATAAGCTGGAAAAGAAGGCTGTTCCGGGCAGGACGGATAAGCTGGAGAAGAAGGCTGTGCCGGGCAGGACGGATGTGCCAGGAAAGAAGGCTGTGCGGGACAGGAAGGACATCCCGGTCAGGAAGCATATGCCAGACAGGAAGCGGCTGGCACTGTGGACTGGGTGCGGCATTGTGCTCCTTATTCTGGCCTCCTGGCATTTCCTGGATGTGCGGGCCGGGGTCCTGGAGACAGGGGACCGGTGGCTGTACGGCTGGTACGCTGCTGTATGCGTCTGGGCCGGGCTGACCGCGTCTGGCCTTGGATATGTTATTTTTGTCCGGGATAAGTGGAAAATGGAACAGATATTCGCAGCCGCCTCCCTAAGCCTGGGAATCCTGTTCCTGTTCATCCTCCCGCCGCTGTCCGCGCCGGACGAGGTGAGCCATTATATCAGCGCATACCAGCTGTCCAGCCATATGATGGGGCGGACGGCTAATGCAGCGGACGGACATGTGCTGACGCGGGTGCAGGATGCATTTATCGAGGACTTATATGATGTGATGGAAGATGACGGAAGCGGTTACCGTGATAAAGCGGGCAGTGAGGGCGGCGAAGACAGCGGTGCCGCAGCCCATCAGGCAGTTGTTCTCGGACAGGAACTGACAGAGGGGACCTACAGGACCATAAGGGAGCGGGGGCTTGGAAGCACCGGAGAAGAGGGGACTGCGGTTTCCTATCAGCCGCCTGTGAGGACAACCCCCCTTGCATATGTTCCCCAGGCCCTGGGTATCACCCTGGCGCGGGTCATGGGCCTTGGCGGTTTGGGGCTTCTCTATCTGGGAAGGCTGTTCAACCTTATGTTCTTTACAGCCATGGGATACCTTACCATCCGCAGGATGCCATTTGGAAAAGAAGTGGCGGCAGGGGTGTTCCTGCTTCCCATGACCCTGCACCTGGCGTCATCCTTTTCCTATGATGTGATGATTATCTCCCTTAGCAGTTATTTTGCTGCGGTCTGCCTGCACCTGGCCTATAAGGCGGAAAAGGTCCATATATGGGATGTAATCCAACTGGCCCTTGTCATGGGGGCGATGGGCCCCTGCAAGATGGTGTATGGGGTCATAGCTGGCTTCTGCCTGCTGATTCCGGTCCGCAAGTTTGGCGGGTGGGGGAAATGGGCCGCGTCCGCCGCAGCCGTGCTGGGCGCCTTTGGCGCCGCCATGGTGCTGGTGAACCGGCAGACCGTGGCCATGTATACGGAGGCGTCAGAGGGCTATATCTCCTGGGCTGAAGAGACAGGATATACATTTGCACAGCTGCTTCACAGCCCGCTTCTGGTCCTTAAGATGTGTTACAACACCCTGATGTGGCAGGGGGAGAAACTGTATTCCGGTATGCTGGGGGAATCCCTGGGCAACATGGACGCTGTGCTTAATACCCCGTATGTGGTCATATTGGGGCTTACCGCCATCCTGCTGATGCTTGCATTCAGGAAACCCGGCGAGAGCATTGTGATGAAAATGGGAAGCCGCATATGGATATGGTTCCTTTGCTTCCTTTGCCTTGGCGCCCTGATGTTTTCCATGCTGTTAGCCTGGACTCCGGTGACCTCCAATGTGATTAACGGTGTACAGGGGAGATATCTGCTGCCGCTGCTGCCCATGTTTTTACTCACGCTTAAGAATGACAAGGTGGTGCGGACGGATTGCGGGGACAGGCCGCTGCTGTATCTCATGATGGTGATGGATATGTATGTTGTCATCCGGATTTTCAGTATCGTGTGCCTGCGTGTGTCTTAGTGTCAAGATGGGCTGGAAAGTGGACAAGGTATTGCCATACAGTGGATAAAGTGATAAAATTGCCAGATGGATGTGGAAAACCCTGTGCTTTTAATGATGGATACCCGCCGTATGCGGACATCAGGCTCTGATGACTGCAAAACAGGGGCAGCGGTGCACCGGGGATATAAGATAAAAGGAGTAGATGACAATGGGAAAGATTAAAGTGACACCCTGTGATATCAAAGGGTTATATGTGATTGAGCCGACTGTGTTTAGGGATGAGAGAGGCTATTTTGTGGAAACCTACAACCAGAATGATTTCAGGGAAGCCGGCCTTGATATGGTATTTGTCCAGGACAACCAGTCCATGTCGGTTAAGGGCGTGTTAAGGGGCCTGCATTTCCAGAAACAGTATCCCCAGGGCAAGCTGGTCCGCGCGGTACGCGGAACCGTGTTCGATGTGGCGGTGGACCTGCGTTCTGATTCTGAGACTTATGGAAAATGGTTCGGCGTGGTCCTGTCCGCTGAGAATAAGAAGCAGTTCTATATTCCGGAAGGATTTGCCCACGGTTTCCTGGTGCTCTCAGATGAGGCGGAGTTCGCATACAAATGCACGGACTTCTATCATCCCGGCGATGAAGGCGGCCTTAAGTGGGATGACCCTGAAGTCGGGGTTGACTGGCCGGTATCAGATGGCATGGAGCTGATTATCTCAGAGAAGGACAGGAAGTGGGGCGGCCTCAAGGATACATTCAACAAATATTAGCAAGGATTCTCCCATCCTCTAAGGTGGTGAGATGAATTGCCAAAAACAAACTTAACGGCAGTGGTGGGCGGAGAGTAATCGGTATCCCCCACTGCCATGAGGTCAACCACGCATCTACGTAGGATGCAGTCGCACTTCGACAATATACCGAGCGTGGATTGAAACAACTGATACAGCGTCTGGTACTGTGTTGAGCAGATTCCTGTGAATCGATAGCAGGTGCCATATTCACGGGAATTTAAACAACGCCCTGGACACGCTTGTGGAGAAAAGGAAATCATATATGAATTATGTACTGTCTCTTGGTAAGGAGATTATTGAGAAGAGAAAGCTGATATGGGATTTGGGCAAGGCTGATTTCCGGAAACGGTTCGTGGGCTCTTATTTTGGGATCGTGTGGATGTTTATCCAGCCGATTGTGACCATTGCCATCTATGCAATCATCTTTGGACCTGCGGGTTTCAGGACGCCCCCGCCAGTGCCCGGGGCTTCCTATGTGGCTTGGCTGGTAGCGGGCATCGTGCCCTGGTTCTTCTACAGCGAGGTGCTGAATACGGTTACCAACTGTCTGCAGGAATATAGTTATCTTGTAAAAAAAGTGGTGTTTAAGGTGGAAATCCTTCCAATCATCAAGCTGATGAGCTGCCTCATGGTCCATGGCTTCTTTGTCCTCATCATGCTGGGGCTGTACCTTGTGACGGGAGTTGCGGTGAGGCTTACCTGGCTTCAGGCATTGTACTATACCTTTGCGGCATCCATGCTGGCCCTGGGAATCGGATTTTTTACCTCTGCGGTCAATGTGTTCTTCAAGGACATGGCACAGATTGTCTCCATCTGTATCCAGTTTGGGATCTGGATGACGCCCATCATGTACCATGAATCCATGTTTACGGACCGTATCCCCTGGATAGGCACTGTTTTAAAGCTGAATCCCTTTTACTATATTGCGGCAGGCTACAGGGACAGTATGCTGACCGGGAACTGGTTCTGGGAAAGGCCCACCCTGACCCTGTATTATTGGGGAGTCACCATTGTTGTATTCCTGGCGGGCCTGAAAATGTTCAAGCGCTTAAGGCCCCATTTCTCTGATGTGCTGTAAAGGAGCTGTTTCGGAGTGTGCCTGAGGCGGATTGTGGAAAGAAGGCTGGCATTGATATGATACGCAAAGTGGAAATCGGCTGGCGCCGCGGTGATGAGGAAGGGAATATACCGGTGGAGGTGCTGTATTCCAGACGCAGCACCCTGGGGCTTGAAATCAAGGCAGACGGGCGGGTCTGCGCCAGGATGCCGGGAGGAATCCCTAACCAGGCAGTGATGGATTTCATAAAAGAACGCCAGGACTGGATTGTGCAGAAATGGTTCCTTATGGAAGAAAAACGGCGCGCCAGGGATGAGAGGCCACAGCCCGACTATGTGTCCCATCCGGAACTGGAAGCAGCTTACAGGAAAAAGGCCAGGATGCAGCTGGAAGCCAGGACGGCTTATTACGCAGGGCTGATGGGCGTGACCTATAACCGCATTGCCATCCGGGCAGCCAAGACCCGGTGGGGCAGCTGCAGCGCCCAGGGGAACCTGAATTTCCATTGGAAACTGATTCTTATGCCGCCTGAGGTACTGGATTATGTGGTGGTCCATGAACTGGCCCACAGGAAAGAGATGAACCACTCTGCCAGGTTCTGGGCAGAGGTGGAGCGGATCCTGCCGGATTATAAGAGGCGCAGGAAGTGGCTGAAGGATTACGGGACGCAGGTGTGAGGCTGATGATTCAGGTATCATGATTTGGGAATCTTGGAGTGGGAAACATGGTATGGGAAACATGGTATGGGAAACATGGTATGGGAAACATAGAGTGGAACATGGTATGGGAATAATGACAAGGAAAGCATAGAGTGGAAATCATGATATGGGAATCATAAAATCAGAATGACAGAATGAGAATGATGAAATATCAAGATAATCCCCAAAGCACTGGGAACAACATGGTGCCTGGGGATTTTTTATTGCCTGTGTGGCTATTTTGGCCGTCATAAGGTGGCAGATTGTTTCATAGGAAGACTACGAAAACCCGCATGAAATGGGCGTTTTCTCAAATCCTACGAATAAAGCGGAATAACCTGTAACAGCATGGTTTTGTAAAGTTGGGCACCATTTGGGCACCACGAAATACAAAATCAGCAAGCCATTGTCCGGCCAGCTGACGTGCATGGTTTACAACACTTTCCCTGAAACCGCAAGAGGCGGGACG
>OLOS01000038.1_pt1 | contig 149553 bp, 137 predicted proteins | sample 1672631 | NCBI WGS metagenome assembly OLOS01 (sample SAMEA3136707, study PRJEB25190) | human gut metagenome | biome: human gut; feature: human-associated habitat; material: faeces | place: Austria | collected 2013
ATAAAGAAGTATTTAATAAGTATATAAGTATATAAGTATATAAGTATATAAGTATATAAGTATATCCGAAAGCCCTGATGACCGGTCATCTGATGATGTCTGTGCCCTCAGGGCTTCTTGGCTTATGATGGAATGAAAATGGATGAGATTCATATATAAGGCCAGATAAAGCCAGGGATGACACTGTATCGGAAATCGTCCCTGGCTTTTGTGCCCTTTAATGATTGATTAATTCCCTCCAGGCCCATCCCGCCGTGGCCTTGAAGATTCCGGCAGCGGTTCCACATAACCGCAGCTTTGCTTCTTTACATGGTCCGTGTCGTTGGAGCAGTCCCTGTTGGCTGCCTGGGCTGTTTCCTTTTCCTGGTTCATTGTTATCACCTCCTGGTTCGGATATTCCGTCTGTTTGCGAAAAAGGCAGCTGTCAGCTGCCTTCTTTCACAATCTTTTCCAGAACCTGAATCAAATCCTGCAAGGTTTCCAGGTGCACATTGCGCTTCAATATGTCATTCTTCAGGTCTATGGAAAGACTTTCAAATTTGTCCCGTATTTTCGGGGAAACATAGGATGCCATTTCTATCACCTCGGTGTTAGTATGCGGCAAAGCGGGGACTTTATTCATGGTTCATGAATCATCATTCATTATTCTTTGTTCATCTGGCTCCGGTACTGTTTCGGGGACACTCCATGTATCCGTTTGAAAATTTTAATGAAATAATTTACATCCGTAAACCCGCAGCCGGCAGCCACCACATGAACGGGCAGGGTTGTTGAGTTGAGCAGGAGCAGGGAATGACGTATACGGACACTGTGGATGTAATCAGTCAGGTTGCCCCCGGTCTCCTTTTTGAACAGCGCCGACAGATATGACTTGGTCACATGGCACATGTCCGCAAAAAAGGCAAGGGTCAGCGGCTCGGCATAGTGGAAATCCGTATATGTGATACAGCGCTGTATGATTTGGGAATAATTCTTCATGGAGTGGTTCCTTACGAGAAGGCAGTACTTGTGGACCATTTCATTGTCAATGGCATCCAGCTCGCTCATGGAACGGGCCTGGTTGATGCGGACGGCAAAGCGGGTGGAGAGGTCATCAATATAAACGGGATGTACGTGCCCTTTCTGCACGGATTTGCGGCAAAGTGTGTTGAAGATGATCATCAGGTTTTTTCTGTTCACCAAGGCATTATCCGTGCGCGGTGTAATCCGGTAGGTTTTAAACAGGGTGTAATACCGGCTGGCCTTGTCCTGGTTTCCGCAGGTAATGGCATCCAGCATCTTTTCCTCTACCTCATACCGCTCCTCAATGCTGCTCATGGCAATGGTGGGGCTTTCGTTTAAATGCAGGCTGTCCGGAGCAGATTCCAGCGAAAGCCCGCCCTCCCCTGGAATGGGACGGAACGTATGGCTCACGCCGAACAGGTTGTCCGCAATGGTTATAATGGTTGCTTCAAATGCCTTTAAATCCGCAGGAACCGGCACATTGTTGTAAAATGCCTGAAGTTCCCGAAGCAGGTTGTCAGGCAGCTTTTTGCGGGCCATGGTCCGCTGTATCTGGGTGATGGTGGGAGGTGTTTCCAGCACAGGACCGGCCAGTATGACCACATCCCGGGACACAGGGGACAAAGATGCGCGTCCAATCCGTATGATATAGAGGATGAGGGAAAAATCATCGGTGAGCTTTATGATTTCCCCTACATGGCAGTCCTGTTGAACCAGATATTCCAGTCCGCTGTAATCATAATCAGAATAAAGCTTATATCTTAACTCCATATCCGCCTTATACAGGTTGGAGAAATCAGGTTCCACCTGAAGGCAGTTCACATGGTGGGCCTGGACAATCTGGGAAAACAGGTTGAGGATATCCGTATTCATTGAATTTTCCTTTCTTAACATAAAATTAATACGATTATTTTATGATTATTTATAATAATATTACACTATTATCCAGTATAACAGAAAATCGTACTATTTTAAAGCAATATCCTCTCTTTTTTATTCTTGGATTTTAAGGTACATTCCAATCAGCACAATTACTTTATGCGAAGGAGGAAGTCAATATGGGACAGATGGACAGCAACCCTTTTGCAGGATTTAAAAAGCAGAAGGACTATCTGATATGTGTTGATTCAGACGGATGCGCCATGGATACCATGGACATCAAACATTTTAAATGCTTCGGCCCCTGCATGGTAAGGGAATGGGGATTGGAAAGCTGGAAGAAAGATATTCTGGACCAGTGGAATAAAGTCAACCTGTATTCCATGACAAGGGGAATCAATCGGTTTAAAGCCCTGGCCCTTGTGCTGGAATGGGTTGACAGCCTATACTGCCAGATTCCGGGAATCCAGGAACTGGCAGCATGGACCAGGGAGGCAGACGAACTTTCAAACAGCTCCCTTGAGAGACAAATGCGTTCCTGCCCCAGTATCTGCCTTAAGAAGGCACTTGACTGGTCAGGGACAGTGAACCGGGAAATCAGCCGGCTTCCCAAGGCGGATATGAAGCCGTTTCCAGGCGTAAAGGAAGGCATCATGTTGGCGCATCAGTATGCGGATATTGCAGTTGTGTCATCCGCTAATCCGGACGCGGTGGCAGATGAGTGGGGCAGGCATGGGCTTTTGGCAGATGTAGATATCCTGCTGGCGCAGGACGCAGGCTCCAAGTCTTACTGCATTGGAAAGCTTCTGGAATATGGATATGAAAATGACCATGTGATGATGGTTGGAGATGCGCCGGGAGACTGTCAGGCAGCCGGGATGAACAGTGTGCACTTTTATCCCATCCTGGTAAACCGTGAATACGAGAGCTGGATGACCATAATGAAATCAGTGAAACGTCTGGTTGATGGTACGTTTACCCAGGAGTGGCAGAAACAGCTGAGGGATGGATTTGAAATGAATCTGAAGGCGTAGATGACAGCGGACGCACGGACACAGGAGTTTCACATTTACAAAGAGAAGGAGAACAGGACAATGGTAGATTTAAGAAAGAAACCGTACTATCTTAACGAGGAACAGGTAAAATGGGTGGAGGAAACCATAAGTTCCATGAGCCTGGAAGAAAAAATCGGGCAGCTTTTCGTAAACATGGTAGCTAATGCGAAGGAGCGTAAGCCTGAAAATATTAAGGCGGTAATTGATACATATCACCCGGGTGCCATACGATACCACAATGCACCTAAGGAGGAATTGTGGGAAATGTCAAAGAACCTGCAGGATGTATCCAGAATCCCCCTTCTCATTGCATCCAACTGTGAGATGGGCGGAAACGGCGGGGTCAATGAGGGCACGCCTCTTGCCAACGGAGCCGCCATGGCGGCCATGGACAGCGAGGAAGCTGTATACGAGATGGCTTCCATCAGTGCGAAGGAAAGCGCGGCCGTGGGATGCAACTGGAACTTTGCACCGATTGTGGACCTGACTTACAACTGGAGGAATACCATTGTCCAGCTCAGGGCGTTCAATGATAAGCCGGAGGATGTCATCCGGTATGCAAAATCCTTTTTTAAGGGCATGAAGACACAGAATTTTGCCACCTGCATGAAGCATTTCCCAGGAGACGGCACGGAAGAAAATGACCAGCACCTGATTATGGGCATCAATGATATGAGTGTGGATGAGTGGGATAAAAGCTTTGGACGGGTGTATAAGGAACTGATTGACGAGGGCTGCATGACCATCATGGCAGGCCATATTGCCCTTCCTGCCTATTCCAGAAAACTCTGCCCTGGCATTAAGGACGAGGACATACGCCCCGCTACCCTGGCCCCCGAACTGATAAACGGACTGTTAAAGGAGCAGCTTGGATTCAATGGTCTTGTGGTCACGGATGCATCCCATATGATTGGTATGTTTGGCGCAACCATTCCAAGAAGGGAACAGGTTCCGGGTGCAATTGCAGCCGGGTGTGACATGTATCTGTTCTTTAATGACAGGGACGAGGATTTCGGATATATGATGGAAGGCTACCAAAACGGCACCATCACAGAGGAGCGGTTAAGCGATGCCCTTCACAGGATACTTGGAATTAAGGCAGCCCTCAATCTCCATGTGCTTAAAGCAGAGGGGATGCTGGTTCCGCCAAAGGATAACCTGGCTGTCGTGGGATGCAGGGAGCACCACGATGCAGCGGCCAGGATGGCGGACCGTTTTGTGACACTGGTCAAAGACCGGTGTAATTACCTTCCCATGACAACGGACCGGTATAAAAAACTGAAGCTGGTCTACATCGGCTCCGAGGCCACGGTGATTGCAGGCACAAAATTCAAGAGCAATGATGATGAAATCATAAAAGATATTGTCACCCAGCTGGAAGCACAGGGGTTTGAAGTGGATGCAATGGTAGACCAGAAAAAGGGAAAGATGGAAGCATTTAAAAGCAGATTTGACGCAGTGCTTCTGGTACTGAATGTGCAGGGCTTTGCCCAGTTCAACACCATGCGCGTGAAATGGGATGAACCGGCCAAACAGCCATGGTACATGTCGGAACTTCCAACCTTTGTTGTGTCCTTAAGTTATACGAATAACCTGATTGACGTACCTATGGCGCGCTGCTACATTAATGCTTATATGCCCCACCATGAGGCATTTGAGGCAGCCCTTGATAAGATGATGGGAAAGAGTGAATTCAAAGGACGCTGTAATGACAATGTTTTCTGCGGAAGATGGGAAACAAGATTCTAAGGGGAGATAAGAAGATGGAAGACAGACAGAACAGGCCCTTTGGGCTGAGAGATAAAATAGGTTATTTATTCGGGGATTTCGGCAATGACTTTACATTTATGTTTGCCAGCACATTCCTCATGGTGTTCTATATGAAGGTACTGGGTATCCCTGGTGCCATGGTGGGAACCCTGTTCCTGGCAGCCAGGGTGGTGGATGCATTCACGGACATTACAATGGGACGTATTGTGGACGTGTGCAGACCGGGAAAGGACGGTCGGTTCAAACCATGGATACGCCGTATGGCGGGGCCGGTGGCAATTGCCAGTTTCCTGATGTATCAATCTTCACTGGCCGGTGCATCCATGACCGTCAAGGTCGTATATATGTATGTGACCTATCTGTTGTGGGGAAGTATCTGTTATACAGGTATCAATATACCTTACGGCTCCATGGCTTCCGCTATCACGGATAAGCCGGATGAGCGTACGGCCCTGTCCACGTTCCGTGGCATCGGAGCTAATCTGGCCCAGCTGGTCATCGGGGTTCTTGGGCCTGTCATTATCTATACCACGGATGAGGGCGGCGCCCAGGTAATCCGGAATGACGGAGCCATATTCCCGGTCATGGCAGGTGTCTTCTCCATATGCGCCATTATCTGTTATATCATCTGCTATAAGTGCACCACGGAAAGGGTGAGGATTGAAAAGGACCCGGATGCTCCTAAGGTGACGCTGGCAAAGACCTTTGCTACCATATTTTCCAGCAGGGCCATGCTGGGAATCATCGGGGCGGCGTTGTTCCTGATGCTGAGCCAGCTGCTGATCGGCGGCCTTAATAATTACCTGTATGCGGATTACTTTGGGGATATTAAGGCATTTTCCAGCTATACATTCATCAATATCATGCTGTCTCTTGTGCTGGCAGCCTTTGTCGGCGGCATTACCAGGCGCATGGGCAAGAAGGAAGCCGCTGTGGTGGCCACGGCGTTTACTGGTGTGGTTTACCTGATATTATTTGTGCTGAAACTCAGTAACCCGTGGATTTATATGGTGTCAGCCGCAATCGGTTTCCTTGGCGTGAACTTCTTTAACCTGGTTATCTGGGCTAACATCACGGATGTTATTGACGATGCAGAAGTAAAGAATGGAAAAAGGGAGGACGGGACCATCTACGCTGTCTATTCCTTTGCAAGAAAGGTGGGCCAGGCCCTGGCCGGCGGGCTGAGCGGCTATGCGCTGCAGATGATTGGCTATGAGTCGGCGGCCAAAATACAGACACCGGAAGTCTTAAATGGCCTCTATACCATCTCCACCCTGGTTCCCGCGCTTTTGTTCTTCTGTGTGACCCTGATGCTGCTCTTTGTATATCCTTTAGGAAAGAAGAAAGTAGAAGAGAACTCCGCAATCCTGAGGGAACGCAGGGCTGCCCGATAAAAACAGCAACAAAAAACCATCATCGGTGGGTTAAGCCGGTGATGGTTTATTCATTACCAATTCATTCGTCATCTCTATAAATTAAGCGATGGAATTAACAGCCTTGGATAAACGGGATACCTTGCGGGAAGCCGTATTGCTGTGATATACTCCCTTGGTACAAGCCTTATCAATCTCAGAAGTAGCAGCCAGTAATGCAGTCTGGGCAGCAGCCTTGTCCCCAGCAGCAATAGCAGCGTCCACCTTCTTGATAGCGGTTTTAACCTTGGATCTGATCGCCTTATTTCTTGCAGCCTTAGTCTCGTTTACTAAGATTCTTTTCTTTGCAGATTTAATGTTAGCCAATGAAATACACCTCCGTTTCTTTACGTATAATCTTTGTGTTTTCCATCAAAGTCTGGACACGGACAGTTTAATGTAAACATACTATTGTATTCTAGCTAATCTGGAACGGAATGTCAAGACAAAAATGGAGTAATTTTCAAGAAAAACAATAGAAATCATAAGAATCCTGTCTGTGGCAGCCAGAATCCCTTGTTATAAGCCCTGGCGGTTGAATATAACCCGTTCCGGCATGATTTCCAAAAGGGAGCTTAAGAGTTTTTCAAAATTCTCATCCGTGGATTCACAGCGTCCAATCCGCTCACCGCCCTTGTAAAAATTCATGATGGTCCTTCTGCCCCAAAAGCAGACCTCAACTTTTGTAAGGTCTGAATACCTGAACCTGACGGTCCTTCCCCAGAGCTTATGGATTACAATCCCTCCGGGGCCTGCAATTAATTTGCGCCCAAACTGTGATGCGGCCAGGGAAAGGGCAATGAGGCCCAGGAATATGCTCATGATCCAAAACTGCTCACTGACCGCCCTGGAGAGAAGCAGGACGGTCATGAGCATTGCCAGATATATGCCCAAATCATTGGGCCTTACGTAAATCCTGTCCTTCTTTTTACCTCTCTCCATAAAGAATCCTCCGGCGCGGCATACATTGTCTTCCAGGGTATGTTCTGAATCCTGATATACACTTTGATAAGTATCTGAATCCTGATACGTATATTTTATAAGTATATTTTAATCTGTCTTCCCATCAATGTCAAACCACATCCACCCTGCGCTTTGCCCCGTATCATGGAATAAAAATCTGCTATTTTGCCTAAAATAACCATAGTAAACGTACAAATATCAGGCGAGAGGTGAATGGGTATGCAGGAAAATGATGCCGTAGAGGCAGTAAATACAGGGTTACAGGGAGGGTTTGACATAAGGACCGACCTTGCGCTGGAGCAGAGGGAAAGCTTTGAGGGGGACGGCGGCGAGATATCCGGGGTTAAGCTTAAGGAGTGGCATCACCAGAAAAGCCAGGTTAAGCTGACCGAGGTGAAAATACTCAATGACCAGGGAGCCAGGGCTATGGGCAAGCCCAAGGGCACCTATCTGACACTGGAGGCCGACCGCCTGTCCAAGGCGGATGATGAATATCACAGTGAGATATCAGAAGAGCTGGCGCACCAGATAAGGAAGCTGATGAGTGAGATGATTAACTGGAAGGAAAAGGACCTGCCGTCGGTACTGGTGGTGGGTCTTGGCAATCGTTCAGTCACCCCGGATTCCCTGGGGCCAAGGGTACTGGGAAACCTGCAGGTTACCAGGCATCTGGACGGACAGTATGGGGAAACCTTCTTAAAAGACAGGAAACTTCCCGCCATCAGCGGGATAGCGCCAGGGGTCATGGCACAGACAGGGATGGAGACAGCGGAAATCCTGAAGGGAATCATCAATGAAACCCATCCGGATCTGATCATTGCCATTGACGCCCTGGCAGCCAGAAGCGTGCGCAGGCTTGGAACCACCATACAGCTTACGGATACCGGAATCCATCCAGGCTCAGGCGTTGGGAACCACAGGCACAGCCTGACCCGTGAAAGCCTGGGGGTCCCTGTGCTTGCAATCGGGGTGCCTACCGTGGTTGGGGCGGCGGCCATTGTCCACGATACGGTGTCCGCCCTGATACGGGTCCTGGCGGACAATGATAAGACAAAAGGAACAGGCAGCTGGATTGAGGATATGGATTCAGACCAGCAGTACCAGCTGATACGGGAACTGCTGGAGCCGGAATTCGGCCCCCTGTACGTGACCCCGCCTGACATCGACCAGTCCGTGAAACAGCTGAGCTTCACCATATCAGAGGGAATCCACCAGGCTGTTTTTCCGTAGGAAAACCAGTGGCTGCTATAAAGAGAAGGATGAATGACAAATGAATGAAAGTAGCCAATGACAATGATGAATGACAAATGAATGACAGTAGCCAATGACAATGATGAATGACAATGTGTAATGACAAGCCTGAAATGCAGATGTACCCGCCATGGAATAAAAAACGCAATATCCATATCACACCTGCATATCATGATATTAGAGCGTATTTGAAAATCCGTTTCTGCTATCCTTCTTAAGGAATCCGTCACAGGACGTCCTATAGGACGCTTCTTACAGCGCCCCTTAGGACAAAGCCTGTCCCACTCCGTGGCATATTTGGTCCCGGTCCGGTCCGTGCAGCCTGCTGTGTCTTCCAAGCCGGGACCCTAATTTCCCATAAGGTGTGACACACGGCTGGCAGAAAGCATTTTTCAAACACAACCTAGTATGATGACAGGTGAAAAATGATATGAGATTAAGACGTGGAGGCTCAGGGCGGCTGATGCGCCGGTTTCTGGCCGGCACGATTCTGCTTATGCTGCTGCTTCTCGGCGGACGTTTCATTGGCCGGGCCGCGGGCAGCATCCCGAGAAATGATTACAGGAACATGATAAAAGCCGGAGGCCAGTGGCTGGTGGAGACCATATGGACCCAGGCCCGCCCCGGGGAGCAGATAGGGAGGGGACAGGATGGCGACGGTCAGCATCAGGGAATTACTGACCCTGACCCATCCTACCGGAAATACCAGACGGTCAGGACATTTTACCAGGAACACCAGTATCTGGCCTGGTACGGCAATGAGGAGACCGGACAACAGTCGCTGGAGGAACCAGGCAACCTGATGGCATCAGGCCAGGGGAGTATGTCAGGCCAAGGAAATATGTCAGGCCAAGGAAATACATCAGGTCAGGGAAATGCATCAGGCCAGGCAAATACACCCGGCCAGCTATACACCACGGGCCAGAGCGGAGTGCTGCCCGGCGGCAATGTCCTTCAGGCCTCGGAAACCCTTACCGGCACCCTGAACCGCCCGCTTACCGGCAATACATATGTAATGGAGCAGCTGGCGGATTATGACTTCCTCATGAAACATTTTTATAGCGTACATACTTCTACCACAGCCGGAAGGGACCTGATGGATGCAAAGACCCTTCTGAGCAAAGACATGTCTATGAAGGGGGACAATTCCAAGCCCCAGATCCTGATTTACCATACCCATTCCCAGGAGGCGTTTGCAGATTCCGGTCCGGGCCAGACCGTGGTTGGGGTAGGGGATTACCTGACAAAGCTTCTGGAGGACAAAGGTTATAATGTATATCACGACAAGTCTGTATATGATTTGAAAAATGGACAGCTGGACCGCAGCAAGGCCTACAATTACGCCCTGGACGGGATAACGAACATCCTGCAGCAGAACCCGTCCATCGAGGTGGTGCTGGATATCCACCGTGACGGGGTGGGTGAGAACCTGCATCTGGTGACGCAGGTGGACGGAAAGGATACTGCCCAGATCATGTTTTTTAACGGCCTGAGCCAGACCCCGGAAGGTCCGATTGAATATCTCCAGAACCCGAACCGGGAGGATAACCTGGCCTTCAGCCTGCAGATGCAGCTGGATGCAGCGGCCTACTATCCCGGCTTTACCAGGAAAATCTATCTCAAGGGACTGCGCTATAATGAGCATCTGCGTCCCAAGTCCAGCCTGATTGAGGTGGGGGCGCAGACCAACACATATCAGGAGGCGTTAAACGCAATGGAACCCCTGTCGGAGCTGTTGGATATGGTACTGTCAGGAAAATAAAGGGACCCCGGGGACTTTATGGGCAATGCAGAGGCATAATCAAAACAAAAAGTTGCACTCAGAAGCAAAAAATGGTATATTCTACTAAGCGAAACCAGTGCGCGGGGCTTTCCCCGCAATGCTGGCTAATAGACTGTAAGAAACCTGAATGTGAGAAAGGAACCAATATGGCCCACGTTGACCAAAGTAAAATCAGAAATTTTTGTATCATAGCACATATCGACCACGGCAAGTCCACCCTGGCTGACCGTATCATTGAGAAGACCGGCCTGCTGACCAGCAGGGAGATGCAGGAGCAGGTACTGGACAATATGGATTTGGAGCGGGAGCGTGGAATCACCATCAAATCCCAGGCTGTCCGCACCGTATATAAGGCAAAGGATGGGAATGAATACATTTTCAACCTTATCGACACCCCGGGACATGTAGACTTTAACTATGAGGTATCCCGCAGCCTTGCGGCCTGTGACGGCGCGGTGCTGGTGGTGGACGCATCCCAGGGCATAGAGGCCCAGACACTGGCCAATGTGTATCTGGCCCTGGACCATGACCTGGACGTGTTCCCTGTCATTAATAAGATTGACCTGCCAAGCGCGGAGCCTGAGAGGGTGGCTGCGGAGATTGAGGATGTGATTGGCCTGGATGCCAGCGACGCGCCCCATATATCCGCCAAGACAGGGGTCAACATTGAGGATGTGCTGGAAGCCATTGTCCACAAGATACCGGCCCCCGAAGGGGACCCACAGGCGCCGCTTCAGGCCCTGATTTTCGACTCTACCTATGATTCCTATAAAGGGGTCATCATTTTCTGCCGTATCATGGAGGGCACGGTGAAAAAGGGCACCCCTATCCGGATGATGGCAACCGGGGCAGAAGAAGACGTGGTGGAAGTGGGATATTTTGGCGCCGGACAGTTCATACCGTGTGAAGAGCTGAGCGCCGGCATGGTAGGATATATCACAGCCAGCATTAAGAATGTAAGGGATACCCGGGTCGGAGACACAGTGACAGGGCGGGACAACCCCTGCGCCGCCCCTTTGCCCGGCTATAAGAAGGTAACCCCCATGGTGTACTGCGGCCTTTACCCTGCTGACGGCGCCAAGTACAATGACCTGAGGGACGCGCTGGAAAAGCTTCAGCTCAATGATGCCTCCCTGTTTTATGAACCGGAGACTTCCCTTGCCCTGGGATTTGGATTCCGCTGCGGTTTCCTGGGCCTGCTTCATCTGGAGATAATCGAAGAGCGCCTGGAGCGTGAATATAACCTGGACCTTGTCACCACCGCCCCTGGAGTTGTGTACCGTGTATATAAGACCACGGGAGAGATGATTGAACTGACCAACCCTTCCAACCTTCCGGACCCAACGGAGATTGAATATATGGAGGAGCCTATTGTCAGCGCTGAAATCATGGTGACGACTGAATTTGTAGGACCAATCATGACGCTCTGCCAGGAGCGCCGTGGTAATTACCTTGGCATGGAATACATTGAGACAACCAGGGCACTGTTAAAATACGAACTGCCCCTGAATGAAATCATTTACGATTTCTTTGACGCCCTCAAGTCCCGCTCCAGAGGATACGCGTCCTTTGATTACGAGTTAAAGGGCTACGAGCGTTCCAGCCTGGTGAAGCTGGACATCCTGGTCAACCGGGAGGAGGTGGACGCCCTTTCCTTCATCGTCCATGCGGATTCTGCTTATGAGCGGGGCAGGAGGATGTGTGAACGGCTTAAGGAGGAAATCCCCAGACACCTGTTCGAGATTCCCATCCAGGCTGCCATCGGCGGCAAGATCATTGCCCGTGAGACGGTGAAAGCCGTGCGCAAGGATGTGCTTGCCAAGTGTTACGGCGGTGATATCAGCCGTAAGAGGAAGCTTCTGGAAAAGCAGAAGGAAGGCAAGAAACGTATGCGCCAGATTGGCAATGTAGAGATACCACAGAAGGCGTTCATGAGCGTGTTGAAGCTGGATGAGGAATAATCATCCCATGAATAACAGGCGTATCGGATGCCATGACGATTTCATACAGGGTGCTAACCCTTCATACAGAACGGATGAGATGACCACATTATGACAAGCAAAAATAAAAAGCCCATGGAGCTGTATGTCCATATACCCTTTTGCGCCAGGAAATGCCTTTACTGTGATTTCCTGTCCTTTAGGGCGCTGGCATCGGTCCATGAGGCGTATACCGCACAGCTGATACGGGAGATAGAAGCGCAGGGTGCCTTTTGCCGTGAATACCAGGTGACAACCATATTCATAGGGGGAGGCACTCCTTCTGTCATGGAGCCATGTCTGATAGCGGATATCATGCGCGCGCTCAAATACCATTTTGACGTGGCGGAGGATGCGGAGATTACCATAGAGGTGAACCCGGGAACCCTGCTTTACAACAAACTCCATATCTACCGTGAGGCAGGAATCAACCGTCTGAGCATCGGCCTTCAGTCCACGGATAACCGGGAGCTGAGGGACCTGGGAAGGATACACACCTTTGAGGAATTCCTGAAAAGCTTCCAGTGTGCCAGGATGGTTGGATTCTCTAACATCAATGTGGACTTGATGAGCAGTATTCCGGGGCAGACCCTGGAGTCTTTTAAGAATACGCTGAAAAAGGTTGCCATGCTGAAACCGGAGCATATATCTGCCTACAGCCTTATCATCGAGGAGGGGACTCCTTTCTGGGACCATTATGGGCAGGGAGCGGCTGGCAGCTGGCGGTCAGCCGGCCAGGATGGTAAGGAACATCCTATGGCCGCTGACGGCCCGGCTTTTCCGCCGCTTCCGGATGAAGACACGGAAAACAGGATTTATCACCTGACCAGGACCTTCCTCACGGAACAGGGATATGGGCGTTACGAGATATCCAATTATGCAAAGCCCGGTCATGAGTGCCGGCATAACATCGGCTACTGGACAGAGGTACCCTATCTGGGGCTGGGACTGGGCGCATCCTCCTATCTGGGCGGATGCAGGTTCAGCAATACCAGTGACCTGGATATGTATCTGGGTCTGGATTTTAACCGGGCGCCGGAGGAAGTCCTTGAACAGCTTCACGGCCCCCTGCAGGAACTGTCCAGGGAAGCCAGGATGGAGGAATTCATGTTTCTTGGACTGCGCCTTACAAAAGGGGTATCCGGGATTGATTTTGTTTCCATGTTCGGCATCAAACTGGAGACTGTGTTCGGTCCTGTCATGGAACGTCTGATATCCGACGGGCTTCTGGAGAAAAACGGGGTCTGGATTTCCCTGACCGAGTGGGGGATGGATGTGAGCAATTATGTGCTGAGTGAATTCCTGCTGTCGTGATTTGTAATACAGGCATTTGAAACACAGTCATGAATACGGGGACATCAAAATATATTGGGAGGAGAGGACGGATCATGCCGGACATGACCATACGTGAACACATGAGGGAGCGGCTGAGGGCGGAAGCGGACCCGGAATACAGGGAGTTCCACAGCAGGCTCCTGCCCGGAACCGCGGGAATCCTGGGAGTGCGCACTCCGGTCCTGCGGGCCTTGTCAAAGGAACTGCTTAAAGGGGACTGGAAGGAATACATAAGCCAGGTCCAGGCCGCCTGGAAGGCGGATGGACAGGGGGATGATGGGGTTTATTACGATGAACTGATCCTCTGGGGACTCTGTATATGCAGGGGATTTAAAAAGTGGGAGGATGCGGCGCCTTATATCACCGGATTCATACCAGCCATCAACAACTGGGCCGTATGCGATATTTTCTGCGGCTCCCTGAAAATGGCAGGCAGATACAGACAGGAGGCCTGGGAATTCATCCAGCCCTATCTGGAGTCAGGACAGGAGTACGGCATACGGTTCGGCGTTGTCATGATGCTGTCCCACTTCGTGGATGAAGACCATGTAAAAGAAGCGCTGGAGCGTATGGACGCAGTCAGGCATGAGGGATATTATGTGAAAATGGCCGTGGCCTGGGCCTTGTCCATCTACTTCATCAAGCTTCCTGAGGCGGTAATGCCTTATCTGGAACAGAATCATCTGGATGACTGGACCTACAACAAAGCGCTGCAGAAGATTACGGAATCCTTCCGGGTGGACCAGGAGACGAAGACAGTCATCAGGTCCATGAAGCGTCCGCTGAGACCGGCTTGACCATCAGGTCCATGAAGCGCCTGTTGAGACCGGCTTGACCGGAAAAATAGTTGTGATATCAGATTACCTGTGCTACAATCGAATTAATTCTGAAAACGTTGGCAATCAATACAGAAAGGAGCGTATGTATGGGTAATCTGATTAACAAGGCAGTGGATGATTTTAAGGTACAGGCATATGACCAGGGCAGGTTCAGGGAAATTACCAGGGAAGACACGCTGGGCCATTGGTCCGTGTTCTTTTTCTATCCTGCGGATTTCACCTTTGTATGTCCCACGGAGCTTGGGGACCTGGCTGACTTCTATGATGATTTCAAGGAGGCTGGCTGTGAGATTTATTCTGTCTCAGAGGACACACATTTTGTCCATAAAGCATGGGCGGATGCTTCGGACACCATCAAGAAGATCCGGTATCCCATGTTAGGCGACCCGGCAGGCGTGCTTGCAAGAAGCTTCGGCGTTCTGGTGGAGGAAGAGGGCCAGGCCTTAAGGGGGACTTTTGTGGTGAACCCGGAAGGAAAGATTAAAGTGTACGATATCCATGACATGGGCATCGGCAGGAACGCACAGGAGCTGCTGCGCAAGGTCCAGGCAGCCCAGTTCGTGGAAGAGCACGGTGACCAGGTGTGTCCTGCCAGGTGGAAACCGGGTGAAGAGACACTGACTCCCAGCCTGGATCTGGTTGGAATGCTGTAAGGAGGTGGCTGTTACGATTGATCTTACAAGGATTCCGGAAGAAAGCAGCCTGATTGACGAGGGGCTGAAGACACAGCTTTCCGGCATTTTCGGTAAAATGGAAGGCCGGGTGGCCATAAAGGCGGTGGTGGACCTTTCAAGGGAAAAGGACTGTGAGCAGGCGGCGTTCTTAAAGGCGGTTTCAGCCTTAAGCGATAAGCTGGAGCTGGAACTTTACGCGCCCGAGGAGGCCGGACAGGTGCCTGAACTTAATACACAGTGGCTTCCCGTCACCGGGCTTTACAGGGACGGCCGGTATGGCCGGGCATCGTTTCACGGTGTGCCGGGCGGCAAGGAGATTAATTCCTTCGTGCTGGCAATTTATAACCTTGCAGGCCCCGGCCAGGAGATGTCCCGGGGACTGAGGAAGAAGATTGACAAGCTGGATAAAAAGACCAACATCAAGATCTGCGTTTCCCTGGCCTGCCATCACTGTCCGGTCGTGGTGTCGGCCTGCCAGCGCATCGCCATCCTCAATCCCAATATTGAGGCTGAGATGATTGACGCGGCGCTTTATGAGGACCTGGTGGCAAAGTATGATATCAAGAGGATACCCATGATGATCTTCAATGACAGCGAAATCCACATGGGAAGCAAGGAAATCGAGGAAATCGTCACTTTGTTAAAATAATAACTAAAAAATGGAAAATAAAGCAAAAAATTCATTAATTATGCATAAAAAATTCGGTACTTATTGAGAAAAAACTGTAAGAATTTTAAGAAATAAATATAATGTGTTGCAAATCTATGTGCATTATGCTATATTGGATTTAGACAAATAATGGTGCTGAGATGATGAGAGCATAGTAGAACGACAGAAATGTTGGTTTAACGCTATGCTCTTTTTTGTTTTTGTTTGAGAAGGAGGGGGATTCCAATGGACCAGAAATTTTATGACCTGATTGAATCAAACCCGGTCATAGCGGCTGTCAAGGACATGGATGGACTGAATGCCTGCTGTGCCAGGGAAGAGATCAAGGTGGTATTCATTCTTTTCGGAGACATCTGCAACATCGGGACAATCGTCAGCCAGATTAAGCAGGCAGACAAAGTGGCAATGGTACATGTTGACCTGATAACAGGACTCAGCGGCAAGGAAGTAGCGGTTGACTTCATAAAGAACAATACATTGGCGGACGGCATCATTTCCACCAAACCCGGATTGATTAAGCGGGGCAGGGAGCTGTCCCTTTACACGACACTCAGGGTATTCGTGCTGGATTCCATGGCATTTGAGAACATTGAACATCAGATGGCCGTGGCCAGACCTGACATCATAGAAATCCTGCCGGGGCTTATGCCTAAGGTGATCCGCAGGGTGTGCAGACTGGTCCGTGTACCGGTCATTGCAGGGGGGCTTATATCAGACAAGGAAGATGTGATGGCTGCATTGTCAGCTGGAGCCATATCCGTTTCAACAACCAACCCAAAAGTATGGCTCATGTGACACAAAGGGAATCAATACGGAACTGAACTGGATTCCACGGGGAATGGAAGACGGTTTTAGTATAAATGATACATAAGCAGGTCCATGGATGAAAGCACCATGGAAGGAAATGGAGTGTATCACAACAAGTTAGGAACTTCCTCGATAGGAAATATCGTGGAAAGAAAAGGAGGGTTTTTATGGCAAAGTATGTAATGGCACTGGATTCAGGAACAACAAGCAACAGGTGTATCCTTTTTAACGAGAAAGGTGAGATGTGCAGCGTTGCCCAGAAAGAATTCACACAGTATTTCCCGAAGCCGGGCTGGGTAGAGCACGATGCCAATGAAATCTGGTCCACACAGCTGGGCGTAGCAGTAGAGGCCATGTCGAAGATTGGGGCGACGGCAGAGGACATTGCTGCCATCGGTATCACCAACCAGCGTGAGACCACCATTGTATGGGATAAAGAGACAGGAGAGCCTGTATACCATGCAATCGTATGGCAGTGCCGCAGGACATCTGAGTACTGTGACAGTTTGAAGGATAAGGGCCTGGTTGATACCTTCCGTGCCAAGACAGGACTTGTAATTGACGCATATTTCTCAGGAACCAAATTAAAATGGATCCTGGATAACGTAGAAGGCGTGCGGGAACGCGCGGAAAAGGGCGAGCTGCTGTTCGGTACCGTGGAGACATGGCTGATCTGGAAGCTGACCAAGGGCAGGGTCCATGTGACGGATTATTCCAATGCATCACGTACCATGCTGTTCAACATCAATACCCTGGAGTGGGATGACGAGATCCTGACGGAACTGAACATACCAAAGTGCATGCTTCCGGAAGCAAAACCGTCCAGCTGTGTTTACGGCAATTCCGATTCCTCCTTCTTTGGCGGGGAAATCCCCATTGGCGGCGCAGCAGGAGACCAGCAGTCCGCATTGTTCGGCCAGACCTGTTTCAATGCAGGCGAGGCAAAGAATACATATGGAACCGGCTGCTTCATGCTGATGAATACAGGCGAGAAACCGGTGTTCTCCAGCAACGGCCTGGTTACCACTATTGCATGGGGACTTGACGGCAAGGTCAACTATGCGCTGGAAGGATCCATCTTCGTTGCAGGCGCGGCCATCCAGTGGCTCCGCGATGAGATGAGGATCATTGATTCCTCGCCGGATTCCGAGTACATGGCCAAGAAGGTCAAGGATACCAATGGCTGCTACGTGGTTCCTGCATTTACAGGACTGGGAGCACCCCACTGGGATCAGTATGCAAGAGGCACCATTGTAGGCATTACCCGCGGCGTGAATAAGTACCATATCATCCGTGCAACCCTGGATTCACTCTGCTACCAGGTGAACGACGTACTGCAGGCCATGAAGGCTGATTCCGGCATTGAGCTGGCAGCGCTTAAGGTGGACGGCGGCGCAAGCGCCAACAATTATCTGATGCAGACCCAGGCTGACATCATCAACGCTCCTGTCAACCGTCCCATGTGCGTGGAGACAACGGCAATGGGCGCCGCATACCTGGCAGGCCTGGCAGTGGGATATTGGGCCAATAAGGAAGAGGTGCTTAAGAACTGGGCAATTGACCGGACATTTACACCTGAAATCTCTGAAGACAAGAGGACAGAGATGGTCACAGGCTGGAACAAGGCAGTAAAATGTTCCTATGGATGGGCAAAAGAAGATTAATCGTACGGGGTATGGAACTGTTGACGACAAATTAGACAAGGGGGTTTCTATATGTTGCCATATATTGCGGAGTTTTTAGGAACAATGATACTGATACTTTTAGGTGATGGTGTTGTAGCTAACGTTACGCTGAACAAATCCGGTATGAAGGGCGCTGGTTCCATCCAGATTACCTTTGCATGGGGCCTTGCGGTCATGGTTCCCGCGTTCATCTTCGGCGCTGCGTCCGGCGCGCATTTCAACCCGGCCCTGACCATTGCCCTGGCAGTGGACGGCAGCCTGGCATGGGGACTGGTCCCAGGATACATCGTGGCGCAGTTTGCAGGCGCATTTGTGGGCGCGGTACTGGTTTACCTGCTGTTCAAGGATCAGTTTGACGCAACTGAGTCAGCTGCAACCAAGCTGGGTGTTTTCTCTACCGGACCATCTGTTCCGAATATGGGACGCAACATCTTAAGTGAAGCAATCGGTACGTTCGTACTTGTATTTGCTATAAAGGGTATTGGCCAGGTAGCAGGTATTCCTGCTGGCGTTGACAAACTGCTGGTATTCGGAATCATCGTATCCATCGGTATGTCCCTTGGCGGACTGACAGGTTATGCCATCAACCCGGCACGTGACCTTGGACCACGTATTGCACATGCAGTGCTTCCGATTAAGGGCAAAGGCGATTCCAACTGGGGTTATGCTCCTGTTGTCATCATCGGGCCGGTTGTGGGAGCAGTGGTTGCAGCATTACTGTACCAGGCAATTCCGTGGGCATAAGTTTTATATAATTACATATTGATTGCGTGAGAGTGGAGCGGAGCAAATGGGTATGGAAACATACCTTGTTTGCTCCGCTTTTTATGAGGCAGTCGAAGGAAGGGAACGAGGAAAATGTATGACGTAATAATAATCGGAGCCGGAGTCGCAGGCTCTGCATCTGCAAGGGAGCTGTCCAGATATAAGGTAAATGCCTGTGTCCTGGAAAGGGAAGAGGATGTGTGCTGCGGGACTTCCAAGGCCAACAGCGCAATTGTCCATGCCGGATATGACGCGGCAGAAGGCTCCCTGATGGCTAAGCTGAATGTGGAGGGCAACCAGATGATGCCCGGCCTTGCGAGGGAACTGGATTTCCCCTTTAAACAGTGCGGATCCTTTGTGGTATGCCTGGACGAGGAACAGCTGCCCGACCTTCAGGCACTTTACGAGAGAGGCGTGGCAAACGGGGTGAAGGACATGGAAGTCATCACGGATAAGGCCAGAATCAGGGAAATGGAGCCTAACCTGACCGATGAGGTGGCGGGAGTCCTCTATGCACCGACCGCAGGAATTGTATGTCCATTTAACTTAAACATTGCATTGGCTGAGAATGCATATACAAACGGCATTGACTTCAAATTCAACACGGAAGTCCTTGATATTGAAAAGATTGAAGGAGGCTGGGCCTTAAAGACAAACCAGGGCGTGTATGAAACCAGATATGTGGTAAATGCATCCGGCGTCCATGCTGACACATTCCACAACATGGTCAGCCAAACAAAGATTCACATCACCCCAAGGCGGGGCGATTACTGTCTGCTGGATAAGAGCGCGGGAAACCATGTCAGCCGTACCATCTTTGCACTGCCTGGAAAGTATGGGAAGGGCGTACTGGTATCTCCTACGGTCCACGGCAACCTGATAGTAGGGCCTACAGCCATAGATATTGAAGATAAGGAAGCCACGGCAACCACAAGGGAAGGCCTGGACGAACTGATTGACAAGGCGGGGATGAATGTGAAGAACCTGCCCATGAGGCAGGTGATTACCTCATTCGCAGGCTTAAGGGCCCATGAGGACCATCATGAATTCATCATTGAGGAACTGGAAGACGCGCCCGGATTCGTGGACTGCGCCGGTATCGAGTCCCCTGGCCTTACCAGCTGCCCGGCCATCGGCAGGATGGTGGCAGGGATACTGAAAGACAAGATGGGGCTGGAGCCCAATCCTGATTTTGTGGGAACCAGAAAAGGCATCCTGGACCCGGACACCCTTACAAAGGAAGAACGGGCGGAGCTGATTAAGGAAAAGCCGGCTTACGGCAACATCATCTGCAGGTGTGAGATGGTGACGGAAGGGGAAATCCTGGACGCAATCCACAGGCCTCTTGGCGCCCGTTCCCTGGACGGCATCAAGCGCAGGACCAGGGCAGGGATGGGACGCTGCCAGGCCGGGTTCTGTACGCCAAGGTCCATGGAACTGCTTCACCGGGAACTGGGACTTCCCATGACGGAGATTACCAAGTCAGGCGGGGAATCGAAACTTGTAGTGGGAACCAACAAGGACAGAATATAGAAAGGAGCGCTTAAGATGAAAGAATATGATATCGTCATAATCGGCGGCGGTCCTGCGGGTCTTGCTGCAGCTGTGGCGGCCAGGGATAACGGGATAGAAAGCATCCTGATACTGGAACGCGACAGGGAACTGGGAGGAATCTTAAACCAGTGCATCCACAATGGTTTCGGTCTCCACACGTTTAAGGAGGAGCTTACAGGGCCGGAATATGCGGCCCGCTATGAGGAGCAGGTATTTGAACGGAACATTGAGTACAAATTAAACACCATGGTCATGGATATCAGCCATGATAAAGTGGTGACAGCCATGAACCGGGAGGAGGGCCTCTTTGAAATCCAGGCCAAAGCCGTAATCCTGGCAATGGGATGCAGGGAGCGCTCCAGGGGCGCGCTGAACATTCCGGGTTACCGTCCGGCCGGTATCTTCTCCGCCGGCACGGCCCAGCGGCTGGTGAACATGGAAGGCTTCATGCCCGGACGGGAAGTGGTGATCCTGGGATCCGGTGACATCGGGCTGATCATGGCAAGGCGTATGACCCTGGAAGGCGCCAAGGTCAAGGTGGTGGCTGAACTGATGCCGTATTCCGGCGGCCTGAAGCGTAACATCGTGCAGTGCCTCAATGACTACGACATCCCCCTGAAGCTGAGCCATACCGTGGTGGACATCCGGGGCAAGGAACGGCTCACGGGAATTACCCTGGCGGCTGTGGATGAAAAGGGGAAACCCATTCCCGGAACAGAGGAGGATTATACATGTGATACCCTGCTTCTGTCCGTGGGACTGATTCCTGAAAATGAGCTGTCCGGCTCCATGGGCGTGGAGATGAACTGCGTCACATCCGGCCCGGTGGTCAATGAAAGCCTGGAAACCAACATCGAAGGTGTATTCGCCTGCGGCAATGTGCTCCACGTACATGACCTGGTGGACTTTGTGTCCGAGGAAGCGGCGGCAGCCGGAAAGAACGCGGCCAAATATGTGAAGGACGGGGAACGGGCCGGAGGCGGACAGGAAATCGTCCTGAATGCAGTGGACGGCGTCCGCTATACGGTTCCGTGTACCGTTAATCCGGAGCGTATGGAGGATACCCAGATTGTCCGGTTCCGTGTGGGCAATGTTTATAAGAACTGTTACATCGGGGTTTACTTTAATGATGAACGGGTGATGCACAGGAAACGTCCGGTTATGGCTCCCGGCGAGATGGAGGAGATAAAGCTGGAAAAAGATAAATTACTATTGCATCCGGAACTTAAGACCATTACAATAAAGGTAGAGGAGGCATAAACCATGGAAAAGAGAGAACTTATCTGTATCGGTTGTCCAATGGGGTGTCCTCTGACCGTTCAACTGGAGGATGGGGAAATCCTCAGCATCACAGGCCAGACCTGTAGGCGGGGGGAGGTATATGCCAGGAACGAGGTCACCAATCCCACCAGGATTGTCACATCCACCGTCATGGTGGAAGGAGGCAAGGTGGGAAGGGTTTCCGTCAAGACAAAGGACAGTATACCCAAAGGAAAGATCTTCCAGTGTGTCAAGGCCTTAAAAGGCGTGACCGTAAAGGCGCCTGTGCACATTGGCGATGTGATTGTTGCCAATGTGGCTGATACGGGGGTAGACATTGTAGCAACCAGGAATGCGTAAGTGGAATGTCCGCGATTGAGCACCATCGTGGCAAGAAACAGACAGTCGGCAGCTGCCCAAAGGGAGGCTCTAAGCAACAGGAATGAAGCTTTCAGCGTCCGTAAAACAGCGGCCGGCTTCCTGTGGTTCATGAAGCAGGGCGGTAACTAACAGACGGGCCGTGTGAAAGCGGCCTCAGGTAAAGGAGGACTTTACATGGAGAAAAAGCAGCTGGATATCAACAACATGAACGGAATGACGGAAGAAGAGGATAAAACCTGCGGTCTTAATGATATGAACTGCGTGGCAGATGAAGAGGATAAGACCTGCGGCCTCAATGACATGAACTGTGTGGCGGATGAAGAGGACAAGACCTGCGGCCTTAACGACATGAACTGCCTGGGCGAGTAAGCGGGGAACGCAAAGCAGAGACTCCCGGAGGGAGTCCCTGCTTTGTGCGGTAATATAAGGGGCTGCATAGGGTCCTTATGGAGAGGGACCGTGCAGGCTGTCATGGAACTGTATCATAATAATATAAGGGGGTTCGCAATATGAAGAAATTTATCAACGATGTAGCGCTGGTAGAGGAACAGATGATTAAGGGCATGGTCAAGGCTTATCCGCAGTATCTGAGGAAGCTGGACTGCGGCAACGTCGTGGTGCGCGCGCATAAGAAGGAGGGCAAGGTTGCCCTGATCAGCGGCGGCGGCAGCGGACACGAGCCTGCGCACGGCGGGTTCGTGGGAACCGGGATGCTGGATGCGGCAGTTGCAGGAGCCGTGTTTACCTCCCCGACCCCGGACCAGATTTATGAGGGCATCAAGGCGGTTGCAACGGACGCAGGCGTGCTGATGGTTGTGAAGAACTATACCGGCGACGTGATGAACTTTGAGATGGCTGCTGAGATGGCCGAGATGGAGGGAATCACGGTTAAGCATGTGGTGACCAACGATGATGTGGCGGTCAAGGACAGTCTTTATACCGTGGGGCGCAGAGGCGTGGCCGGAACCATTTTCGTACATAAAATCGCGGGCGCCCTGGCAGAGGAAGGGGGAACCCTGGACGAGGTGCAGGCCGTTGCCCAGAAGGTCATTGATAATGTGAGGACCATGGGCGCTGCCACCCAGGCGTGTACGGTTCCCGCAGCGGGAAAGCCGGGATTTGAACTGTCGGATGATGAGATGGAAGTGGGAATCGGCATCCACGGGGAGCCGGGAACCCACAGGGAATCCATGAAGACAGCGGATGAGATAACGGATATGCTGCTGGAGCAGATCCTGGGGGATATTGATTATAATGGTTCTGAGGTTGCTGTCATGATCAATGGCGCAGGCGCAACGCCTCTTATGGAGCTGTTCATCATCAATAACCATGTATCGGATGTGCTGGCTGAAAAGGGAATCAAGGTTTACAAGACAATGGTGGGAGAGTACATGACATCCATTGAGATGCAGGGCTTCTCCATTTCCCTGCTCCGCCTGGATGAGGAGCTGAAGCGGCTGCTGGACGCCCCGGCAGATACTCCGGCCTTAAGATAGGGACCGGGTGAACGGATTATTTCCCCGCCTGTAACGGGCGGGGTTTTTATAATGATTATGATGTGAGGAAATCTCAGAAAGGTGGTCACCATGGCAGACAGTAAGAAAGTATTGGAAATCATCAGGGCAATCGGCCTTAAAATGGAGGAAAAGAAAGAGTATCTGACGGAATTGGACCAGCCAATCGGGGACAGCGACCATGGCATTAACATGGCAAGAGGGTTCGGGGCGGTGGAAGGCAAGCTTCCAGGTCTGGAAGGCAAGGATATCGGGACCATTTTAAAGACCGTCGGCATGACTCTTGTATCCACGGTGGGCGGCGCCTCGGGGCCGTTGTACGGCTCTGCGTATATGAAGGCGGGGATGGCCATGGCGGGGAAGGAAGAGATGGATATGGATGATTTCCTGTCCATGATGAAGACCGCGGTGGAGGCAGTGGAGCAGAGGGGCAAGGCAACGGTGGAGGAAGCCACCATGCTGGACGCCATGGTTCCGTCGCTGAAGGCCATGGAGGAAGCCGTGGCAGAGGGGAAGACCACAAAAGAAGTTCTGGATGCAGGTGTTCAGGCGGCATGGGCAGGAGCTGAGCATACCAAGGACCTGGTGGCCACCAAGGGGCGTGCCAGCTATGTGGGCGAGCGCGGCCTGGGCCATCAGGATCCGGGGGCAACTTCCTATTCCTATATGCTGGAGGTTGTGGCCGGACTTATGTGACTGGGATCATAAGGCGGCTGGAACGTGTTTGGAATATCATAGGAAAATGGAGAGGAGCAAAGATAAGGTATGGTAGGATTTGTGATTGTTTCCCATAGCGGGAATCTGGCTAAGAGCGTGGTTGAACTGACAGCCATTATGGCGCCCAGCGCAAGGATAGCGGCAGCGGGCGGCATGGATGACGGAGGATTTGGGACCAGCTTTGAGAAGATACAGGCAGCCATTGAGTCCGTGTATTCAGATGACGGCGTACTGGTGCTGATGGATATGGGAAGTGCGGTAATGACCACGGAGATGGTCATAGAGACATTTGAAGGTAAAAAGGTGGAGATGGTGGACTGTCCCCTGGTGGAAGGGGCGGTAGTTGCAACCATTGACTCTGTGGGTGGAATGGACTTTGAGTCAATCAAGAAAGCCCTGGCAGGAGTGGGGACATCCAGGAAGTTCTGAGACAGGCATGCTATATGGGGGCCGGGCTTACGCATTGGCACACCCTATTCTTTCCCCGTGATGGTTACAATCATCTTGTTGGGAAGGCATACAATGGTATCGCTGCTCAGGTGCTTCTTACCCTGGTGCACGCAGACCTTGTCAGGGCAGCTGGCTTCGCTGCACCAGATTTCCCCGTCTTTTACAATGAGATGGTTGGTGCCCCCGCCTGCGCCGGTGACAGTGAGTTCTGTATCCTTACTTAAATCCAGGGTCCTTACCACCTTGCCGTCCACGCTGATCTGGGCTGTGGCGGCAGGCGCCCTGTGTGAGACATAGTTAAATCCAAATACGGCCGCGGCAATCAGAAGGATAGCTGCGGCCAGTATCATATCGCGTTTTCCTAAAACTTTCATTGTTCAGCTGCCTGTTTCAGGCATTCCTCCACTCCGTTGATAAATGGATAGACATTGATGCTGACGGTAGAGACTGCATCGGTGGCATAACCATCCTGGTTGGCAAGTCCGTTCACCTTCTGGTGTTCAATGACGTATCTGCCCACTGCGTCTGCCTGGGCTTTCCAGGTGGGGCCGTTTTCCGTCATGACGTAGTGCCCGTCCATGCTCAGCTTCTGCTTGCCGTTGCCTTCGGCGTCAAAGGAATCCCATACGCAGGATACGATGATCCCGTTTGCCACGGTGATGCTGGTTGAATCCCTGTATCCGTTGGAATCAGGCTCCGGCGCTTCATAGGTATAGGTGCCGTCAGCCAGGGGAACCTCAGGCTGGTTGGTGGTGACAGGCCCTTTTAATGCGTGGTACAAAGGGTTCGAGACTGCTATGACGGCAATGGACATCACTGCCATGACAGCAATGCCGATGGCGCTTCTTGTGCTGGAAGTCATTGTTTTTCTGCTCATTGTATCACTCCTCAGAATTTAGTAGTAATGTGCCGTCTGAAAGGTATCCCGGCACATTGTTTATTTTATCACAATTAGAACGGTTATACAATCAAATTCCGCTGTAAGTTTAAACCAGGATGGATTGGGAGTGGATTGATAGTACGGGCATTGAAAACATACATTATATGGAAATCCATGGTATAATCCTTATAGGCGGGACTGAGGGAAGGAACCAGGCCGGGAGGGGGAAAGGTGTATGGATGAGCGGGAGAGGATTGAGGATAGAAGGGATTGCGGGGGGATGCAGGAAAATGATAAAGGGGATTCCGGAGGGATGCAGGAAGATGATAAAAGGGATTCCGGGGAGATACAGGAAGATGATAAAAGGGATTCCGGGGGGATGCAGGAAGATGATAAAAGGGATTCCGGAGAAATGCAGGAGATGGTTTTGGGCGGGGGCCAGGGAAAGGGCTACAAGAAGGGGCCGACGATTACCAAGTGCCTGATTCTGTTCTGTATCCTGTATTTTGTGTATCAGGGACCGGCCTGCGGCAGAAGGGTTACGTACCGGTTCGTGTTTGGCCCCGGACAATCCGCGCAGGCCGGGCTGGGTGAGCAGTATTATAATGACGGGGAATTTGAAAAAGCGGCGGAATACTATCAGCAGGTGGTGGATGACATCTATGCCAGGGGCGGACGGTTTCAGCCGGAGAACGGACCCCTGTATTACCGCCTGGGGGTTATCTACTATAATCTTGGGGAGTATGGACAGGCAGTTAAGTATCTGGATGAATCCGCGGATGTGGACCAGCGTACCTCCAATACAGAGGATCTGGCGTGGGATTATTTTGCCATAGGGAGGGTTCTCAGGGAAGCGGGAAAAAGTGAGGAATCAGTTGATTATTACAGGAAGGGCCTGAAGGCCATTAAGAAGGTCAGCGGAAATGATTCAGAGGATGCGGCTGAGTTTTTGATTGGCCTCGGGGACTCCTATAAAAAGAATGAGGAACATGACAAAGCGCTGGAATCCTATCGGCAGGCGCTGGAGATTTATGAAAAGCACCAGTCTGACCCGGTCTGGATATATATAAGGATTGCAAGGAGCTATGAGAAGCTGGATGATTATGCATCTGCGGAATCATATTATAGGAAAGCTTCACAGACTGGAAGCGCGGATAACTATACGATGGGCGTGATATGGTTTAATCTTGGCATGCTGTATCAGGATACCGGGAAGGGGGAAGAGGCATTTTCCCTGTATCAGGAAGCGTTGACACTGATTAATAAGGACGGCGGTTATGAGGCTGCGGAGTCATCGGTGCAGCATTACCTTGGGTCTGCTTACGCCGAAATTAAAAATGATTTGGACAGCGCCATCCGTTATTCTTTATCGGCCTGCCGGATTAGGGAGGAACTGGCATTGCCCCATCTGGAGGATAAGGAAAGGCTTGGGGAGTTTAAGGAACAGCTTAAGGGCTTTTATCAGGAATCCACAGGGGACGGCACGGATGATGGGTTTGAGTCCTGGTATTGGCAGCAGATGGAAGAGGGGGGCTTCCTGATAAATCCTTTGGATACATCCGGGAATATATGATATACTGGGATGTGTTTAAAAGACGTGTCATAAAAATGTGATTCAAAGGATGTGTTCCAAAATGATCCGGCAATGCATTGCAGGGCCGGACAGGCAGAGGTGTCATATGGTTGTAATCAACAATAATAAGAAGAAAGCAGGCAGACAGCGTATGTCCACCAGGAAGATAGCCCTGTTCGGGCTTCTGACTGCCCTGGCTGTTGTGTTAGGATATGTGGAGTCCCTGATACCGGTTTATCTGGGCGCGCCGGGGGTGAAGCTGGGATTGGCTAATCTGGTTACCATGATTGCCCTTTACTGTATGGGGGTAAGGGCTGCGATTGCCGTTAATCTGGTCCGTATCTTTTTCTCGGGTTTTACATTCGGCCCTGCATCAGCCATCCTTTTTAGTCTGGCGGGCGCAGGCTTAAGCCTGACTGTCATGGGGGTGTGTAAGAAGTTCCGTCTGTTCGGCATGGTGGGGGTCAGTATACTGGGCGGGGTGGCCCACAATATCGGGCAGTTTATGATGGCCGCTTATGTGGTCCATACCTTTGGGGTATTTTCGTATCTTCCCGTGCTTCTTGGGGCCGGAACCGTGGCCGGAGCCATGATTGGGCTGTTAGGCGGGATGGTGGTACAGCGGATCAGCCGGGTTTTCCGAGAAATTTGATATATTTCCTAAGAAATTGCCATTGTCTTGACAGCAGGGGCAGGATATAATTAATAGTAATGAGAAAATGGAGGGTGCTGATATGGTTTATAAAGCAATCAAAGGACTTGTACAGTATGGCCTTAACACTGGCCTTATCACTGAGGTGGATGCTATTTATGCCAGGAACCAGATCCTGGACGTAATGGGGATGGATGAGTACCAGGAGCCGGAAGGGGAAGGATTTGAGGGCGGCCTGGAGGAAATCTTAAAGGTTCTTATGGACCATGCCCATGAAACCGGGGTTTTGAAGGATGACAGCGTCGTATACAGGGATTTATTTGATACAAAGCTGATGAACTGCCTGATGCCGAGGCCAAGCGAGGTGGAGCGGGAATTTTGGGAGCTTTATAAGGTTTCCCCGGAAAAAGCCACGGACTGGTATTATAAGCTGAGCCAGGATTCGGATTATATACGCCGCTACCGGATTGTCAAGGATATGAAGTGGACCACCGATACCCGGTACGGCACGCTGGATATCACGGTTAACCTGTCCAAGCCGGAGAAAGACCCTAAGGCAATTGCGGCTGCCAAGCTTGCCAAGCAGAGCGGGTATCCCAAGTGCCAGCTCTGTATGGAAAATGTGGGCTATGCGGGCCGCGCCAACCACCCGGCCAGGAATAACCACAGGATCATCCCGGTTACGATTAATGACAGCCAGTGGGGATTCCAGTATTCTCCGTATGTATATTACAATGAACACTGTATCGTGTTTAACGGCCAGCATATTCCCATGAAGATAGATAAGGCCGCCTTCAGGAAGCTGTTTGACTTCATTAAGCAGTTCCCCCACTATTTCCTGGGATCCAATGCAGACCTTCCCATTGTGGGCGGTTCTATTTTGAGCCATGACCATTTCCAGGGGGGACATTATACCTTTGCCATGGCTAAGGCTGCCATGGAGAAGCATTTTACATATAAAGGATTTGAGGACGTGGAGGCTGGAATCGTGTTTTGGCCCATGTCCGTGCTGAGACTGAGGGCAGAGGATGCAGGCCGCCTGATTGAGCTGGGGGACGTGGTCCTTAATGCATGGCGTGGGTATACGGATGAAGCTGCATTCGTATTTGCAGAGACAGAGGGTGAACCTCATAATACCATAACGCCCATTGCGCGTAAGGTGGGGGATATGTATGAGCTGGACCTGGTACTGCGCAACAATATCACCACAGAGGAATTCCCTCTGGGCGTGTACCATCCCCATCAGGAACTGCACCATATTAAGAAGGAGAATATCGGCCTGATTGAGGTCATGGGTCTGGCGGTGCTGCCGTCCAGGCTTAAGACGGAGCTGGCTGAACTGGGAACCTATATAATAGAAGGAAGGGACATCCGCAGCAATGAAACATTGGAAAAACATGCGGACTGGGTGGATGGTTTCCTTCCCAAATATAAGGAAAAGGGTATTGCCGTTACTGCGGATAATGTGGAGTCCATCCTTCAGGAGGAAGTGGGATATGTGTTCGCCAGGGTTCTGGAGGACGCAGGTGTATATAAGTGTGATGAAGCGGGACGTGAGGCATTTGGAAGATTCTTAAGGAATGTTGGATTTTCGGAATGCTAAGATAAGATACAGGAACAGATAAGACACAGGAGTAGATAGGATACAGAAAAGATACAGATAAGTTACAGGAACAGATAAGACACAGGAATAGATAGGATACAGATAAGATACATATAAGTTACAGGAACAGAAGGCGGATTTGGATATGCTGAATCCGCCTTCTGTTTTTACATTTCACCCCTCCAACTTTTTGTAAAAAGTTTTTGCAAATCTTCTATCTGTTCAATCTTCCATAATTGATTTATGATAAAGCCTGTAAGGACAAGACATACTTCTTAAGCGCTTAAGAATCAGAGGTTTCAATATCCGGCATGGCCGGAAGGAGGTTATAAAGGGATGAGTCAATTAATTAATAAGAATTGTATTGTATTTGATATGGAAGGGGACAAGAAGGACATTATCCGCACCCTGGCAGGGGAGCTGCACAGGGCTGGCAGGATAACGGACGCAGAGGAGTTTTTCCAGGACGTGCTGGCAAGGGAGGCCATTGCGGCAACCTTTGTGGGCTTTGATATGGGACTTCCTCATGGCAAGACAGACCATGTGCTGGAGGCCAGCGTGTGCTTTGGCAGGACCAGGGGACCGGTGGTGTGGAATGAGGAGTCAGGGGATACGGTTGACCTGGTCATCCTGATAGCGGTTCCTTTGTGCGAGGCAGGGGACACCCACATGAAGATCCTGGCCAACCTGTCCAGGAAGCTGATGCATGAGGAGTTCAGGGATTCCCTGAGGAAGAGTGACAGGGAACAGGTATACAACATATTAAGTGAAGTTCTGGAGGGGTAGGAAGATGAAAGAGCAGTTAAGGATATTAAAGAAACATATATTGACAGGCACATCGCATATGATTCCATTTATCGTGGCAGGCGGTATCCTGTTTTCTCTGGCAGTCATGCTGAACCCGGAAGGGGCGGCAACGCCGGAGACAGGCTGGCTGGCAGGACTTGCACAGATCGGTTTGGGCGGACTGACGCTTTTCATCCCTGTGCTGGGCGGATATATTGCATATTCAATCGCCGACAAGCCCGGCCTTGCGCCTGGTATGATCGGGGCTTATCTGGCAAGGGAAATGGGCGCCGGATTCCTGGGCGGCATGGCCGCCGGCCTGATAGCCGGCGTTGTGGTCAAGGAGTTAAAACGGATTAAGCTTCCTATCGCGCTTAAGACACTGGGTTCCATCTTCATCTATCCGCTGGTGGGGACACTGGTTACCGGAGGTATCATTGTATGGGGCATCGGAGGGCCGATTGCAGCCCTTATGAACGGTCTTACGGCCTGGCTGTCCGGGCTGGGCGATGTGGGTAAGGTACCGCTGGCCTCCATCCTGGGAGCCATGACTGCATTTGACATGGGCGGCCCTATCAATAAGGTGGCAACACTGTTTGCACAGACCCAGGTTGATACGCTTCCATATCTGATGGGCGGTGTTGGCGTCGCCATCTGTACGCCCCCTATCGGCATGGGAATCGCAACGCTTCTGGCTCCTAAAAAGTACAATGTTGAGGAAAAGGAAGCTGGCAAGGCAGCCATCCTTATGGGCTGTGTGGGTATTACCGAGGGAGCCATCCCATTTGCGGCCAATGACCCCTTAAGGGTCATCCCGTCCCTGACTGTGGGCGCCGTGGCAGGCAATATCATTCCATTCCTGACAGGGGTCCTGAACCATGCGCCATGGGGCGGAATCATCGTGCTTCCGGTTGTGGAGGGGAAAATCTGGTATCTGATTTCTGTCCTGGCAGGTGGATTTGTGACAGCGGTTATGGTAAACTTATTAAAGAAGGATTATGTGGATGTAACGGTTGAAAAGGAAGATACCGTGGATCTGGATGAGATAACATTTGATGAATTTTAAAGAAGATAAATGTGGTAAAAATAAATAATTAGGATTGACATGGAGGACGATAAAATGAAAGTAGTAGGAATTACATCTTGCCCGTCAGGCGTGGCACATACATACATGGCGGCAGAAGCGCTTAAATTATCCGGCGAGAAGCTGGGGATGGAAGTAATCATTGAGACACAGGGCGGGGCCGGGGTTGAGAACCAGTTAAAGCAGAAGGACATCGACGAGGCTGCATGCGTGGTCATTGTCAACGATGTGGCCCTGGAGGGACTGGACCGGTTCAAGGGAAAGAAGGTCCTGAAAATGGGGGTTTCAGACCTGATTAAGAAGTCTGACGCTGTCATGAAGAAAATCCAGGATACCTTTCAGTAGGGTTTGTCAGGGGAGTGTATAAGATAAAGTAAAGGATGAGGGGAGCGGGGAGCGCTCCTCTTGTCCGTGTATCCATATGGGGCATGGCAGTCAGGGCGTCCGGTAAAGGAACAGGCAGGCGCCGTACAGGAGAAGAAGATTATGTTTAATGGGAGAATGCTTAATATCATCCGGTACCTGAAGGTGCAGGGGGAATCCACCTATAAGGCGGCGGCCAGGGATTTGGGGGTATCGGAGCGGAGCGTGCGGTATGATGTGGACCGGATTAACGATATCCTGTCCCTGGAACATCTGCCGGAGATTGAAAAACACTCCAAGGGCGTACTGGTGTATCCAAGGAACCTGGACTTAAAGGGACTGGAGGACGGCAATGAGGTGGTATATACCAGCCGGGAACGCATGTCCATCCTGCTGCTGATCCTGATGATACGCAGCGAGGACCTTAAGATAAACCAGCTGAGCCAGCAGTTCAGGGTGTCCAGGACAACGGTGAAGAATGATATGGCGGCCCTGGATGAGGAACTTAAGAAGGATGGGATGGGTATCGGGTATTCCGGACATTTTTACCTTTCCGGCCCAAAGCTTAAGCGGACCACCCTGATGAACCAGGAGTTCAGGAAATACATTGAGTACCTGATTAATCCTTTTACGGAATACAATTCCTATGAATTTTACTGTATCCATATCATACATAAGGCATTTGAGGGCATTTCCATTCCCAATGTGGTCATGGCGGTGGACGGATTACTGGAGGATCTGGGCTGTACCCTGACCAGCAGTTCCTACCTGTGGTACATGTCCAATGTGGTGGTGCTTATATGGTATGTACTGCATGACAAGGTCTATCCCCTGGATATCTCGGTGATGCCCGGCTATGACAGGGAGGTTTACGGCAGATTTGGGAAGGACCTGGAGGTAATCATAGGCAGGCCGGTATCAGGGGATTATATTGCCATGATGGCGAAAATGTTTGATTTCACCAATAAGATTGCAGGAGGAAAGGGGGAGGTGGACCCGGTCCACGCCCAGGCAGTGACATTTTCCCTGATTTCCTCCATGTCAAAACGGCTGAACATGCCCTTTGACAAGGACAGTTCCCTGGTGGAAGGGCTGCTAAACCACATGATTCCCCTGATACAGAGGATTAATAATCATGTAAGCATCAAGGATAACGTGGTTTCCCTTCTGGGTCCGAAGGAGCAGCAGCTTTACAATGTGGTGACCCAGGCCTGTAGCGAGGTGGAGACCCTTGACCAGCTGGGCAATGCGGATGAACTGGTGTACCTGACCATCTGCTTCATGGCCAGCATCCGGAGGATGAAGACAGCGCCCTACAAGAAGGTGCTTCTGGTGTGCGGGCACGGTTACGGCACCACCACCATGTTAAAGGAGGCGCTGCTCAGCGAATACCAGATCCACATCATGGACACCCTTCCTATCTATAAGCTGTCCTCCTACCCTGACTGGGCTGCCATTGATTATGTTTTGTCCACCATTAAGGTGAATAACAGCCTGCCAAAGCCGTGCATAACAGTAAGCCCCATCCTGCAGCAGGAGGACAGGGCGGCCATAGAGGGGCTTGGAATCCCCAGGAAGGCAATCCTTTCAAGCTATTATTCCATTGAGGAAAAGCTTGGGTTCCTGGATGAGGCAACGCGGGCCAGGGTGATGGATGTGGTGAAGAAGGAACTGGGTTACCAGACCGCCCAGGTGTTCCATAACCCCAGGAATTTCAGCAGCTTCCTGAAGTATGACTGCATTGAACTGGCAGAAGAGGCCGCGGACTGGAGGGAGGCGGTGCGCTTGAGCGCAGGGCCTCTGCTTAAGCGGGGATTCATTGAGGAATCCTATGTATCCAACATGATAGGGTTCATAGAAGAACAGGGCTTTTATGCTGTTTCCGACGGATCCTTTGCACTGCTTCACGGGAAAGGCGCAGAGGGAATCAGGAAGACCAGCTTAAGCCTTCTGGTAACAGGAAAACCAGTGGAATTCGGGGATAAGAAGGCCAATGTCATATTCTGCCTGGCCAGCCGCGACTCCAGGGAACATATACCGGCAGTGGTGACCCTGATGCGCATGGTGAAGACCACCTCCCTGATCCACGATTTAGTCCGGTGCAGGACGAAGGAGGAGGCGTACCAGTGCGTGCTTAACTGCGAGTTTGAGGTCCTTTGACTGTGGGGAGGATGGGGTTACGGTTACGATTACGCATGGGGCCAGTCTGTACAGACAAAAAATCCTGTGTTATAATGAACTGGACTTTGAAGATGAAATCAGGGAAAAGGAGTAAATGGATATGTTAGATGAGAGATGGGTATTTCATGAAAATGCAGAAGCAGTCCAGGCTGGACCGGGAGTTGTGAGAAGGGTCCTGGCTTACAGCAAGGATCTGATGTGTGTGGAGAATACATTTGAGAAAGGCGCGGTGGGCAGCCTTCACCATCATCCCCACACCCAGATCACATACGTTGTAAGCGGTGAATTTGAGTTTGATATCGAAGGTGAGAAAAAGATTGTAAAGGCCGGAGACACCATGCTGAAGCTGGATGGGGTGGAACATGGATGCGTATGCCTTGAGGCAGGTATCCTCCTGGATATCTTTAACCCCATGCGCCAGGATTTTGTGTAAATCCGTGAAAAGGATGGAGAAAAAATCCTGCTATACAGAACCATGCTGCACTGGTGATTCAGGCGAAAATACCGGCCAGCCCCAGGTCCTCCACCTTTTTATGGATATACCCTTTATCAATGGAATATAGCCCCAGGTCGTTCATGCGCCGGAACAGGCAGGAGCCGGAAAATGTATATTTTTCCCTCAGGCCTTCCGGCGTTTCCATTTGTTCCCTAACCCATGCAATGGCCTCGCCCACGGCCAGTTCCCGGGGGAATTCAAGGAGGGGACGGCCGGAGAGGAACTGCACCATGTTATGCCCGGCCAGGACGCCAGTGACAATGGCTTCTGTGTGGCCCACCAGAAGCCCCGCCTTTTCACCGGCACAGAACAGGTTGGCCCGCTGGTCCACCTTCAGGCTGTTGCTCCGCCTGCACATGGCAAGATAGCGCATGGAGTTGCCTTTCCCGCCTGCATACGGGTCTTCATAACGGGCGCATTCAAATCCCGGAATCTGGTGAAGCTTTTCCAGAGGGTAATAGGGAGTCATCATTTTGGCGTGTCCGGTGTCCAGCAGGATGATGTTTTCAGCAAATTCATCCAGGGCATATTGCTGGCAGGCCTTGATGGAAAGATGGTTTTCCCTAAGTTCCCGGGGAAGGGGGATGACGGCCACTCCATTTTCATCCAGGGCTTTTATGATTTCGGGGGACAGGGATTCCTTGAACAGCTTGCAGGACCCGCTCATGGCCCCATATGAGCCGTCATGGGCTTCCGCCTTAAGTTCGGTAAGCCCGGTAAGGCCGCAAAGGCTGATGCGCCCGCCGAAGCTGGGGCAGCGCAGCACGCACATGGCGCATCCGTTTCCATATTGCCTGCAGTTGTTCATAGGCCCGGCGGTTCCCGTGGCGTCGATGAACCCGTCGGCCTCATAACAGTTGCCATTGTCGTCACGGACGGACAGGATTGTGGTATTGTCCCCGGATAAGTCTGCGCTGGCCACCCTGGATTGCCTGTGTATGGAAACGCCCAACTGAAGCAGCCGCTGTTCTACTGCCACGGGCGTTTTTATTATATCATACAGGTCGGCGTGCTGATGGCCCGGAAAGGAAATGCATTTGTGGCGCAGGCATGTGTCCATGGCCCGGAACATATCGTCCCCGCCCATGGCAGCCATCTCCTCCGTGGCCGTGAAACGGCCGTTGTTGCGTATGATACCGCCTACCAGGCCTGTTCCAAGCAGGGAGTCCGTGCGCTCCAACAGGGTTACGCTGGCACCGTTTTTGGCTGCTTGGGCGCTGGCCGCACAGCCGGCCCATCCGCCTCCTACAATTACTATTTTCATAATCACGCCTCCTCCTGTATAGTAAGATTATATTATGTATCCGCAGGGATATAGACCTGCAAAATGAACAACCGCCATACCTGTATACAAGTATGGCGGTGCTTTTTCCTGCCGCAGGATTCCTATTTCTCAGTGTGGGGGAGACGGCCCCTGAGGAACCGTTTCCTTAACTCGTTAAGACTGAAGGGAATCAGGGGGTACACATAACTCTTTCCTGCAATGGTCTTGTTAAATACAATGGCGCAGATGGCGATTACCGTGCCGATGATATATCCCCATACATTAAAGATAGCGGTCAGTATTAATATGATCACACGCATGAACTTCATGGCATAGCCCAGTTCAAAACTGGCCTGGGAATAATTGGCAATCGTCACGAATGCCATGTACAGCATGGTCTCACTGTTAAACCATCCGGATTTCACCGCATATTCCCCAAGCACGATACCTGCAATCACACTCAGCGGGGTGGTCAGCATGCTGGGGGTATTCACCGCTGCCAGCCGCAGGCCGTCAATGGCAAATTCCAGTATGAGCAGCTGCCATATGAGGGGCACGTTCAGGGGGTCGGACACGCGTATGAATGCCAGCCAGCCCGGGATATAGGCAGGATTCTGCATGAACAGGAGCCATGTGGGGGTCAGCATCAGGGCCAGGACGGAGATGGTCATCCTGGATAAACGCAGGTAGGTTCCTGTTACAGGTGGGAAGTAGTAGTCATCCGCCTCCTCGATGATGTCGAACACGGAGGAGGGAAGGATCATGGCTGAAGGGGAGTTGTCCACCAGTATGATGATATTTCCCTCCAGGACCGATGCGGCGGCCGTGTCCGGGCGCTCTGAAAATTTAAACTTGGGAAATGGATTGAACCATTTATACGGGAAAATGCACTCTGCCAGACTTTCCTGGTTCATGGTCAGGGCATCCACCTTCAGGTCCTTAATCCGGTCCTTTATTTTCTTCAGAAGTTGTTTATCCACCCGGTTTTCCATGTAGCAGATGGCGATGTCGGTGTGGGAGCTTTCGCCTGCGGACATGATTTCCATGGTAAGCTTTGGGTCGCGGATACGGCGGCGGATCAGGGCCGTGTTGAAAATCAGGGTTTCCACAAAGCCGTCCCTGGAACCACGCATGACCTTATCCTTCTCAGGCTCGCTTACCCCCCTGGAAGGGTAGGTGCGGCAGTCGATGGTGATACATTTGTCAAAGCCGTCAATAAACAGACAGGATACGCCGGACAGAAGCTGGGTAATCATGTCCGTTTCATTGGACAGCAGGCCGATTTCCCCATATGGGACATACTGTTTGGAGAAGGCGTGGGCGTCCTTTGGCATGTCCTCCGGCTTAATGGTGGAGAAGACCTGGAGGATTTTTAAGAGGGAATCATCCTTCGTAAATCCATCTATAAAATACAGGCAGGCCTCGCGGCCTCCGATGTGGACAATACGGTATACCACATCAAAATTCGTCTGGACATTCAGCTTTTCGTGAAGGTGGGTGATATTGTCTTTTAAATTTTGGGAAAATTCCATTGTTTATTCCTTTCTGCGCGACTTCAGATGAAAAAATTGCATAAAGTTAGTATGCACTGAGTAAATGTTATTATACATAAGTACATTTGTCTTTAGAGTAAAGACAAATGGGAGAAATTTATATAAAAAGAAGCTGACAGGGGAACGCTTTTTGCTAATGTGCACAAAAATCGTTGACAAATCATGGAAAGGGTGGTATAGTGTCCATGTAAGAAGCACAAAGGAGTGCCTTACGGGTTTTTGTTTGGTATGGGGATGCCAGATAAACTAATAGTGTGACGGTTTTGATCGTGACTGAGAGCTGCCTTCTGTGGGGGAAGGGCAGCTCCCTTTTTTGTTTATCCGGTCTTATATGCCGGATTTATCCAAGGCTTCCCGTTCGGATCCGCCTTAAGCCTGGCTTCCCGTTCAGGTCCGCCTTAAGCCTGGATTTCCGTTTTCCATAATCCATGAAGGTTGCAGTAGGCGTAAGCGGCCCTGGGCGAATCTCCTTTTTCCAATGTAAAGTGCGCCACCGGTTCACAGGACGGGGTTAAGCAGACGCGCATGGTGCATCCCGCCTTTGTGACTAGGCAGACCCAGCCGATGTTGTGTCCGCCGTCCATGGGATGGAATATCTCACCCACCTTCACGGTTACGTGAAGCCCCTCTGTCTCCACCACCGGAAGATGTTTTTCGCTGGCGCCTTCCGCCATGACCGGCTCCAGTACTTCAAATGGCCTGCAGGTATCGGGAAGGGCTGCATTCGGGGCGCTGCACAGGGCTTCTAACACCACGATGCGGTTCTTATCAGTGAGAAATACAGGTTCCTGGTTCAAGTCTGTTTTCATGTCAATCCTCCATTCTGAATTTCAGTCATGCAATATGTTCTGTATCAACATGCTTATGTTTCCCTGAAATGGTGCCGGTCTATTCATACATGGGATAAGTTTCTATTGACATATTTCCTACAGGAATAGTATGATAATCATATATGGATAATTTTTACCGCATCTACAAACACTAAACCAAAAGGACGTGAATATACATGTTAGTATCAACAAAAGGACGTTATGCCCTGCGCACCATGGTGGACCTGGCCATACACGGGGACGGGGAGCCGGTTAAGATTAAGGATATAGCAAACCGCCAGGGGATTTCCGGCAAATACCTGGAGCAGATCATCTCCATCCTGTCCAGGGCCGGCTATGTACGCAGCATCCGCGGGAACCAGGGCGGTTATTATCTGGCTAAGCCGGCAGCAGAATACACGGTGGGAATGATACTCAGGGTGACCGAGGGAAGCCTGGCGCCCGTGGACTGCCTGAGCGGCGGCGAGAATCCCTGCACAAGGCAGATGGACTGTGTGACCCTCAGGCTGTGGAGGGAGCTGGACGAGGCCATCAGCGGCGTTGTGGACCGTTATACGCTGGAGGACCTGGTGCAGTGGCGCAGGAACATGAAGGATAATTATGTGATTTGATGATGATTGGGAAATGGCCTGGTCATCAGGGAGAGGGGATAAAATAAAGGCAGATAATGGGAGCGGGAGAACCTTATGAAATGGATCAGACGTAGTTCGGACTTCATTAATAAATGGAAAAAGGACAGGCGGGTAAGACTTGGCATCACACTGGCGGCTGTGATCATTTCAGCGCTGATACAGACCTATGCCCTCCAGGTGTTTGTCCGCCCGGCGGGCATCATCTCCGGAGGATTTACCGGTATTGCCATGCTGGTGGAGCGCCTGGGAGGACTGTGGGGAGTGGACATCCCCATGCAGATAACCATGGTAGCCCTGAATATTCCGGTGGCCCTTATGTGCTGTAAGGGAATCAGCATAAGATTCACTGTGTTTTCCCTGGTGCAGGTATTTTTAAGCAGTATTTTCCTGCAGGTATTTAACTTTACGCCCATATTTACCGACGAAGTGCTTAATGTGATATTCGGCGGGGTTATTTTTGGATGTGCCATCGTGATTGCCCTCAGGGGCAATGCTTCCAGCGGGGGCACTGATTTTATTGCCCTTTTTGTATCCAACAGGACGGGGCAGTCCATCTGGAGCTATGTATTCTTTGGCAATGCGGTGATGTACTGCTTTTACGGCGCCATATTTGGCTGGAAGCATGCCGGGTATTCCATCATCTTCCAGTTCATTTCCACCAGGATGATATCCGCGTTCCACCACAGATATGAACTGGTCACCCTTCAGGTCACGACCATGAAAGGGCCTGAGGTGGTGGAGGCATATATCGGGCATTTCCGCCACGGCATGTCCTGTGTGGAGGCGATGGGAGGTTACAGTAAGAAGAAAATGTATCTGTTGAACACGGTTCTTTCCGCGTATGAGGTAAATGACGCCATCCATGTGATGCAGGGCGCGGATGAGCACGTGATCATCAACGTGCTGAGGACCCAGCAGTTTGTGGGAAGGTTTTACAGGGCGCCCCTTGAGTAGGGGCGCCCTGACGCCGGAATGGATTTTGAAACATATCCTGCCGTCTGGCGGATGGGGGTCATGAAATCCCGCATATATCCCGGACAATTTCCCCTGCCATCAGAAGACCGGCCACAGGAGGCACAAAGGATATGCTTCCGGGGGTTGCGCGGCGGCTGCCTGTATCCTCCCCGGATGGCCCGGGTGTCAGGGGCTGTTCCGGGGACCAGCAGACCTTCAGGTTCCTGATGTCCCTGGCCTTTAACTCCTTACGCATGATACGGCACAGGGGGCAGACGGAGGTGGCCGAGATATCGGATATGCGGAACAGCTCCGGATGGAGTTTATTGCCGGTGCCCATGGAAGCGATGATGGGGATGCCGTGTTCCCGGGCATAGGATGCCAGGGCCAGCTTGGCTGTCACGGTGTCGATGGCGTCCAGGATGCAGGCAATGGACTTGGAAGGAGGGAGCTGTTCCATGATGGACTCAAAGAGCGCGTCCAGGTTATGGGGGAGCACGAACTGTTCGCTGGTAATCACCAGGGTGTCCGGGCACATGTCAGCGATTTTCTCCTTCATCACAAGTGTCTTCGGGCGTCCGATGGTACTGTGGAGGGCAATGCTCTGCCGGTTGATGTTGGTAAGCGAAACCACATCGTTATCAACCAGCACCAGGCAGCCGACCCCGCACCTGGCCAAAGCCTCCGCCGCATGTGACCCAACCCCGCCGATACCAAAAACAACAACAGCAGAATCCCTGAGCCGTCCCATGCCATCCCCGCCTAGAAGCATCTCAGTTCTGGAAAATTCATTTATCATCATATCACTCCTAAAAACAGCATATTTTCAAAAATTGTACCTCATATAAGGAAAAAAGTAAATGTAATTGTCTTCCAACAGGCGGGAATAGGGGGTATCTTGAGGGAAAAAATTATGGTATAATGTCCGCGTAGGCAATGAGCCATGCAAAATAAGGCAAAGAAGGATTTCTGTTGTGCTATACATAAAGAAATCCTGTTTTGGCTTATTTTAGAGGGCGAAGCCCGCAATCCCCGATGGAGCGCAGCGGAATCGGGGTGCATGGCGGACCAGCGGACCCGGTACCCCGAAAAACCAAAACGCCTACCCCACAAAAAAACACGGAGGCCAAAACATGAAAGACGGATTCATCAGGGCAGCAGCAGTCACTCCCAAAGTCAAGGTAGCTGACCCGGAATATAATGCACAGCAGATCATAGAACTAATCAACCAGGGCGCAAGCAGGGGCGTGAAACTCATGGTATTCCCGGAGCTCTGCCTTACGGCCTATACCTGCAGCGACCTGTTTTTCCAGACATCCCTGCTTGCAAAGGCCAGGGAACAGCTTTCCCGCATCATCAAAGCCAGCAGGGATAAGGATATCCTGGCATTCATCGGTATGCCCTGGGAGCGGGACGGCAAACTCTACAACGCAGCCGCAGCCATCCACAGAGGGAAGCTCCTGGGCATCATCCCCAAGAAGAACCTTCCCAATTATTCGGAATTTTACGAAGCCCGCCATTTCTGTCCGGGCAATGAGCGCCCGGTATTCGTATCATGGGAAGGCGGACAGGTCCCTATGGGCATGAACCTTCTCTTCCGGTGCAGTAATCTCAGGAACCTTACAATCGCGGCGGAGATCTGCGAGGACGTATGGGTACCCTGCCCGCCCAGCATCCGCCACTCACTGGCAGGCGCAACCGTCATTGTCAACTGTTCCGCCAGCGATGAGACAACGGGCAAGGACGTGTACCGCCATGAACTGATCTGCAGCCAGTCCGCCAGGCTTGTATGCGGCTATGTCTATGCCAATGCAGGCGAAGGCGAGTCCACCCAGGACCTGGTATTCGGCGGCCAGAACATAATTGCTGAGAATGGCACCTGTCTGGTGGAATCCAGGCGGTTTACCAACGAAAGCATCTGCGCCGACCTGGATATGGAGCGCCTGGACAGCGAGCGCAGGCGCATGAGCACCTTTCCTGCCCCGGAAGAAGCCCGCAGGGAGGGCGGATACATGATTGTGGATTTTGAACTGTCCCTTGACAGCGCTGTCAATGCAAACGCCCAGACCGTCCAGGCAGACGGCCTGAAAGAATCCGGCAGGGATGTCCTGCGCTTCATTGACCCGGCTCCTTTTGTGCCGGGGGATGAGAGACAGCGCAGCCGCCGCTGTGAGGAAATCCTGTCCATCCAGGCCATGGGGCTTAAAAAGCGTCTGGAGCACACGGGCAGCCAGCACGCGGTGGTGGGCCTTTCCGGCGGCCTGGATTCCACGCTGGCCCTGCTTGTGACTGTCCGGGCCTTTGACGCGCTTAAATTACCGCGGACCAATATCCACTGCATCACCATGCCGTGCTTTGGGACCACGGACCGGACCTACAACAACGCCTGTGCCATGGCGGCCAAGGTTGGGGCTGAACTTAGGGAAATCAATATCCACCAGGCCGTGAGCCAGCATTTTACGGATATCGGACAGGACATGGACAACCACGACGTGACCTATGAGAACAGCCAGGCCAGGGAAAGGACCCAGGTCCTCATGGATATTGCCAACCAGGTGGGAGGGCTTGTGATCGGTACCGGGGATATGTCGGAACTGGCGCTGGGCTGGGCCACCTACAACGGCGACCATATGTCCATGTACGGTGTGAATGCGTCCGTGCCAAAGACACTGGTGCGCCACCTGGTCCGCTACTACGCGGATACCTGCCGGGAGAAAGAACTGGCAGATGTGCTTTTGGATGTGCTGGACACCCCGGTCAGCCCGGAGCTGCTGCCGCCTGAGGACGGAAAGATTTCCCAGAAGACAGAGGATCTGGTCGGGCCTTATGAGCTTCATGACTTCTATTTATATTATATCCTGCGCTACGGATATGCCCCGTCCAAAATCTACCGCATGGCGGTACAGGCATTCAGGGGCCAGTATGACAATGGGGTCATACTGAAGTGGATGAAGGTATTCTACCGGAGATTTTTCAGCCAGCAGTTTAAGCGTTCCTGCCTGCCGGACGGACCCAAGGTGGGTTCCGTGGCAGTGTCCCCCAGAGGGGACCTGCGTATGCCCAGCGATGCATGCAGCAGGCTTTGGCTGGAGGAGCTGGAGAAACTGGGCTAGAGCGTGGATGATCAGGAAATAACAGATACAGGAGAAAAATTATGATAAACAGCACGGCCAATAAACAGGTAAAGCGTGTGGTGAATTTGAGGAACAGGGCAAAGGCGCGCAGGGAGGAAGGCGTGTATGTGGCGGAAGGACTGCGCATGTGCCGGGAGCTTTCGATAAAGGACACGGAAATCCTCTATGTAACAGAAGGTTTTGCAGGCGACCGGGAGAACCGTAAGTGGATGGACGGATTCCGGTTTGAGATAGTAACGGATGTGGTCATGAAAGTGATGGCAGATACCCAGACACCCCAGGGCGTTCTGGCCGTGGCCAGACAGAAAATATACACGCTGGAGGATATACTGAAGGCTCCCCGGAATGGAAAGCTGGCAATCATGGTTCTGGAAACCATTCAGGATCCCGGAAACCTCGGAACCATCGTAAGGGCCGCGGAAGGCGCCGGCATTACAGGAATCGTGATGAACCGTGAAACCACGGACATCTATAATCCCAAAGTCATCCGTTCCACCATGGGTTCCATATGCAGGATGCCGTTTGTCTGTGTGGATGATATCCGCCAGGCATGCCAGACCATGAAAGACAACGGTGTGCGTCTGTTTGCGGCTCATTTAAAGGGAATGAATAATTATGACCAGGAAGATTATACTGACAATGTGGGCTTTTTGATCGGCAACGAGGCAGGCGGGCTGACAGACGGGACAGCGGCCATGGCTGACTGCTATGTGAAGATTCCGATGGCGGGCAGGGTGGAATCCCTGAATGCAGCGGTTGCCGCGTCCGTCCTCATGTTTGAGGCTGCAAGACAGCGCAGGAACCGGAAAGGGTAGGCCGGCTATGCCATAGACGCCCACAGGAAGGAGGACAATGCATGGCATCACTTGGATGGCTTGTATCATTTCTGGTGTTCATGGGCGTGGAGATGGTATTTTGCTGCCTTACCTCGCTGTGGTTTGCAGTGGGTGCGCTGGGGGCCTTTGCAGTGGCCCTTACGGGCGGTTCCATGGAACAGCAGCTGGCGGGGTTTGTGGCAGTATCATTCCTTACGCTGATTCTTATACGGCCAGTGGCATTCTTGATGGGCAGACACGTAAAGGACGGGCAGAAATCATGAAACTTCAGCTGGATTTAAACCGGGAATACGGCATTGTACTGGAGGGCGGCGGGGCCAAGGGCGCCTATCAGGTAGGCGCATGGCGCGCCCTCCGGGAGGCCGGGATTAGGATAAAGGGTGCGGCAGGCACCTCGGTGGGCGCTTTGAACGGCGCCCTTATCTGTATGGATGATTTTAAGAAGGCAGAGCGCATATGGGAAAATATCCGCTACTCCAGGGTGATGGATGTGGATGATGAAATGATGGAGCGGCTTAAGAAGTTCAGCCTCCGCAGGATTTCCAGCATCACATCCCTGAATGTGGGGGAGCTTATATCAGGAATCAAGCGGATCCTCAAGGACGGCGGATTTGACATTGCCCCCTTAAAGGGACTGATTGAGGATGTGGTGGACGAGGAGAAAATCAGGAACTCGGACAGGGAGCTTTACGTGGTCACCTATTCCCTTTCGGACCGCCAGCCCTTAATCGCCAATGTAAAGGAGGCGCCGGAGGGGACCATTGGCGACATGCTCATGGCCAGTGCATATTTAATCGGTTTCCGGCAGGAAAAGCTGGGGGGTAAATACTATATGGACGGCGGCGGAATCAACAACGTGCCTGTGGATGTGCTGATAGATAAAGGCTATAAAGATATCATCGTGCTGCGCATCTATGGATATGGCATTGATACGGAGAAAAAGCTGGAAGTTCCTGAGGATGTGAACCTGTACCATGTGGCGCCCAGGCAGGACCTTGGCGGGATATTGGAGTTTGACAGGAAACGGGCCAGGAGGAACATGCTGCTGGGCTACTTTGACGGCAAGCGCATGCTTTACGGTCTGGCGGGCCGGGTATATTATATTGACGCGCCGGAGGGCGAACCTTATTATTTTGATAAGATGATGTCGGAGATTCCCTGCCTTTTGTCCTATCTGAAGCCTGAATATCCAGCTACAGGCCGCAGCGGTCAGGGGGATACGGCCCAGTCCGGTGAACTGCCGGGCTACCGGGTGTATACGGAAAGGATTTTCCCGCAGCTGGCAAAGGAACTGAAGGTTAAGGACGGATGGGATTACAGGGAACTGTATCTTTCCCTGCTGGAGGACCTGGCAAAACAGTACCGTATCAGCCGCTTTAAAATTTATACGGTGGATGAACTTCTGAACCTGATTCACAGAAAAGCGGGGAGCGCTGCGCTGAAAGCATTGATTCCCACTCTTGACAGCAGCCCGCAGGTGTAGTATATTATGCATAAAGATGCATAAATATTAATAAAATACAGCCATATGCAGTGGTGGGAGACGGAGGATATTATGAATTTAAAGGGAAGACATTTTTTAACGCTGAAAGATTATACACCGGAGGAGATTACATACCTGCTGGACCTTTCAGCGGAATTGAAGGAGAAAAAGAAAAAGGGAGTCCTGACAGATACGCTTAAGGGAAAGAATGTGGCCCTGATATTTGAGAAGACCAGCACCAGGACCCGCTGCGCATTTGAGGTTGCGGCCCATGACCTGGGCATGGGTACCACCTATCTGGACCCGTCCGGTTCCCAGATCGGCAAGAAGGAGAGCATCGCGGATACCGCAAGGGTCCTGGGACGGATGTATGAGGGGATTGAGTACCGCGGGTTCGGCCAGGAGATTGTGGAGGAGCTGGCGAAATACGCAGGAGTGCCTGTGTGGAACGGCCTTACCAATGAGGACCATCCCACCCAGATGCTGGCAGACCTTCTCACCATCCGCGAGCACCTGGGACATTTGAAAGGCGTAAAGCTTGTGTATATGGGCGATGCGCGCTATAATATGGGTAACTCCCTGATGATTGCCTGCGCAAAGATGGGTATGCACTTTGTTGCATGTGCGCCGGCCAAGTATTTCCCCGACAAGGCACTTGTGGCGGAATGTGAGGCATTTGCAAAGGAAAGCGGCGGTTCCATCACCCTGACGGAGGATGTGATGACCGCAACCAAGGGAGCGGATGTGATAGATACGGACGTGTGGGTTTCCATGGGAGAGCCGGACGAGGTTTGGGAAGAGCGTATAGAGGAACTGACCCCCTACAAGGTGACAAAGGCTGTTATGGATAATGCCGGACCCAAGGCCATTTTCCTCCACTGCCTGCCTTCCTTCCATGACCTGAAGACCAAGATCGGCCATGAGATGGGAACGCGCTTTAACGTATCGGAACTGGAAGTAACAGACGAGGTATTTGAATCCAGCCAGTCCGTTGTGTTTGATGAGGCTGAGAACAGGATGCATACCATCAAGGCTGTAATGTTAGCAACGTTAGGAGAATAGCACATATGCATGGGCAAAGAGGAAGGGGTGAGCGCCATGCCGGGATATTCCTGGACATGGCCCACCTGATACTGGGGATTGCGATTATAATCCTTGCCGTGCTGTCATTCATTAACCCGGAGGGAAACCATATGCTGTTCCCTCTGGTGTTTTTGCTGGCAGCATTATTAAACGCTGTAAGCGGTGTATTTGAATGTAAGACCTGGGGACGGGATAAGAAGAAACGCCGCCAGGGCATATTGCAGCTGGCGCTGGCCGTGGGACTGGCTGTCCTTGGCATCTTAAGCGCCATCAGTATCTGGGCGTAATACCGGGAACAGACCTTCCCACATAAAAGAGGTGGCAGATGAAGTCGGAGATTTTAAACATGCTGAGGGCCACGGGCGGTTACCTTTCCGGCCAGCAGCTATGTGAACATTTGGGGGTCTCCCGCACAGCCGTGTGGAAGGCCGTCAATGATTTAAGGGAAGAAGGTTATATAATTGAAGCTGTCCGCAACATGGGATACCGCCTTGTGGAGGATGCGGATGTGATTACCCAGGCTGAGCTTAAATCCATACTGAAAACAGGCTGGATTGGGAACAGGCTGGAATATTTTGATGAAACGGATTCCACCAATACAAGGGCCAGGAAGTTTGCCGAGGAAGGGGCGCCCCACGGCACCCTGGTGGTTGCTGACAGCCAGTCCTCGGGAAAAGGACGCCGGGGCAGGCTCTGGACATCACCCAGGGGCGTGGGAATATGGATGAGCATGGTGCTGCGTCCTGACATTGCCCCTGTCCATGCATCCATGCTCACCCTGATTGCCGGAATGGCGGTGGTACGGGGCGTGAAGGAGAGCACGGGGCTGGATGCCATGATTAAGTGGCCCAATGACGCCGTGCTGGCAGGCAGGAAGATATGCGGGATCCTTACGGAGATGAGCACGGAGGATGAGTCCATCCGTTATGTGATAACCGGAATTGGGATTAATGTCAATATTGATGAATTTCCCGAAGAAATCCGTGACAAGGCAACTTCCTTAAAGATGGAACTGGGAAAAAGCGTCAAGCGCAGCCCTGTAATCCGGGCGGTGGCCGAGGCATTTGAGACTTATTATGATATATTCCTTGAGACGTGTGACATGTCGCGTCTTAAGGAGGAGTATAACAGGGAACTGGCCAATACGGGCCGGGAGGTACTGGTGTTGGACCCCAGGGGACAGTATGAAGGTACGGCCCTGGGAATTGACGATGAAGGAAGCCTTCTTGTGAGGAAAAAGGACGGTACAGTGGTGCCTGTCATATCCGGGGAGGTGTCGGTAAGAGGTATTTATGGATATATTTGATACAGCGCATTTGTATGACAGCCTCCAGGTCATGGAGCGGGAGCAGGATCCCCTTGGCAGGGAGGAACGTCTTAAGGCCATGGAAAAGCCGCTGCTGGCCTGGTATGGCAGCAGGGCACGTTCCCTGCCCTGGAGGGACGACCCGAAGCCTTACCGGGTATGGATATCGGAAATCATGCTGCAGCAGACCAGGGTGGAGGCAGTGAAGCCGTATTTTGAGCGTTTTATGAAAGCATTCCCTGAGGTCCGGGACCTGGCCGGAGCGGAGGATGATTACCTTATGAAAATGTGGGAAGGCCTTGGGTACTATAACCGGGCCAGGAACCTTAAGGCAGCGGCCCGGATGGTGATGGAAGAATACGGCGGCTGCCTTCCTGCATCCTTTGAGGAACTGATAAAGCTTCCCGGAATCGGAAGTTACACCGCAGGGGCCATTGCATCCATTGCCTTCGGGATTCCCATGCCGGCAGTGGACGGCAATGTGCTCAGGGTCATCTCGCGGGTGCTGGGGGACCGGGGGGACATCAGGAAGGCTTCGGTAAAGGCAGGGATGGAACAGGAACTGAAGGCCGTCATGCCCTCCGGGGATGCCAGCCGCTATAACCAGGGGCTGATTGAGATAGGGGCTTTGGTCTGTATCCCGGGAGGGGAACCCAGGTGCGGTGAATGTCCGCTGGCATCCGTGTGCCTGACGCGCAGGAATGGATGGTGGAAGGAAATCCCTTATAAATCTCCTAATAAAGCGAGGAAAATCGAGGAAAGGACCGTTTTCATCATAGAATATCAGGATAAGGTGGCAATCCACAAGCGTCCCATGAATGGGCTTCTGGCAGGGCTTTATGAGTTTCCCAATGCCTGCGGCCATCCGGATGCGGATGAGATACCTGCGGTATTGGGAATGAATCCCGGATGCATAAAGACCGTTACCCCGCTTCCCGCTGCAAAGCATGTGTTTTCCCATGTGGAATGGCATATGACAGGATATAGGGTGGTGGTGGATGAGGCTGCCGCGGATCCGGTGTTTCCTGGCGGACGGGAAGAGGGAAAAGGTGTGGCGGATGAGGCTGCGGCCGGGGACTGGTTCTTTGTTTCCAGGGAACAGCTGGCTTCCTCCTATGCTATTCCCAATGCATTTCAGGCCTACACGGCATTGGTTGGATAAGTTTGTCAAAATTGGTTACAATGAAAAGGAGGAATGATGGATGAAAAAAATGCTGTTTGTTTTTAATCCCCGTTCCGGCAAGGAGCAGATTAAAGGTCATCTGATGGAAATCCTGGATATCTTCACCAGGGCGGGCTATGAAATCCGCGTCCATGTGACTCAGAAACAGTCTGACGCGGTGGAGGTTGTTGCCAGATACGGCAACCGCGTGGACGTGGTGGTGTGCAGCGGCGGGGACGGCACCTTGAACGAGACCGTGACCGGAATGATGAAGCTTAAGAAACTCCCCATGCTGGGATACATTCCTGCCGGTTCCACCAATGATTTTGCATCCAGTCTGGAAATCCCCAAAAGGATGCCCCAGGCAGCTACGGATATCGTGGAAGGCATGCCCTTTGCCATTGATATCGGAACCTTCTGCCATGACAGGTATTTCATGTATATTGCGGCCTTTGGGGCATTTACGGAAGTGTCCTACCTTACCTCCCAGGACAGGAAGAACCTGCTGGGACACCAGGCCTATATGCTGGAGGGGGTTAAAAGCCTGGCCGGAATAAAGCCCTATCACATGAAGGTGGAATGGGATGACCAGGTGCTGGAGGAGGACTTTGCTTTTGGAATGGTGACCAACACCAGGAGCGTGGGGGGATTCAAGGGGCTGGTGAACCAGTCCGTGGCCCTTAACGACGGCATGTTTGAGGTCCTGCTCATCCGCATGCCCAGGACCCCGGTGGACCTTAGCAATATTGTTTCCTATATGTTCCTGAAGGAAGAACCCAATGAATACGTATATAAGTTTAAGACAGCGTCCATCCGCCTGACCTCGGAATGGGGCGTTGACTGGGTACTGGACGGCGAGTACGGCGGCACCAGGACAGAGGTAAATATTGGGAATTTAAAGGAACGGATACGGATACTCCTTAAAAAATAAATAAAATGTCGAAATATGTTGAAATACAGTGGCGAGTGGTATATAATGATAAGTTGTGGGAGTCTCCACATTTACCTTTAAGCGAAAGGACGTTTATCAGTGGAAAAGGACGATTTTTTAAAGAAGCTGGAAAAGCTGGTCGAACATGCAAAATCCAAGCACAACACGCTGGATGCAGGGGAGATTAATGATTTTTTTACCGGGGATAACCTGTCACCGGAACAGATGGACCAAATTTACAGTTACCTGGAGAACCGTAATATTGACGTTGTTCCCGTACTGGACGAAGCGATGCTTACCGAGGACACTGTTCTGCTTGATGACATTGATTTAGACCTGGATTTAGACGACGACAGCTTCATTAAAGATGCAGAAGAGGAAGAAATCGACCTGGATGCAGTGGATCTGTTGGAGGGTATCGGTACAGAAGACCCGGTCCGCATGTATCTCAAAGAAATCGGCACAGTGCCCCTTCTTACGGCAGACGAGGAATTAAACCTGGCCCAGCGCAAGGCTGACGGCGATGATTATGCCAAGGAGAGGCTTATCGAGGCCAACTTACGTCTTGTGGTCAGCATTGCAAAGCGTTATACCGGCAGAGGGATGAGTTTCCTGGATCTGGTCCAGGAAGGCAATCTGGGCCTGATTAAGGGCGTGGAAAAATTTGACTATACAAAAGGTTATAAGCTAAGTACATATGCAACATGGTGGATCCGCCAGTCGGTTACAAGGGCATTGGCAGATCAGGCGAGGACCATCCGCGTACCGGTGCATATGGTTGAGACGATTAATAAGATGTCCAAGATGCAGAGGAAGCTTACCCTGGAACTTGGCTATGAGCCGTCGGTGACAGAGCTGGCAGAGGCTCTGGACATGACCGAGGACAAGGTTATGGAAATCATGCAGATTGCCAGGGAACCGGCATCACTGGAGACACCGATTGGTGAAGAGGATGATTCCAACCTGGGCGATTTTGTGGCTGACAATAATGTGGTGACACCGGAAGGCAATGTGGAATCCGTCATGCTCCGCGAGCATATCGACGCACTTCTGGGCGATCTTAAGGAGAGGGAGCGCCAGGTCATTGTACTCAGGTTCGGACTGGAGGACGGGCATCCCCGTACCCTGGAGGAAGTGGGCAAGGAGTTCAATGTTACCAGGGAGCGTATCCGCCAGATTGAGGCCAAGGCATTGCGCAAGCTGCGCAATCCGGTCAGAAGCAAGAGAATCAGGGATTTCCTGTAATTGATAGGTAGGTCAGGGTGGAGAGGTCGTTTGGCAGGCGGCCTCTTTTTCTGGTGTACGCGTACTTTGCAGGTTTGTCTGGATGTGTTCCGGGGGAGCGGAACCGGATTAAGTCATAAGGAGGCCAGGGATGGCGCAGGACGGTCAGAAACGGAATTATCAAAAAGAGATGGAAGAACTGATGGAAGGATTTAAGCGGGAAGGGAAAAGGCCCAGCCTGCTGCTGCACAGCTGCTGTGCGCCGTGCAGCAGCTATGTCCTGGAATACCTGTCCCAATACTTTGATATCACGGTGTATTACTATAATCCCAACATTGCCCCGGCAGGGGAGTATGAGGCAAGGGTAAGGGAGCAGGAACGCCTTATAGGGGAAATGAAGGTTCCTGGTCCGGTCCGGTTCGTGGCAGGGGAATATGTGCCGGAAGATTTTTACGCGGCTGTCAAAGGGTATGAGAAGGTGCCGGAGGGCGGGGAGCGCTGTGTTAAGTGCTTTGAACTGCGCCTGGAACATGCTGCCGTAATGGCAAAGGAAGGCGGTTATGACTATTTTACCACCACCCTTTCCATCAGCCCCATGAAAAATGCAGCCAGGCTTAATGAAATCGGCCAGAGGATGGCGGCCGCATATGGCGTGCCATATCTGGTATCTGATTTTAAGAAGAAAAACGGATACAAGCGTTCCGTGGAGCTGTCAGGGGAATATGGCCTTTACCGCCAGGATTACTGTGGCTGCGTGTATTCCCAGGCAGAGGCCAGGGCGCGCAGGGAAGCGGCAGAGGCGCCCGGACGTTCTTAATCCCTCGTATGGAAAGCAGGTTACAGGCGTCTTCTGGATTGTGAAAAAGTTGCTTAGGATTTTCCCGATTAACTTGACATAGACAGGCAGATGTAATAGAATCTTTCATAGGAGACATTGCGCAAGACGGTGTCCTGGGAGTATGTCCGTATCATGGGATATTCTTTCAAATGAGTATAAAATAGTGAATAAGGAGAGTGTATTATGATCAGTAAAACATTAACAGTTATTAATCCATCCGGTTTACACTTAAGACCAGCAGGAGTCCTGTCCCAGACAGCCATGAAGTTCAAGAGCGATATTACGATTGAGTGTGGGGAGAAGAAAATCATCGCTAAGAGCGTACTGAATGTTATGGCAGCCGGTATTAAGAGCGGAACTGAGATTAATCTGATCTGCGATGGCGAGGACGAAGAAGAGGCTATGAAGACCCTGACCGAGGCAATTGAGAGCGGACTGGGTGAGATGTAATTAATATATGTTATGAATAAGAATGCAGACAGTATCTTTTTGGGATGCTGTCTGTTTTTATTTCGTAGATGGTTTTTAGGAAAAGTATAACTCATAAGGAGGATACCTGCATCAAGGGGGCTTATCCGGTAGTAAATGGCAGGGTAAAAGTCCCAAAGGGACCAGGTTTTGGTGTTTCACTGTGTGAAGAAGAAATAAGGAAATATGTTTTCCATCCGTATTGATTTCCTTAACGGGTGAAGAAGGCAGGAGAGGATATCCTGGACGCGGCCGGAACGTCAGGGATATCCTCTTTTATATGCAGGAAGATACTGACTACCAGTTACATTTCATTGCCTGAAGTATGGATTCCACGCTTCTGTCCAAATCCAGGTTTTCTATCCGAAGTACCGGACATGTAACTGTTTTCAGCCACGCCTCATGTTTGGCCAGGCTTCTTCCGGACCTGCGTCCTGAATCATAGGAGGATGCCCACTCTATGAATTCGGCAGATGCATGGTGCCTGCTGTTTCCGGGCAGGATTGCATCGCCGTACCGCTCTGCTTCCCGTCTTTTTAGCCGTTCTATCCGTATGTCCGCGGGAACGTGTACAAATACAACCAAATCAAATATAGATGCCAGTTCATCATACCACCCGGTCACGGAGCCGCTGAGTACCCAATGGGGGCTGCTGTTTAAATCTCGGTCCATCAGGGCCGCGTAATCCTCATATCTGCGCGAGACTGTAAAAGGGTCCTGGGTGGGCAGCCAGAAATAGCTGTCCGAGTCAAAATGGCTGTAGCCTGTGTGTTCACATACTTTTTCTGCAATCGTCGTGGTGCCTGAGCCGGAGGCGCCGAATATGTGGATGTGCTTTTTCATAAGTCCCTCTTTTGTGGTGCGGATGCTGAAAATGTCAGGTTTCTGTGTATACGTAACGATATAAGTATATCACAGATGTAGGGAATATGTATGAAAAGTCCATGGAAAATGCATGGAAATAAAGTGATGGATATGTATGTACAAAAATGAAAATTTTATTATAATGATAAAATATAACAGATAATATAACGTGGGAAATATTAGTTATCAAATTATCTGACAATTATAGATAAAAACTTATTTACAAAAGGAAAAAAATGTAGTATCATCACCACTATAAAAAAACAGGCGGAAGTTCCCCCAGGATATGTCCCCCCAGACAATCCCTTCCGCCAAAAGAAAGGAAGTATGCTTATGGATTCCAAACAGAAACAACCAGGACTGTACGACCCGCGTTTTGAGCATGACAACTGCGGAATCGGGGCGGTTGCCAATATCAAAGGCATCAAGACCCATGAGACAGTCAATCAGGCACTCCACATCGTGGAGAATCTGGAGCACAGGGCAGGCAAGGACGCCGAGGGTAAGACCGGCGACGGCGTTGGCATCATGCTTCAGATTTCCCACAGCTTTTTTGAAAAGGTGACACAGCCTCTGGGCATCCGTATCGGAGGCGAGAGGGAGTATGGCGTGGGTATGTTCTTCTTTCCCCAGGATGAGCTTGCCCGTAACCAGGCGATGAAGATGTTTGAAATCATCGTGAAGAAGGAAGGCCTTGCTTTCCTGGGATGGAGGGTAGTCCCCACTACCCCGGATATCCTGGGCGAGAGGGCCGTGGAAGTGATGCCATATATTGCCCAGGGCTTTGTGGCCAAACCCGCCCAGGTAAAGCCTGGCCTGGATTTTGACAGGAAGCTGTATGTGGTGCGCCGGGTATTTGAACAGAGCAACGAGGATACATATGTGGTTTCCCTGAGCAGCCGCACCATTGTGTATAAGGGAATGTTCCTGGTGGGAGAGTTAAGACGGTTTTTCGCGGACCTTCAGGATGAGGATTACAGGTCTGCCATTGCCATTGTCCATTCCAGGTTCAGCACCAATACAAACCCCAGCTGGATGCGCGCCCATCCATACCGATTTATCGTGCATAACGGTGAGATCAACACCATCCGGGGCAATGCGGATAAGATGGCTGCACGTGAGGAAAATATGGAGTCGGAGTATTTTAAATATGACATGCACAAGGTGCTGCCCATCATCAGCCAGGAAGGTTCTGACTCAGCCATGCTTGACAATGCGCTGGAATTCATGGTGATGAGCGGCATGGACCTGGCCCTGGCCGTGATGGTTACCATTCCGGCACCCTGGGAGTATGACAAGTACATGGACGGCGAGATTAAGGATTTTTACCGCTACTACGCAACCATGATGGAACCATGGGACGGCCCGGCCTCCATCCTGTTTACGGACGGGGATGTTCTGGGCGCGGTGCTTGACCGGAACGGCCTGCGTCCTTCCAGGTATTATATTACGGAGGACGGATATATGATCCTTGCCTCTGAGGTGGGGGCCATTGACATTGACCAGACAAAGGTGGTGAGGAAGGACCGCCTCCGTCCCGGGAAAATGCTTCTGGTGGACACAAAAAAGGGCGAGCTGGTGGATGACGAACACCTGAAGCATTATTATGCGTCCCGCAAGCCTTACGGCGAGTGGCTGGATTCCAACCTGATTGACATTAAGGAGCTGTCCGTGCCCAATAAGGGCGTGCCTGCCATGGAGGAGGAACAGCGCCTGAAGCTGCAGAAAACCTATGGCTACACATATGAGCAGTATAAGACCATGATCCTGCCCATGGCGCTCAACGGGGCGGAGGCGGTGTCGGCCATGGGTGTGGACAGTCCCCTGGCAGTCCTGTCAGCCAAGCACCAGCCCCTGTTTAATTACTTTAAGCAGCTGTTTGCCCAGGTTACCAATCCGCCCATTGATGCAATCCGGGAGGAAATCGTGACCTCCACCACCGTGTATGTGGGCGAGGAGGGCAATATCCTGGAGGAAGCGCCTGAGAACTGCAAGATCCTCAAGGTGGAGAACCCCATCCTCACGGAAACAGACCTGCTTAAGATCAAGAACATGAAAAAGCCTGGCTTCAAGGTAGAGGAAATCCCCATCACCTACTACAAGAACACGTCCCTGGAAAGGGCCATTGACCGCCTGTTCCTGGAGGTGGACCGTGCCCATAAGGACGGGGCCAACATCATCATCCTGTCCGACCGGGATATTGATGAGAACCACGTGCCCATCCCCTCCCTTCTTGCGGTATCAGCCCTCCAGCAGTACCTGGTAAGGACCAAGAAGCGCACCAGTGTTGCCCTTATACTGGAGAGCGGGGAGCCAAGGGAGGTCCATCATTTTGCAACCCTTCTGGGATACGGCGCATGCGCCATCAACCCTTATCTTGCCCATGAATCCATCCGCTCCCTGATCCAATCGGGAATGCTTGATAAGGACTATTATGCGGCGGTTATGGACTATGATATGGCGGTGCTTCACGGTATCGTGAAGATTGCTTCCAAGATGGGGATTTCCACCATCCAGTCCTATCAGGGCGCCCAGATTTTTGAGGCCATCGGCATTTCCAGGGAAGTGGTGGACAAATATTTCACCAACACGGTCAGCCGCGTGGGCGGCATTACCCTGGAGGATATTGCAAGCGATGTGGATACCCTTCATTCATCTGCATTTGACCCACTGGGACTGGATGTGGACCTGACCCTGGACAGCGTGGGAAGCCACAAGTCGCGTTCAGGCCAGGAGGAGCATCTGTATAATCCCCTTACCATCCATCTGCTCCAGGAAGCCGCCAGGACCGGAAGTTATGACACCTTTAAGGAATATACGGCCGAGGTGGACAGGGATGACAAGACATACCATCTGCGCTCCCTGATGGATTTTAAGTTTCCCGGGGACGGGGGGATTCCCCTGGACGAGGTGGAGGGCGTGGACTCCATTGTGACCCGTTTTAAGACAGGCGCCATGTCCTATGGCTCCATTTCCCAGGAGGCCCATGAGTGCCTGGCGGTTGCCATGAACCGGATCCACGGCAAGTCCAACACGGGCGAGGGCGGAGAGAGCCTGGAGCGTCTGGCGTCTGGCCAGGGAAAGAATAACAGATGTTCCGCCATCAAACAGGTGGCTTCGGGACGGTTCGGGGTCACCAGCCGGTACCTGGTGAGCGCGCAGGAAATCCAGATTAAGATGGCCCAGGGCGCCAAGCCGGGCGAGGGCGGGCAGCTGCCCGGCAAGAAGGTGTATCCGTGGGTGGCAAAGACAAGGCATTCAACCACGGGCGTCAGCCTGATATCGCCGCCGCCCCATCATGACATATATTCCATAGAGGATCTGGCCCAGCTCATATATGATTTGAAGAATTCCAACACAAAGGCCAGGATATCCGTTAAGCTGGTGTCTGAGGCAGGGGTTGGGACAGTGGCCGCGGGCGTGGCCAAGGCAGGGGCTCAGGTCATCCTGATTTCCTCTTATGACGGCGGGACCGGGGCGGCCCCCAGGAATTCCATCTATAATGCAGGTCTTCCATGGGAACTGGGCGTGGCGGAAGCACACCAGTCCCTGATCATGAACGGCCTGCGCGATAAGGTAATCCTTGAGACGGACGGTAAGCTGATGACAGGCAGGGACGTTGCCATTGCCTGTATGCTGGGCGCGGAGGAGTTCGGTTTTGCCACGGCTCCCCTTGTGACCATGGGCTGCGTGATGATGCGCGTGTGCAACCTGGATACCTGCCCCATGGGGATTGCGACCCAGAACCCGGAGCTGCGTAAGCGTTTTAAAGGCAAACCGGAGTATGTCATCCATTTCATGAAGTTCATTGCAGAGGAACTGCGGGAATACATGGCTGCCCTGGGCGTGCGCACCGTGGATGAGCTGGTGGGACGCACGGACCTTCTGTGCACCAAGGATGGGACGCCCTGCGGCCGCGGCAGGAAGGTGGACTTAAGCCGTATCCTGGATAATCCTTATGCAGGGCAGAAGGTGGCAGGATACCATGAGAAGCAGGCCTTTGACTTTAAGCTGGAGGACACCATTGATGAACAGGTTTTCTTGAAAAAGCTGAAAAGCGCCCTTGGCAGCGGGCAGAAAAAGAGCGTCCAGGTGGATGTCTCCAATGTGAACCGTACCCTTGGGACCATTTTTGGCTCGGAAATCACCAGGAAGTACCCGGAAGGGCTTGATGAGGATACATTTACCATCAGCTGCAACGGAAGCGGCGGACAGAGTTTTGGCGCTTTCATACCGAAGGGACTTACCCTGGAGCTGGTGGGGGATTCCAACGATTACTTCGGAAAGGGGCTGTCCGGCGGCAAGCTGGTGGTGTACCCGCCGACCGGCGTCCAGTTCAGGGCCGAGGACAACATCATCATTGGAAATGTGGCCCTGTACGGGGCAACCAGCGGCAAGGCGTTCATTAACGGGATTGCAGGCGAACGGTTCTGCGTGCGCAATTCCGGGGCCACCGCTGTGGTGGAAGGCGTGGGGGACCATGGCTGTGAGTATATGACAGGCGGATGCGTGGTGGTGCTTGGAACCACGGGCAAGAACTTTGCAGCCGGTATGAGCGGCGGGATTGCCTATGTGCTGGATGAGGAGCGCAGCCTGTATAAACGGTTAAACAAGGAGCTTGTATCCTTTGAGGAAGTGACGAATAAATACGATGTACTGGAGCTTAAGGGACTGATCCAGGAGCATGTGGCGTATACCAATTCAGAGAAGGGCAAGCGTATACTGGACCATTTCAGCGAATACCTCCCCAGGTTCAAACGGATTGTTCCCCATGATTACCGCCGCATGATGAATGCAATCGTGCAGATGGAAGAAAAGGGATTAAACAGTGAACAGGCGCAGATTGAGGCATTTTATGCCAATGTCAGAGGATAAGGAGGTGGGACATCATGGGAAAGATGACAGGATTTTTAGATTATGAACGGGAAGTAAGCGCTGAAGAAGCTGCCAGGGACAGGATAAAAAACTGGAATGAGTTCCATATTCCCTTAAGCGAGGAGGAACAGAGGAAACAGGGCGCGCGGTGTATGGAATGCGGCGTTCCCTTCTGCCAGTCTGGCGTCATGATGAAGGGGATGGTAAGCGGATGCCCGCTTAACAACCTGATTCCTGAGTGGAATGACCTGGTCTATACGGGCAACTGGCAGGAGGCATTTAACAGGCTTAAAAAGACCAACAGTTTCCCGGAATTCACGTCCAGGGTCTGCCCGGCCCCCTGCGAAGCCGCCTGTACCTGCGGCCTGAACGGGGACCCGGTGACGGTAAAGGAAAATGAGCGGGCCATCATTGAGAAGGCCTACGATATGGGGTATGCCCTGCCAAAGCCGCCCTCCATCCGCACCGGTAAGAAGGTTGCTGTGATTGGCTCCGGTCCGGCCGGGCTGGCAGCTGCCGACCAGCTGAATAAAAGGGGCCACTCGGTGACCGTGTTTGAACGCAGCGACCGGGTGGGAGGCCTTATGATGTATGGAATCCCCAATATGAAGCTGGAAAAATGGGTGATTGAGCGCAAGGTGGAGGTGATGAGGGCGGAAGGCATTACCTTCATCACCGGGGCAAATGTGGGAAAGAATTATAAGGTGAACCGGATCATGAAGGAATATGACCGTGTCATCCTGGCCTGCGGGGCATCCAATCCCAGGGATATTGACGTGCCGGGAAGGGACGCCCAGGGGATTTATTATGCGGTGGACTTCCTGAAGGCTACCACCAGGAGCCTCATGGATTCACACCTGGAGGACGGGAACTATATCACGGCCAGGGATAAGCATGTGGTTGTCATCGGCGGCGGGGACACGGGCAATGACTGTGTGGGTACCTCCATCCGCCACGGCTGCGCATCCGTGACCCAGCTGGAAATGATGCCAAAGCCCCCTGTGAAACGGGCGGATGACAACACATGGCCGGAGTGGCCCAAGGTCCTTAAGACTGACTACGGACAGGAAGAGGCAATCTGTGTGTTCGGCGATGACCCAAGGGTTTACCAGACAACGGTGAAGGAGTTTGTGAAGGATGCAGAGGGCCGGGTGTGCAAGGCTGTTATCTGTGACCTTGTGCCGAGAAAGGATGAGGGGAGCGGCCGGACCTTCATGGCACCGATGGATGGCAGCGAGCGGGAAATCCCTGCGGACCTGGTGCTTATCGCTGCCGGGTTCCTGGGAAGCGAGACATATGTGGCGGACGCATTTGGCGTGGAGCTGGATGGGCGTTCCAATGTGGCTGTGAAAGACGGTTCTTACCAGACCAATGTGGACCGGGTGTTTGCGGCAGGCGACATGCACCGGGGCCAGTCCCTGGTGGTATGGGCCATCAGGGAAGGGCGCGAGGTGGCGAAGGCCGTGGATAAGAGCCTGATGGGGTATTCCAACCTGGCTTAGGGTGTGTTTGGAAATTGCTTTCCGTCAGCTGTGCGTCCCACTTTGTGGGAGATTTGGCACAAATGAAGGGCGCATAGCGGGCTATGTAACCTGAATTTGGGCCAAATATGCCGCGAAGTGGGGCACGCAGATGGCGGGACTGGATTTTAAAACACGCCCTGGGATGTGGCCCTGATAGTGGTATTCAGATGAATTGGTTGGCGCCCGGCGGCGGGGATTATCTGCGTCATGGAAATGGCGGGGATGGTTCCTTGCCGCCGGGCGTTTTCCTGTCCGGTATCCTTGTCCGGTATCTTCTCATCCGGTATCTTCTCATCCGGTATCCAGTGAATCCGGGGTTCTTAATATCCCCGGCTTTTCATTCTGTCATATGCAGGGAAGAACGGCTGCCCTGACAGATGTTCCGGCGCGGGCGCGGGAACTTGACTTGACATGTCTTGAAACCGCATTATAATTAATAGGAGAAAGTAAAGTACGCTGAGTGTGTAGGAATGTGAGGGAAGTATGGAAGGCAATAAACGGGTATCCATTATAGATGTGGCAAAAAAGGCAGGGGTTTCCATAGCAACTGTCTCAAGGGTCATTAACAGGAACGGTGGGTATTCCAAGGAGACGGAGGAGCGGGTCAGGAGGACCATAGAGGAATGCGGCTTTACTCCCAACGTCAATGCCATTGGTCTGAGGACCAACCGCAGCAACAGCATAGGCGTGATCGTGCCTGATATTACCAATGAGTTTTTTGCCAGGATCATACGGGAACTGGATGCATTCCTGCTCAGCAGGCGCTATTCCCTCCTGGTGTGCAATTCCAATGAGGATTATATGTTGGAGAACATGCATATTAAGGGTCTGGCGGAAAAGCATGTGGACGGGATCATATATATATCCGGCCAGAATGAAATCAAGAAGATGAATGAGATTAAGGGCCTGCCCATCGTGTATATAGACAGGGCGCCTAAGAATGCGGAGGTGCTGATCCTGTCGGATAATGAGACCGGGGGATACCTGGCGGGCCGTGAACTGATACAGAAGGGATGCAGGCGGATCCTGTTCCTGAGGGATATCCGTTACGCCTCCACTGTGCGCAGCCGTAAGGAAGGATTTGTGAGGGCGCTTCAGGAAAAGGGAATGGCCTTTAGCGAAGAGCTGGAGATGAGCTGTTTCCCTGAATATGCAGAGGCCAGGGTTGTGCTGGAACGGCTTCTCAAGGAAAAGGGATGCTTTTTTGACGGCATATTCGCAACCAATGACATGATGGCCCTGGCCTGTGTCAATGTCCTGACGGAGAATCAGATTAAGGTGCCGGGCCAGGTTAAGGTGGTGGGGTTTGATAACATTTCCCTGACCCAGTTCACAAGCCCCCAGATAACCACGGTTGCCCAGGACACAAAGGAGCTGGCCATCCATGCGGCGGATACCATTTTGAAGATGATAGAGGATGAGGAGATAAAGCAGAAGAGGACAATCATACCGGTCAGGCTGGTTGTGAGGGAAACAACCTGACGGAAGTGCGGCAGGGACAAGGCGGCAGGGACAAGGCGGCAGGGACAAGGCGGCAGGGACAAGGCGGCAGGGACATAGCGGTTGGGACAAGGTAGCTGGGATATGGCGGCTAGGAAATAGTGGGGAGTACTGGAAAACCTTTTCATTACGGTGAAAGGGTTTTTTATTTTACGTAAAGAGTAAACGTTTACTAATCATAATATAAAATATGCACAAAAAATATAGTAAAAAATCGTTAAAATAGCAGAAACAAACATTTATACTTGACTTTATGTACGTAAAGGTTTACTATACAGTCACGAGATACGAAAACCTTTACGTAAAGCGAGGAGGCCTGCCATGGATGGTAATGCGAAGCTCTCTATTGTGGACGTGGCAAAACGTGCAGGGGTTTCAACCGCAACGGTTTCACGGGTCATCAACCATAACGGGGGATACTCCAGGGAGACGGAAGAAAAGGTGCGCCGTACCATTGAGGAGTGCGGGTTCACCCCCAATGCCAATGCCATCGGCTTAAGGACCAACAAGAGCAGATGCATCGGGGTGATTGTGCCGGATGTGACCAATGAGTTTTTTGCCAAGATCATCCAGGAGCTGGATTTCTATCTGCTGAAGCATGGGTATTCTCTTTTGATCTGCAATTCCAATGAGGATTATGAGCTGGAAAACATGCACATCAAGGGGCTGATAGAAAAACACATTGACGGGATTGTATACATATCAGGACAGAATGAAATCAAGAACATCAATGAAATCAAGCATATACCCGTGGTTTACATTGACCGTGCCCCGCTCAATGCCAGGATGCTGATTCTGTCGGATAACCAGGAGGGAGGCTACCTGGCCACTAAGGAGATGATTGACAAGGGCTGCAGACGGATCCTCCTGCTTCGGGACGTCCGGTGCGCCTCGACCATCCGGTACCGCAAAGAGGGATACATAAGGGCTTTGAAAGAAAACGGCATCCCCTACAGGGAGGAACTGGAGGTCAGCTGCTTCCCGGATTATGCGGAGGCAAGGAAGGTGATGGATCGGCTGGTCCGCTCCGGCGGCTGTTACTTTGACGGCATATTTGCCACCAATGACATGATGGCCCTGGCCTGTATCAATGTGCTGATGGAAGCAGGGATTAAGATACCGGAGCAGGTTAAGGTGGTGGGATATGACAATGTTTCCGTCACCAGGTTCACCAGCCCTCAGATAACCACCATTACACAGGATACGAGACAGATGGCAATTGCGGCCGGCAGGACCATACTGAGGATGATACAGAAAAAGGAAATCAGCGAGAAGCGGACCATCATCCCGGTGAAGCTGGAGGTGAGGGGGACTACCTGATAGTCCGTGTGCGGACTGCCGGTACTGGTCTATCAACCGGTTCTGCGGTTCCCGGTACAACATAAGGGGAAAAGAGGAGGATTTATGGAGACATTAGTAAAAATGGAAGGAGTCACGAAGGTGTTTCCCGGAGTCAGGGCCTTGGATAACATTTCATTTGAAATCAAGGCAGGAGAGGTGCATGTGCTCATGGGGGAAAACGGGGCAGGGAAATCCACCCTGATGAAGATACTCAGCGGCGTATACCAGCCCACCTCAGGTAAGATTACGGTAAAGGGAAAGGAATTCACACACCTGACCCCGAAGGATTCCTATGAATGCGGCATCAGCATCATCTACCAGGAACTGAGCGTCATCAATGAGCTGTCCATCCTGGAGAACCTGTTTGTGGGAAAGCTGCCCACCAGGCGGGTGGGAGGCATCCGGGTGGTGGACTATAAGGGGATGACGGGCAGGGCCCAGGAGGTCCTTGACAAGGTGGGGTTAAAACGCAGGCCCAGCCAGCTGGTGGAGGAAATCAGCATATCCGAAAAGCAGCAGTGCGAGATTGCCAAGGCCCTCATATCCAATGCGGACGTCATCATCATGGATGAACCGACCTCTTCCCTGACAACTTCTGAGACAGCCCACCTGTTCGATATCATCCGCCAGCTGAAGGCAGAGGGCAAGGGAATCGTGTATATATCCCATAAGATGGATGAGATTAAGGAAATCGGCGATGTGATTACCGTGCTTAAGGACGGTACCTATGTGGGGACCAGGAATGTCAAGGAGATAACGCTGGATGATGTGATAAAGATGATGGTGGGACGCGAAATCAAGGGGACCTACCACAATGAGGAGATAGAGGATTTCAGCAAAGAGCCGGTCATCTTTGAAGCCAGGAACATCAACCGGAAGGACGGCAAGGTGCGGGATGTGTCCTTTCAGGTGAGGAAGGGCGAAATCGTGGGCTTTGCAGGACTTGTGGGGGCAGGGCGCAGCGAGCTTATGAACGCCCTGTTCGGGGCTGAACCAAAGCTTTCGGGACAGGTTTTCATCGGGGGCCGGGAGGTGACCATACGCTCGCCTTATGAGGCCATCAAGAACGGGCTGGCCATGGTGACGGAAAACCGCAGGGAGACGGGCTTCCTGAATAATTTCAGCATCAAACAGAACATTTCCATTGTCCCCTTCCTCAAGACATCCAGGGGAAACGGGTTGATTGGCCTGCTGGATAACAAGGCGGAAGAAGAATATGCGGCAAAACAGAAAACGGACATGAATATCAAGTGCCGGGACGTGGAGCAGAACATAACGGAACTGTCAGGAGGCAACCAGCAGAAGGTAATACTGGGAAAATGGATGGCGGCTGAATCCAGCGTCATTATCTTTGATGAACCCACAAAGGGGATTGACGTTGGAAGCAAAAGCGAGATATACGTGCTGATGCGCAGGCTGGCCAGCCAGGGAAAGGGAGTCATCATGGTGTCCTCGGAGATGCCGGAGCTGCTGGCCGTATGCGATACTATCTGTGTGTTCAGGGACGGCGAGATACGCATGACCTACGCGGTCAGGGAAGCAACAGAAGAAAAAATATTGAAATCATCAACCGGTGAAGAGTAATCAGGAGGGGAAGAACCATGAATAATCAGACGGAAGTAAAGACAAAACCAAGTTTCGGGGTGCTTTGGCAGAAATACGGCACCATGGGCATATTCCTGCTGCTGCTGGCAGTGCTTACCATTGCAAAGCCGTCCAGCATCTTCAACCCTGACAGTATCCCGCAGATACTGAAGCAGAGCGCGGTGAACATCCTGCTGGCCCTGGGCGAATTCTTTGCCATCCTCATTGCCGGTATCGACCTGTCCGTGGGCGCGGTTGCAGGGCTGGTGGGGATGCTGACAGCCATGCTGATGGTGAACGGGATCCCGGTGATTCCAGCGCTCCTGCTGGGAATCCTCATTGGCACCATGATCGGTTTCTGTAATGGGATGCTGGTGAATAAGACAGGGCTTCATCCCTTCATCATCACACTGGGCACCCAGTCCATATTCCAGGGCCTGATGCTGGTCATCTCGGATTCCAGGAACATTTACGGGTTCCCGGCATCCTTTACAAAGACCATGAGCGCCAGCATCCTCTACATACCGGTTCCTGTCATCATTGCCTTAATTGTGGCAGCCGTCTGCGCCTTCTTTACCACAAAGTGCAAGGCGGGCCGCAATATATACGCCCTTGGAGGCAATATGGAGGCGGCCTGGTACTCAGGCGTCAATGTGAATCTTCACAGGCTTCTGGTGTTCATGATTTCCGGAACCTGTTCCGGTATTGCCGGAATCGTGCTTCTGGGCCGTGTGGGCGCTGCGGCACCCACCGCAGGAACCGGATACGAGACATACGCCATTGCGGCAACCATTATCGGCGGCACCAGCTTCATGGGCGGCAAGGGTAAGATACTGGGGGTTGTGATCGGGGGCATGATTATCGGTATCATCAACTATGGCATGACGGCCCTGATGATTCCCAGCAGTTACCAGAAGATAGTGATGGGCGCCCTGATCATCATCTCGGTTGCCATCGACCATTTTGTTGCCAAGGCAAAGAACTAAACAGGAGGACAAGATTATGAAACCAATGTTTAACCCTTCACTGATGTGCATGGACCTGCTTAACATCAAGGAACAGCTTCAGATACTGAATACAAGGGCTGATTTCTACCATGTGGATATCATGGACGGCCATTATGTAAAGAACATCACATTGTCACCGGATTTCTGCAAGGCCATCCGCCCTGTGTGTGAAATCCCCCTGGACTGCCACCTGATGGTGACGACACCTGATGATTTTATTGAACCGCTGGCAAAGGCAGGAGTGGGTTACATATGTCCTCATGCAGAGACCATTAACGCGGACGCGTTCCGCATCGTGAATAAGATCCATTCCCTTGGATGCAAGGTGGGGGTTGTCTTAAATCCGGCTACCCCGGTGTCCTATATCCAGCATTATATCCATCTGCTGGACAAAGTAACGGTCATGACCGTGGATCCCGGCTTTGCCGGACAGCCGTTCATCCGTGAGATGCTGGACAAAATCAGTGAGCTGAAGGCCCTGAAGGAGGAAAAAGGGTACGGCTACCTCATTGAAGTGGACGGCTCCTGCAATGAAAGGACCTTCGGGGACCTGGCAAAGGCGGGGACGGAGGTATTTATCGTTGGCACATCCGGGCTTTTCAACCTGGATAAGGACCTGGCAGCTGCCTGGGATAAGATGATGGATAATTTTAATAAAGCTGTGGATCGGTAAGGTGGGGACATTATGGGACAGGTAATAGGAATTGACATCGGAGGGACGAATCTCCGTCTTGGCTGTGTGTCGGCAGACGGGCAGCTGGAGCATTTTGAAAGGAAATCAAGCGCCCCCATGCTAAAGGAAGGCGCGGTAGATGTCCTGTGCGGGGAAATCGGGGACTACATGGAACGGCATTTCCTCAATGGCTGTATAGATGCTGTCTCAGTTGGGGTCCCGTCTGCGGTCAGCAAGGACAAAAGCTTTGTGTATTCTACACCCAACCTGAAGGGGCTTGAGAATATCGACCTTGGGCATCTTCTGGAGGAAAAACTGGGAATCAGGGTGTTCGTGGACAGGGATGTGAATTATCTTCTGTGCCATGACATCAAGAAATACAACCTGGACCCGGAGCGGGATAAGACCATACTGGGCATGTATCTCGGAACCGGATTCGGCAATGCAATCTATGTCAACGGACGTTTCCACGCAGGGAAGAACGGGGTTGCGGGGGAGCTGGGACATATCCCGTTCTTCCATCTGAAGGAAACATGCCCCTGCGGAAATGTGGGCTGCGTGGAACTGCGCTGCTCCGGCGCCCATCTGCAGAGGATACGCAACCAGTATTATCCGGACACGGAAATCGGGGACATTTTCACAAAACATGGGGATGAGCCGGCCATACTTGAGTTTGTGGAGGGGCTGGCATACCCAATCAGCACGGAAGTGACCATCCTGGACCCGGATTATGTGGTCATGGGGGGCGGCGTCATGATCATGAAGGATTTCCCCATGGAATATCTGATTGAGCAGGTGAAAAAAAGGACGCGCCATCCATATCCGTCGGAGAACCTGGAATTCATATTCCCGGAGCACACCCAGACAAGCGGGGTGGCCGGAGGCGGACTGGCTGCATTTGACGCCATGAAGCGGCGGCGTTAAAGGTTTTAAGACAGTGAAAACAGCAAATTCACGTCCGTGCAGGAGGCTGTACTGCTTCCGTGCAAGGACGGGAAAATAAAAAAAACATATGTATAAAGGAGAGGTAAAAATGAAGAAAAGAATGTTAGCAGCAGCACTTTCAGTGGTAATGGCAGTAGGCCTGTCAGCATGCACATCCGGCGGGAATGCCACCACGGCTGCCCCGGAGGCCAAGACAGAGGCGGCAAAAACAGAGGAAGCCAAGACAGAGGAGGCCAAGACGGAAGCAGAGGCTAAGGAAGCCGCGGCAGGTGTCAGCGATAAGAAGTATGCGGTCATCTTAAAGACCCAGGCCACTGACTTCTGGGTAAAGATGTGGAAGGGCGTGGAGGCGGAAACCGCTGTAAAGGGCGTGAAGGTGGATCTGTATTCCGCACAGAGCGAGGATGACCTGGAGGGACAGCTTACCATCCTGGAGAGCTGTATCCAGCAGGGATATGACGGAATCGCCATTGCCCCCCTCTCAGGCGTGAACGTGCTGCCTGGTATCGGGGAAGCGACGGCAAAGGGCATCACCATCGTGGATGTGGATGAGAAGTTTGACGAGACAGAGCTGGCAAACCAGGGCGGCGCATGCGTGGCATTCGTTGCAACGGATAATGTGGCGGTAGGAGCCAAGGGCGCACAGTACATTGTTGATACGGCAGGCGAGGGCGCAAAGGTGGCTATCATCGAGGGTAAGTCAGGCAACCAGTCTTCCGAGGACAGGACCCAGGGGGCAAAGCAGGCATTTACAGATGGCAAGATGGATATCATCAGCAGCCAGGCGGCTGACTGGGACCGCCAGAAGGCCATGGATATCGCCTCCACGCTGATCCAGCAGAACCCTGACTTAAAAGGCATCTACTGCTGTAACGACGGCATGGCACTTGGCGCTGTACAGGCTGTCATCAATGCCAACAAGCTGGGTGAAATCATGATTGTGGGTACGGACGGCGATGCGGAAGCAGTGTCCTCCATTGCCAACAATGAGCTCAGCGCCACGGTTGCACAGGACCCGGCTCAGATCGGCGCAACCAGCCTGGATCTTCTGATTGAGGCGGTTGAAAGCGGTAAGAAGGGCGAGGTTGGGACATTCCCGGAAAAGACACCGGTGGAGTCTGTTCTGGTTACTGCTGAAAATGCAGCTGATTTCCAATAATGATGTGAGACTGGCAGGGCTGCAGTGGTAACTGCGGCCCTGCGCGTATGTACGGACCGAATGGACAGAGGATAGGAGACAGGATATGAGAGTTGGATTTGGTAATGACCATGTTGCAATTGAACTTAAAAACATTTTGATGGGACATCTTAGGGAAAAGGGATATGAATGCATTGATTTCGGCCCCACGGACCCGGCGGACAAGGTGAACTATCCGGAGCCCGGACGCCTGGTGGCGGAAGCGCTCATGCGGGGGGAGATAGACAAGGGAGTATTGATCTGCGGTACGGGAATCGGTATTTCCCTGGCAGCCAACAAGGTGCCCGGCATCCGCGCGGCCGTGTGCTCCGAGCCTTATTCCGCAAAGCTTACGGTGGAGCACAACAACGCCAATATCATAGCCATGGGCGCAAGGGTGGTTGGACCTGAACTGGCTAAGATGATTGTGGACGAATTCTTTGGCGCTGAATTTGAAGGCGGAAGACATGCGGTGCGCGTGGACATGATATCTGCAATTGAAGCGAAATATGGGGCGAAGTGGCATGAATAGGCTGGTGGGCGTTGAAATCGGCGGCACAAAGCAGCAGATTGCGGTAGGCACGGCCCAGGGGGAAATCCTGGATAGGAGGACGGTCAGGCTGGGGGATAAGACCAGCGCCGGGGATATCCTTATGTGGCTGAAGGACAATATCCTGGAAATCCAGGAGCGGTGGGAAATCGGCGGAATCGGCGTGGGGTTCGGCGGCCCGCTGGAGTTTAAGACGGGCCGGGTCCTGTGTTCCCTTCAGGTGCCGGGCTGGATGGATTTCAGGCTGAAGGAGTGGTTTGAGGAACAGTTCGGGGTGCCTGCCGTCATTGTCAATGACACGGTCCTGGGCGGGATTGGGGAGCTGGTTCTTGGCAATGGCGTAGGGAGCAGCCGCTTTTTCTATACCAACATAGGCACCGGGATTGGAGGCGGCCTGTATCTGGACGGCAGATACTATGACGGCTGCGGATACGGTGCCTGTTATCTGGGCAATACATGGGTTCCTGACTGGAGGGACAGCAGGCCGGGGGCAATGACAAGGCTGGAGCTTATCTGCTCCGGGAAAAGCATTGAGAAGCGGCTGAACACGCCGGGATATGTGGCAGGGGAATCCTGCCTGGAACCAGGAAACGGGTGGGTGTCCTGCGCGGACCTGGCAGAGGGGGCAGGGGCAGGGGATTTGTTCTGCTGCCAGGAACTGGACCGGGTTGCACGGACATTTTCCCTGGGGCTGGCCAATGTGCTGGCAATTGCCGCGCCTGACCGGATTGTTGTGGGCGGAGGCGTGGCCAAGATGGGGGACCTCCTGTTTTCACGCATCCGCAGGTATACAAAGGAGTATGCCTTTGTGGCCGATGCCGGACATTATGGGATTGTGGAAAGCAGGCTCATGGATGATGCCGTCCTGGCCGGGGGCCTCCTGACGGCAGGGAATCCCGGGCTGGCGCAGTGGGGATGAAACCGGAAGCGCTGTATGCGCCGCACATCATGCTGCGGCGCATGTGCCTGCATATAGTCTATATCAAGACTCTATTCAACGCAGGCCATTTATGTTAATATATGTTCACTGAAGGGGCTGCCCTTATCAATTAAATCTGGATATCTGTCTGCATTGTTTTTCTTATTTCTGTTTATCATTCCTACATATCATTCCACATTTCATGTTTTATGGAGTATCATCATCAAGCGTCATTCCATGTCATCATATCTGCCTATCTGTAAGGAGGAATATCATGAACCATCCTGCCGCGTACCTGCCTGATCCGTATCTCAAAACCCTGGCGGACAGCGATTGCCCGCTGGACATTTCCCTGACCAATGATTTTGCCTTCAAGAAAACATTCCGTAACAAAAAAGCACTTACCGGACTGTTAAGCTGTCTTCTGGATATCCCAGCCGGACAGATTACGGATATTGGGTTTCACGACACGTTCCTTCACGGGGACTATGTGGAGGACCATGAGGGAATCCTGGATATCCGGCTGGTCCTGAATCATCGGAAGCATATTAATATAGAAATCCAGATGCATACCTATCCGTTCTGGGAAGAGCGCTCCCTGTTTTACCTGGCAAAGATGTATACGGAAGATTTTTGTAAGGGCGAGGATTACTCATCCCTTAAGGAATGCATACATATCAGTATACTAGGTTTTGATTTAAAACAGGAGGGGAGGCTTTTCAGCGTAATCCGGCTCATGGACGACAGGAACTGCCGTGTTTACAGTAGTAAACTGAGCCTTCGTGTGCTATACTTAAAGCAGATAGAAAATGCCACTGAGGAAGAAAAGCAGACAGATGTCTACAAGTGGGCCAGGTTGATATCGGTCCGCGGCTGGGAGGAGTTGAAGCGGATGGCAGGGAGTGATGAATATATGAACGCGGCTGTGGAGGAGATGGAGAGGATTAACGCCGATAAGGAGTTAAGGTACTGGTATCTGATGCGGGAGAAGGCGGCCAGTGATGAGACTACGATACGGAACTATTATATTCAAAAAGGAGAACAGAGGGTAAACCGGCTGATACAGATCCTGCTTGAAAACTGCCGTTCCGATGATATAGGCAGAATGATTCATGATAAAGGACTTCAGGAAAAATTATTTGATGAATTCGGTTTATGACAATAACAGACCCCAAGACAGCTTTTCATGAAAAGGCTCATGAGGAGCTGTTTTTTTGATAAATGCCACATCAGGTTTTATTTGACGGAAATAGGCAAAAACTGTATAATTGAGTAAGAATTTGGAAAACTGCGGTTGGCTGCGGTGCGGGAGAGGGCTATGGTTGCATTAAAAGTAGAAGATGTCAGGTCATTTACATCCAAGCTGTTTGTAAAAGAGGACTTTGACCGGTTTCTTGTAAAGGAAATCAACATTATCACTTATAACAGTTTTACGATTGACGGTCATGTCAGACAGGGATATTATACCCAGGAGGAGCTGGAGGAGAACCGGATTGAGGATTTTTCTTCCTGGAAAATGTTAAAGCCTCTCTGCTTTTCCCTGATTAAAGGAAAAAAACTTCCCGGAAGCTTCCATATCGTGTTATCCCTTGCCCCACGGGATGTGGAAAAGTTTGCATCCTCCCTGGGCACGGGAATAGATGGCAGCCAGATTCAGGGATTGTATCTGAATATCCGTTACGAAGACGGAGCATTATATTGTATAACGGGAACTTCGCTGAATTTTTTTACCCTGGACAAGACACTGGAAACAGAGTGGGATAATGCGGTAAAGGCCTTTATGCGTTCCCATGAGATAGTGTGCACTTGAGGTAAGGCAGGTCCCATATGAGGGGGGAGGGCAACGTATGGATAAAATGGAATTGTCTCGTAAGCTGGAACAGCTGGCTGCATTGGCCGCATCCAGGGAAAACCGCCTGGAGATGACGGAGGTGCTGGATGCATTTAAGGAACTTCAGGTGACGCCGGAGGAGATGGAGGACGTTTACCGCAAGCTGGAACGGAAAGGCGTCCAGATCCAGGTGCCGGAGGAGGGGGAGGAAACCCTGCCTGACAGCGACCTGATCCTGGAGGATGACCTGGCCCTGGAGGACGGGGGGATGGTCAAGGAGGACTTCCGCTGGAAGTTCAGGGACAGTGATTCGGATGATTTGGATGAGGGCGGTTTAGGGGGCCTTGGAGGCAGTGAGGAAAGCGGGGAGGAGGAACTGGATGAATACCGGTCAGAGCGGATCCTGGACGGGGTTTCCACCGCTGACCCGATCCGGGAATATCTGAAGGAAATCGGATCCATTTCCCTTCTGACCCCGGAAGAAGAGACGGACCTGGCAAGGCGCAAGTCCGAGGGGGACGCAGAGGCGGGACGGCAGCTGGTAGAGGCCAACCTGCGTCTGGTGGTGAGTATTGCAAAGCGGTATACGGGACGTGGAATGGGCTTTTTAGATCTGGTCCAGGAGGGCAACCTGGGACTTATGAAGGCAGTGGAGAAGTTTGATTATTCCAAGGGATACCGTCTCAGCACCTACGCAACCTGGTGGGTGAAACAGTCCATTACCAGGTCCCTGGCAGACCAGTCCAGGACCATACGGCTTCCGGTCCATATGGTTGAGGCGGTGAATAAAATCCGGAGGGCCCAGCGCAGTCTCTCCGTAAGGCTGGGACGGGAACCATCCACGGAGGAAATCGCAGAAGAAGTAGGAATGCCGGAAAAGCGGGTTACGGAGCTGATACAGGCATCCGGGGACACGGTATCCCTGGAGACTCCGGTGGGAGATGAGGAGGGCTCCAACCTGGGGGATTTTGTGGCGGATGATGCCAATGCCTCCACGGAAGACAAGGCGGAGAGCTTCCTGCTTCGGGAAGAGATTGACGCCATGCTGCAGGGGCTTAATCCAAGGGAACGGGAGGTCATCATCCTGCGGTTCGGACTGGAGACAGGCCATCCCCTTACGCTGGAGGAGGTGGGCCGGCGCTTTAACGTGACCAGGGAGAGGATCCGCCAGATAGAGACAGCGGCCTTAAGGAAGCTGCGCAACCCGTCCAAGAGCAGGAAAATCAGGGATTTCCTGCCGGGATGACAGGGGAAAAGGCTGATGTGATATAGATTTCCACAGAATTATTAGCACTCAATAAAAATGAGTGCTAATTTTTTATTGACATTTTCCCCTGCAGGTACTAAAATGTAGTTTGTGAGTAAACATGTAAATTTAAGAAGAAACACAATGATAGAAAGAAAGAGGCGGATACGAGATGGCAAAGAAAGGCAGTTTATCAATTACAAGCGAGAACATTTTCCCGGTAATCAAGAAATGGCTGTATTCTGACCATGATATTTTTTACAGGGAGCTTATCAGCAATGGTTCTGATGCGATTACCAAGCTTAAGAAGCTGGAACTGATGGGTGAATATGAGAAGCCCGAGGATGTGGAGTACAAGATCCAGGTAAGTGTCAACCCGACGGATAAGACCATTAAGATTACGGACAACGGCCTGGGCATGACAGAGGATGAGATTGACAAGTATATTAACCAGATTGCGTTTTCCGGTGTCCAGGACTTCATGGAGAAGTATAAGGACAAGGCAAATGAGGACCAGATTATCGGCCACTTCGGCCTGGGATTCTATTCCGCGTTCATGGTTTCAGACAAGGTGTCCATTGACTCCCTTTCCTACGCAAAGGATGCAAAGCCCGTGCACTGGGAATCAGAGGGCGGCATTGAGTTCGAGATGAGCGAAGGGGATAAGGCTGAGGTGGGTACCACCATCACCCTTTACCTCAATGAGGACAGCACCGAGTTCTGTAATGAATACAGGGCAAGGGAAGTGATTGAAAAGTACTGTGCGTTCATGCCGGTGGATATCTTCCTGGACAATGAGACAGCAGAACCTCAGTATGAGACCATTGAGAAGGACGAGCTTAAGGACAAGGATACGGTTGTGGAGACCGTGATTGAGCCGGCAAAGACCGAGGAGAAGGAGAATGAGGACGGTACCAAGGAAACCGTTGAGATAGAGCCTTCCAGGGAAAAATATAAGATCTTAAAGCGCCCGGTGGCGTTAAATGATACAAACCCGCTGTGGAACAAGCACCCCAATGAGTGCAGCGAGGACGATTATAAGGATTTCTACCGCAAGGTATTCAGGGATTACAAGGAACCGCTGTTCTGGATCCACCTGAACATGGATTATCCGTTCAACCTGAAGGGAATCCTGTATTTCCCCAAGATTAACATGGAATATGACAGCCTGGAGGGAACCATCAAGCTTTACAACAGCCAGGTATTCATTGCGGACAATATCAAGGAAGTGATTCCTGAGTTCCTGATGCTGTTAAAGGGCGTCATCGACTGTCCGGACCTGCCCCTTAACGTATCCAGAAGCGCGCTGCAGAACGATGGTTTTGTAAAGAAGATTTCTGATTACATTACCAAGAAGGTGGCTGACAAGCTTTCCGGCATGTGCAAGACGGACCGTGAGAACTATGAGAAGTACTGGGATGATATCGCGCCATTCATCAAGTTCGGTTATATCAAGGATGAAAAGTTCTCTGAGAAAATGGGGGATTATATCCTTTATAAGAATCTGGAGGGCAAATACCTCACCCTTCAGGACTGCCTGGATGAGAACAAGGAAAAGCATGAGAATACGGTGTTCTATGTGACCAATGAAAAGGAACAGAGCCAGTATATCAACATGTTCAGGGAGGAAGGCATTGACGCTGTCATCATGCCTGCTGCCATTGACAATCCTTTCATCAGCCATGTGGAGCAGAAGAAGGAAGGGCTTAAGTTCCTGCGCATTGATACAGACCTGAACGCTGCGTTCAAGGAAGAGGTCAAGGAGGACGACGAAGAGTTCAAGAAGACTTCCGATGAACTGACGGAACTGTTTAAGAAAGCCCTTGGCAATGACAAGCTGGACATCAAGGTAGAGAAGATGAAGAACGCAGGCGTGGCTTCCATGATTACCGTGTCCGAGGAAACCCGCCGTATGCAGGATATGATGAAGATGTACAGCATGGGAGGCATGGACATGGGCATGTTCGGCGGCACGGGAGAGACACTGGTGCTCAACGCCAACCATCCCCTGGTACAGTATGTGCTGAACAACAAGGAAGGCGAAAACACAGGTAAGATCTGCGAGCAGCTTTATGACCTGGCAAGTCTGGGCCACGGGCCGCTGGCGCCGGAGCGTATGACTAAATTCGTGAACCGCAGCAATGAAATCATGCTGATCATGGCTGGGGAGAAGAAAGAATCATGATTATGGGATCTCGGCTGAACCGGTAATCTTGGCAAACGTAATATAGATGACATAACAGGAATGCCTGTAGGTCCGGACCGCTGTCCGGAACCTCAGGCATTCCTGTTTTATGGTGAGGAGGATCTGGCCTGCATCATATATCCTTTAGCCTATGGTTCAGGGCTGCCCGGTCCATGCCCAGGATCCGCGCGGCCTCATCCATATCCTGCGTATGACGCAGGACCTCCGTGATATACGTTTTTTCAAACTCGGCAACCGCCTGTTTTAAGGGCTTGAACTCCGGTTCCTGGGATATCCGGGGGGCCGGGCTGTGAGAAAAACGGTAGTTCTCTTTCAGGAGGGTATCTGTTATGTCAGCCGCATCCTCCAGCACGTAAAGCTTTTCCATGAAATTCTGTATCTCCCGGATATTGCCCAGCCACTCCTGGTCCATCAGGAAGTCCATGGCTTCCGGTGAAAATGTTTTCTGGCAGCCATAAATCTGTCCGAACCGCAGGGAAAGGTATTCTATCAGGGCGCGTATGTCCTGCCTGCGTCTGGATAAGGGAGGGATATCAAAGGACACCACGTTGAGGCGGTAATATAAATCCAGCCGGAAGTCCCCGGCCTTTATCATCTTGGGAAGGCTGCGGTTGGTGGCGGCAATGATGCGGATGTTGACGGATGTGTCCTCAGTGGAACCGATGCTCCTCATGCTGTGCTCCTGGACCACCTGAAGAAGTTTTGTCTGTAAATCCAGGTCCAGCTCGCCGATTTCATCCAGGAACAAGGTTCCTCCTGCTGCCTGGGCAACCAGCCCCTGGCGGCCGGAACCACTGCTTCCGGTAAACGCGCCTGACTCGTAGCCGAAGAACTCGGATTCAAACAGTTCAGACGGGATGGCGCTGCAGTTAATGTGGATGAAGGGCGCCCCGGCCCTGGGGCTGTGGCGGTGGATGAACTTTGCAAGGCAGTCCTTCCCGGTGCCGGAAGCGCCTGTAATCAGTATGTTGGCGTCAGTGGGGGCGATGCTCAGCGCATCGGAATACAGCTTTACCATGCTGCTGTCCCTGGCCACAATCCCCTCATTTAAAAGATTGTCACTAAAATGTTCCATATCGGTATCTTACCTCGGCTGTTGCCCCCCTGGGATGTGCAGATGGCGGAAATGAATTTTCAAACACGTCCTGGCGCCATCGTGTCAGTGCAGGGCATTTCCATGTTTTATGTGTGTTTTAAATGCCGTATTTCTTGCGCTTTTTGGAAAGTGTGGAAATATCCACCCCCATGGCTTCCGCTGCCGCGGTGGTGGTCTTGTGGCGTTTCAGGGCTTCACAGATCAGACGTTTTTCCAAAAGGACGGTGGCATCCTTCAGGTTCAGGTCCGGGGAATCCAGGTCTGAAATCATTCCAAGGATGCTTTCCCCTCCCGGTACCGTAAGGGAGGATGGAAGCTCTGCAGGGGTAATCACGTCATTGGTGCCGATTACCACCAGGCTTTCGATTATGTGCATCAGTTCACGGATATTGCCCGGCCAGTCATGGCGCATAAGGACATCCATGGCGGAAGCGCCCATGGTTTTGTGGGTGGAGTATTTTTTGTTGAAGCGGTTCAGGAATGCATTTACTAAAAGGGGGATTTCCACTGTCCGCTCACGCAGCGGGGGAATCTCCACTGTCACAACGTTCAGCCTGTAATATAAATCCAGACGGAATTGTCCGTCCTTAACCATCTGTTCCAGATTGCGGTTGGTGGCGGCGATGATGCGGATATCTAAAGGCACGGTCCTGGCCGACCCGATACGCCGTACGCTCCGCTCCTGGACCACCTGTAAGAGCTTTGCCTGTATGTCGAGGCCAAGCTCACCGATTTCATCTAAGAACAGGGTGCCGCCGTCGGCCAGTTCAATAAGGCCGGTCTTACCGGTCTTGGATGCACCTGTAAATGCTCCGGCCTCGTATCCGAACAGCTCGCTTTCAAACAGGCTTTTTGGAATGGCCCCAAGGTTAACATGGATGAAATTCCTGTTTTTACGGTTGCTGATGGAGTGGATGAATTTGGCATACACATCCTTGCCCACCCCGGACTCGCCCAGGATCATCACCGAGGTGGTGACTGAGGCAAGCCTGGTGGCTATTTTATAAATCTGCTTCATCCGTATATCTGAGACAATGATGTCCTTGGATAAAAGGGAGGAGGTCAGCAGCTCATTCAACTGGGATTCCAGGGCCAGGTTCCTGGCATTTAACTGGTTTAACTCTGACTGCATGCGGATGGATTCGCTGCAGTTGGTGACCGAGTAAATCAGGTACCTGATAACACCGCCGCTGTCCCGCACAGGGGTCAGGGTCGTGGCAATGAAGTCCTCATTGGGATAGGTTACGATGTCGGTAAGCTCCTCGCCTGTTTCCAGCACCTGGTCCGCCATTACGGGACCGGACAAAGTGACCAGGTTCCTGCGGGATATGATCCGTATATCCTGGCCGATAAAATCTTTTACGTTAAAGCCCGCCATGGCGCTGTAGTAATCATTGCCCCATAATATCATACCCTTTGCGTCCGCAATGATGATTCCCAGCTTGCAATGGTCTAAAAGGCAGTACAATGTCTGAATATCAAGTTCTTTTGTTTCACTGTTCTCCACGGTCAATCTCCATTCTCTTATCATCACTGATGGTAACCCGATTATGCAATGCCCTGTTCAGCGGCCAGCTCCTGTTATTAAGAATAGAACATCATTAATTTTTTGTCAAACACTGTTTGGATGATTATTCCTGACAACGATAAAAATAAGAATGATATTTGTGCAATGTGTCGGTGCCTGATCTTGAAAAAAATCATAATCCATGTTAAAAACATAGCAGGAATTTGGAAAAAAATCAACATCTTAGTTGATTTATTTTTTCCGACAATAGTTTTAATTCAAGCAAAAAAATAAATAATATTTTTTTTTGTTTTTTATTATCACTGTATTTACAAGGTATTTTCTACATTTCTTTTGTCTGTTCCCTCTTTTTATCAGTGCAAAAAAGCCGATATCCAAAAAAACAGGAAAGAAAATTGCTATATATCAGGGCAGAGGGTAAAAAAATAACACCAGAGTCATTTCAACCATGGATTGTTAATTTTTTTACAAATCAATGACTTATTTTAAGGAGGGGCTTATGAACAAATATTTTTTAACTGAGGACCAGCTGATGATTCAGGAACTGGCAAAAAAGTTTGCCGACGAGGTAGTGGCGGCAACGGTAACGGAACTGGACGAGAAGCATGAATTCCCCATGGCAGAGGTGAAACAGTGCGCGGAGATGGGCTTTTTAGGGGTCTGTGTGCCGGAAGAGTACGGTGGCGCAGGACTGGACCATTTAAGTGACGTCCTGGTCATGGAACAGCTTGCGCGCCATTCCTCTTCACTGGCCTCCATCATCGATGCCCATGCATCCCTTGGAAGCATGCCTATCCTCATGGCGGGTTCTGAAGAGCAGAAACAGAAATATCTGGCTCCGGCAGCAACCGGGGAGACATTGTGCGCCTTTGCACTGACCGAACCGCAGTCAGGTTCTGATGCGGCCCAGATCCGTACGACCGCTGTCCTGGACGGGGATGAGTGGGTAATCAACGGCTCCAAGGCATTCATCACCAACAGTACATATGCATCCACATTCCTGGTGGCTGCAAAAACAGATCTGGAGGCAAAGGGCAGCCGCGGTATTTCCATTTTCATTGTTCCTGCAGGACTTCCGGGATTTGAGGTGGGCAAGCCTGAGGAGAAGATGAGTAACCGCAGTTCCTATTCCTGCCCATTGTCCTTTACCGATGTGCGCATCCCGAAGGAGAACCTGGTAGGTGAGCTGAACCGCGGGTTCCCAATCTTCATGAAGTGTGTGGATGACGGCCGTGTGGCAATCTCCGCAGTGGCGGTGGGCATGGCACAGGGAGTCCTGGAGCGCGCGGCCAAATATTCCAAGGAGCGTGTGACCTTTGGCCATCCCATCTGTGAGAACCAGGCCATTGCGTTCAAGCTGGCCGAGATGGCAACTGAGATTGAGGTGGCAAGGGCCATGCTGTACAACACGGCACGCATGAGCGACAACGGGGTTCCCTTCAGCAAGGAAGCAACCATGTGTAAGATGTTCTGCTCCGAGATGTGCGTAAGGGTATGTGATATGGGCCTTCAGATCATGGGCGGCTATGGCCTGTGCAATGAGTATGAGGTGGAGCGTTTCTACCGGGATGCAAAGCTTCTGACCATTGGGGAAGGGACGTCTGAAATCTGCCGCATGGTGGTCGGAAGGCATGTGCTGAAGGAATACTAAAAATCAATAACCGGACAGGATCCGGGATACAGGAGGGGTTTTAGATGAAACGTTCATTTTTGTACCTGAGTGAGTTCCATGTGGGTGATACGTTCACCACGCTGTCAAGAACCGTCACGGAGACGGATGTGGTGCTGTTTGCGGGGATAACGGGGGATAACAACCCAATCCACACGGACAGGACTTATGCGGAAAGCCTGCCGTTTAAGAGCAGGATTGCCCATGGCCTTCTGGGCGCAGGCATTGCCACCGGCCTGTGGGGCCGCATGGGCCTGGTGGACGGTTCCGCCATTGCGGCGCTGAGCACGGAGTGGAAGTTCGTAGGCGCCATCAAGATAGGGGACACCATCCACTGTGAGGTGGAGGTGCTGGAAGCCAAGCAATCTAAATCCAAGCCGGACCGGGGCGTGCTGAATATCCAGTATACCATCCTGAACCAGGACAATCAGGTCTGCCAGGTGGGAAGCATGGCAACCATGCTGTACTGGGCGCCGCCAAAAGAAAAGGAATGAGGAGGAATTATATATGGAAATCAGAAGATATGATGATAAAATCGCGGTTGTAACAGGCGCTGCCAATGGAATCGGACTTAGCATGGTAAAGCGGCTGGTGGAAGAGGGGGCCAGGGTGGCTGCCCTGGATATTGATACCGAAACAATGGAAAAGGAATATGCGGGCCAGGAGGAAGACATTTTTAAGGTTTACTGTGACGTATCGGAAAAAAAGAGCGTGGACGAGGCCATCGCAAAGGTGTTAGGGCACTATGGAAGGATTGACGTGCTGTTCAGCAATGCGGGGATTATCGGGCGCCAGAGCCTTCTGGATACAACCGAGGAAACATGGCGCAAGGTGATTGATATCAACTTAAACGGCATGTTCTTCGTGAACCAGGCAGTGCTGCGCTCCATGGTGGAAAAAGGAATAAAAGGAGCAGTGGTCAATACCAGCTCCATTGCCTCCGCAACCGTATCCACCAACACAGGCGCCTACAGCGCCAGCAAGGGAGGTGTTACCCAGTTTACCAAATGGGCTGCCCTTGAGATGGCGCCTCACGGAATCCGCGTCAATGCAATCGGGCCGGGAACCAGCGTTACCAGGATAACCGAGGGCACGCGTTTTAACCCGGAGAGGAATGAGAAATTCCTGCGCAACATACCTATGGGCCGGTATGGGGAGCCTGAGGAGGCAGCGGCGGCAGCCCTGTATCTGGGCAGCGAGGATGCCAGCTACATCACTGGCGTCACATTGCTGGAGGACGGCGGGTTCTCACTATTCTAGGGAAAGGTTGAGATATGGATATGAATTGGAAAGAAAAATATGCAGATAAGATTTATACGGCGGCAGAAGCGGTCTCCCATGTTAAATCAGGGGAAAAGATCATCTTTGGGGACTGGGTCAGCGAGCCGCCCGCACTGGTGGAAGCGCTGGTAAACCGGGCGGATGAACTTAAGGGAGTGGAAATCATACACGGAATGAGCCCGGGACCCAATGCTTATGTGGCTCCGGAATACGAGGGTATTTTCCATCACACGTCCCTGTTCATCGGACCTAAGACCAGGAAGGCCTATGCGGAGAAACGGATTGATTACATCGGCGGAACCACCTTCAGCCGCTGGCCGGACCTGTTCGCAAAGAACCCGGACTTAAATCCACACTGGGCGTTCATCCAGGTTTCAGAACCGGATGAGGAGGGGATGTGCAGCTTTGGCAATGCGTGCTGCTTCTCGGAACCTGCCGCCAGGACAGCGGACCGCATCATTGCGCAGATTAATCCCAAGATGCCTACGCTGGGGGGCAAGAAGATTTCCCTGGATAAGATTGATTATATTGTACCGGCTGAATCCGGTCTTTATACCATAGGACGGGCGGAGATAGATGCCAGGACCCAGACCATTGCCGATTATGTGGCGGAACTGGTGGAGGACGGGGCTACCATCCAGCTGGGGATTGGGGCATTGCCGGATGCCATTGCAAGGAACCTGATGGGCAAGAAGGACTTGGGCGTACACTCTGAGACGCTGACCGAAGCCATGATGGAACTGGTGCAGGCCGGGGTCATCAACAACAGTAAAAAGACCCTGAACCCGGGCATATGCATAGGCGCCCAGGCAGCCGGTTCCGAGAAGTTCTATGAGTTCATTGACCACCATCCGCTGTTTGCCGTATATCCGGTGGATTACGTCAACGACCCATATGTGGTGGGGCAGAACTATAAGCAGACCTCCATCAACTCCTGTATGGAGGTGGACCTGAAAGGACAGGTAAATTCCGAGACCGTGGGCGGACGCCAGTACAGCGGCATCGGCGGACAGCTGGACCACGTGCGGGGCGCCCAGCTGTCAGAGGGCGGCAAGTCCATCCTTGCCCTTAACTCCACGGCCAGGCAGGACACTATTTCCAAAATCGTGCCATATTTTGCGCCGGGGAACGTAACCACCATATCCAGGTATGATGTCCACTACATCGTGACGGAATATGGCGTTGCGGACCTTAAGTACAAAACAGAGCGCCAGAGGGCCCTTGCCCTTATATCCATCGCCCATCCCAAGTTCCGCGACGAGCTTAAGTTTAAGGCAGCGGAAATGGGAATTCTGTAATTAGGAGATGCGCAATGACCATAACAAAACAAAAGAACAGGCGTATCATCCTGAGCGCGCTGTTCGTCAATGCATTCTGCTGCGGAGGCGTGTATGCGTGGAGCGTGTTCTCCGGTTCCCTGGCAGAGTACCGTAACTGGGACTACGGCCAGGTGACGCTGGCATATTCGCTGATGTCGCTGATGCTCTCGTTTTTCGGGATTGCGGGCGGCAAGATACTGGACCGGTTCGGGCCTAAAAAGCTGATGCTTGCGGCCAGTGTCATGTGGGGCGGAGGGTGGTTCCTGACAGGATGCGTGGGACAGCTCTGGCAGCTCTATCTGGTGTTTGGCATCATGACGGCAGTGGGGTCCGGCCTGGCGTACAATCCCAGCATCACCACGGCGGTCCGGTGGTATCCGGACAAAAAGGGCTTTGCCTCAGGGCTTATAACGGGAGCCACGGGCCTGTCCTCGCTGGTGGTCGCCCCGGTGGCGAATATGCTGTTAGAGCGGTATAATGTATCCGTGGCATTCCGGATCGTGGGGGCTGCTTTCCTGCTCCTTATGTTCTGCGCAAGCCTTTTGACGGATACACCTGAACCTGGATGGGCGCCAGAAGGCTGTGACGCCGGGGGAAAGACATCGGGCGCCAGCACGGTAAAGGATTTCACATGGAAGGAAATGTTTGGGGACAGGCGTTTTTACCTGATATGGCTGGCATTTTTAGGGGGCTGTGTGTCCGGTCTTATGCTGATTGGACACGCATCCACCATCGGAAAAGAGGTTGCCGGCATAAGCAGCGGCGAAGCAGCGCTCCTGGTGGGAATCATGGCAGTGGCCAATTTCCTGGGCCGTATGCTGATGGGCGCCCTGTCTGATAAGATCGGCCGCTACCAGACAATCCTCATATCCCTGGCAGCCAGTACCGTGGGAATGGTCGTATTGTCCCAGGCAAAGGGATTCGGGATATTCGTAACAGCGCTTATCCTGCTGTGCGTCTGCTTTGGCGGCGTACTGAGCGTGTTCCCTAATATCGTGTCTGAGAACTTCGGGCTTAAGAACATGGGAATCAATTACGGAATCGTGTTCACTGCCTATGGAATCGCTGCCCTGATTGGTCCCATGACGGCATCCGCGGTCAAGAATTCCAGCGGTTCCTATAACATGGCATTCATCATAGCGGGGATATTTGCGGCGGCGGCATTTGTGCTGGTATTCGTAATCTATCGTATGGCTAAGAAAAAGTAAGGAAAGTCCGCGGTGATGACAGTTGTGGATGAGTACTGTAAAATAGCAGAGGGAGAAATAATATGGGTGTATTGTTAGCGTTTGCTCTTCTTGTAATATTAATGTATAAAAAGGTTCCGATTCTTGTTGCGGCGCCGGTGTGCGCGGCATTGATGGCGCTTCTGTCCGGGCTTAATGTGTTAAGTACGCTGACCGGGGATTATATGGATGCCATGGTCGGATTTATCAAATCTTACTTCATACTGTTCTTAATATGTGCGATTTTCGGACGTATCATGGACGTATCCGGCGCAGCGTATTCCATTGGCAACTGGCTGGGATCCCGGCTGGGGGCGAGATATGCAATCTGGGGCGTAAGCGTTGCAGCCTTTGTGCTGACCTATGGCGGCGTATCCTGTTTCGTGCTTGTATTCGCAATCTATCCGATTGCACTGGTGCTGTTCAAGGAAGCGAACATCAGCCGTAAGCTGATTCCAGGGGCAATTGCGGCAGGGGCATTTACCGCCCCCAATATTTTATGGGGTTCGCCTGGACTTTGTAATGTCATCCCTACTACATACCTGGGCACCACGGTTAAGGCAGCTCCCCTTGTAAGCGTTATCTGCTCCATTTTCTTCTATCTCAGCGCCAATGCCTACCTGATTTATGAGAACAGGCGTATGCAGAAAAAGGGAGAATGCTTCATACCGACAGAGAAGATTTCTAAGCTTTTAAAGGAAAGTGCTGAGAAGAAGGCCATCAACCCGGTTGTAGGCCTGGTCCCCATTGCAGTTATCATCATTGTCCTGAACGGGTTCAACATGGATGTGAATATCGCCATGTTATGCGGCGTGATTGCAGGCTATATCCTGTTTTGGAAAAATATCAATGACAAGATGGACACCCTGGTGGTGGGCGCCCAGAACGCAATCGGCTCCATCATGAACACATCTACGGCTGTTGGTATCGGCGGTGTGGCGAAGATTACATCAACATTTACCAGCCTGGTGAACTGGGTATCCAACTTCAGCGGATCACCGCTGGTTTCCTGGGCAGTGGCGGTAACCGTCATATCCGGCGCCTGCGGTTCCGGTTCGGGAGGCGTGGCACTGGCATGTTCCACACTGGCAGATAAGTATCTGGCCATGGGTGTTAATCCTGAAATCCTGCACCGTATTGCAAGCTGTGCATGTATCGTCCTGGACTCCCTGCCGTGGAATGGTGTAATGATTACAACCATGGCGGCCTGTGACCTGACCCATAAGGAAGCATATAAGCACCTGTTCATGATTACGGTTGTGCTGGCCTTTGTTAACCTTTGCCTGTGTGTTGGCCTTGGCCTTATGTTGTATTAATCATAAAAATACCTTTCAAAAAGGAAGATGACATGAAATCTTTAGAGGAACGCCGGAAGGACCTGCTGGCCCGTTTTTCTGTATGGAAGAAAATGACGCTTTACCAAGGTCTGGCGTCAAAGGCGGCCGAAGGCCCGGAGCGTGTGTTTTTGCTGGTAGAGGGAAGGAAATTTACCTACGGGGAAGTCCTTGGGGAGGCGGACCGCATAAGCGCGGCCTTATGGTCCATGGGACTTACAAAGGGCGGCTGTGTGGCCGTTGCCCTGAGTAACCGGATTGAATTTGTCACGGTCACATTTGCCCTGGCGAAAGCCGGGGCGGTGAAGGTGCCTGTGAACCGCAATGCAAGCCTGAGGGAACTGGAGTATATCCTGGAACAGACCGGGGCCAGGTTCCTGATTACGGAAAGACCTGTGGAGGCTGAAGATAAGTCTGCCTGTCCCGGATTGTGCCATATCATCTGCCTGGATGGCACCGCAGGGGCGGACGGACGGTACCTTTCATGGGAGGAATTTCTGGAAAAGGGGAAGGCCCCGGCCATGGAGATGCCCTGGCCGGATGCGGACAGCATTTCCGACATCATTTATACTTCGGGAAGCACAGGGCGGCCGAAAGGAGTGATGCTTTCACATGACATGCTGTGGCGCAGCGCATTTGCCAGCTGCGTGAACAGGGGATATGAGACGGGGCGCAGGATATATGTACCCCTTCCCCTGTTCCATGTATACGGTTATGTGGAAGGGCTGCTGGCGGCAATCCTGGTAGGCGGGAGCATCCTGATCACCAGAGGCAAATTTGATGTAAAAAAGGCACTGGATGCCATGGAACGCTACGGTGCCAATGATATCTTAAGCGTGCCGTCCATCATGATGAAACTGCTCCAGTATCCTGAACTGGGACAATACCCGCTGAAGGAACTCCACGCAGTCTATTGTTCCGCCTCCATCTGTCCAAGATGGGTATGGAAGGCGATACGGGAAAGACTCAGGGTACAGGAAGTGATCACGGGATACGGGATGACCGAGGTGTGCGGGGCATCCATGCAGACAGATCCTGAGGATGATGATGAGGTCCTGGCCGGACGTGTTGGGAAAATCCTCTATGGAGGCCCGGCAGGGGATGAGCGCCTGAATGGAAATATAATCGAGTACAAGGTGATTGACGAAAACGGTGAGGAACTGCCTGCAGGAGGCTGCGGCCAGCTGCTGTGCAGGGGACCGATTGTGACCAGGGGATATTACCGGGACGGGGAGGCAACCGCCCTGGCCGTGGATCAGGAAGGATGGCTGAAAACAGGGGACGTGGGGTATTTTGATGAAAAGGGGTACCTCAAGTTCCTGGGCCGCTGCAATGATATGTATAAGATTAACGGGGAAAATGTCTCGCCCCAGTACCTGGATAAAATCATATCCAAGTGTGAACACGTGGTAACGGTGGAGACGGTAGGCGTGCCGGATGAGAAGCTGGGGTATATCGGCGCTGCGTTCGTGGATGCGGACAACCCGGACCAGGAGACAAAGGAATCCATTGTGGATTACTGTAAAGCCAACCTGGCGCCGTACCAGGTGCCCAGATATTTTTTCTTTACGGACAGCTGTACCTGGCCTCACACAACCACTGGCAAGGTACAGAAATTCAAGCTTCGGGAGATTGCAAGGAAACGGATGGAGGAAGAGGATGGCCAGGTTTGAACATGTGGCGGGCAACACGGGCTGCCTGAGTCTTAAGGGAAACTGTATCCCTGTGTACTGCATGACCGAAAAGGAATGGATCATCATGGATTCCGGCTCACGCTTTGACCGGGATGAGTTAATCCATTATCTGAAGGAACATACAATCAATATAAAAGCAGTGCTCACCAGCCATGCCCATTATGACCATGTGGGGAACCATGCCGTGCTTCAGGAAATGTTCGGATGTGAATGTGTCATGACAGCCTTTGACGCAGGGGCGCTCCATGACACGGTGGCCTTAAAGTCCTGTTTTTATTCCTGCACGGAAACGGAAATCAGGAAGAATTTCTCTGATATGGTGTGCAGGGCTGACAGGCTGATAGAAGACGGGGCAAAGGAAATCCTGGTGTCCGGCGTCCGGTTTAAGGTAATTGGGCTGCCGGGCCATGCGGCCAGCCAGGTGGGGTTCGTGACGCCGGATCAGGTGGCGTATCTGGGCGACTGCCTGCTGGGACCTTCTGAGGCCCGGCAGGAAAAGGTAATCTATATGCTCAACTGGAAGACAGCACTTGATACCATGAGGATGGCGGCAGGGCGTTTTGACGGCTCTCCCTGCATCCTGTCCCATTATGGGGTATACAGGGACATGAAGCCTGTGCTGGAAGCCAATATCCAGGCATTTGAAGAGATGGAAGGGCGCATCCGGGACATCATGCCGGAGGAGTTTTATCTGGAGGACATGGTGAAAGGGATGATAGGGCATATGGGAATCCTGGTAAAGAGCCTGCCCAAAGCCCGGCTCATGGAGCGGGTGGTGCGTTCCATCCTGGAATATATGGCTGAGACAGGCGGACTGGATATAGGGATAAAGGACGGTGTGATTGTATATACCCGCGGCGGTCAATCCCATGTGTCCGGCCAATCCAGGCCCCATGTGTCCGGCAATACCCGGACACACTGACAACAATGAAAATAAGAGGTGGATGATATATGAATATATTAGTTTGTATCAAACAGGTACCGGATACAACCGAAATTAAAATCGATCCGGTAACCAATACATTAATCCGTGCAGGCGTTCCAAGCATCGTCAATCCATTTGACGCATATGCACTGGAGATTGCCGCCCGGATTAAGGATGTGACACCAGGAACAAAGATAACGCTTTTGTCCATGGGACCGGAGCAGGCCAAGGCGGCTTTAAAGGAGTGCCTGGCCGTGGGCGGTGACAAGGCGTACCTGGTCAGCGACAGGGCCTTTGGCGGAGCCGATACCCTGGCCACCAGCTATACCCTTAAGACAGCCATTGAAAAGCTGGAGGAGACGGAAGGTAAATTCGATATCATTTTCTGCGGTAAACAGGCCATTGACGGCGATACGGCCCAGGTCGGACCTGAGATTGCGGAGCATCTTGATTATCCCCAGGTCACCTACGCGGTGGAAGCCAGGGTGGAAGGCGGGGAGGTCCTGGTAAAACGTGAGACAGGGGACGGCTTCGAGGTGCTGGCAGCCAGCATGCCGTGTGTTGTCACGGTTACAAAGCCCTACTTTGACCCAAGGTTCCCTACCATCAAGTCCAAGCTGGCAGCAGGGCGTGCGCAGATACCGACCCTGACAGCGGACGACCTGCCTGTGGACAGGGAAAGCATCGGTTTAAAAGGTTCCCCTACCAAGGTTAAGAAAAGCTTTACTCCTCCCCAGAAGCAGGGTGGGATCAAGATTTCTGAGGACAGCAGCGAGGCATCGGCCAGGAAGTTATTCGCCATGTTAAGCGATGCAAATATCATTGGATAGAGGGAGGGACTGACATGGAGGCTAAGAATAAGGATTTATGGGTATTTATAGAAACGGATGAGGAAGGAAAGGCCAGGAACGTGGGCCTGGAGCTTCTGAATCCGGGAAGGCGCCTGGCTGATAAGCAGGGCGGGGAACTGATAGGCGTGGTAATCGGATGCGGCATCGGGGAGGCTGTGAAGGCAGCCGTTGCATACGGGGCTGACAAGGTAATCGCCGTGGACGGCGAAGAATATAAACATTACACCACCGACGCTTACACGGACGCGGTCTGCGCCCTGGTTGAAAAATACGGGCCTACCACCATGCTGATTGGCGCAACCAATGAGGGCCGGGACATGGGGCCGCGTATTTCCTGCCGTCTGAGGACAGGACTGACAGCGGACTGTACGGGCCTTGATATTGATGAGGAGAGCGGCAACATGGCATGGACACGTCCTGCCTTTGGAGGAAACCTGATGGCAACCATCCTCTGCCCCAACCACCGCCCACAGATTGGCACGGTCCGTCCGGGCGTGTTCAAAAAGGGTGAAAGGGATGATGCAAGGCAGGCAGAGGTAATCCATGAGGATATCCACATCACGGCTGACAGGATACGCACCCGCCTGGTGGAGGTCATCCATGAGATGGGGGCTGAGAACGTGGATCTGGAGGGCGCTGAAATCATCGTGTCCGGCGGCCGCGGGGTTGGAGGGCCTGAAGGCTTTGCACCCTTAAAGGAACTGGCTGACCTGGTAGGCGGTGTTGTGGGGGCGTCCCGTGCCGCAGTGGATTCCGGCTGGATTGCCCATGCCCATCAGGTGGGACAGACCGGCAAGACCGTTGGACCCAAGGTGTATATTGCCTGCGGCATATCCGGGGCCATCCAGCATGTGGCAGGAATGAGCGGTTCCGGCACCATCATAGCAATCAACAAGGATCCGGAAGCCCCAATCTTTCATATTGCTGATTACAGCGTGGTAGGGGATTTAAAGCTGGTAATCCCCGTACTGATCCAGGAAATCAAGAAGAGCCGTGCTTAGACGAAAGGAAGTCATTTTCCTATGTATGAATGTTTATTTGAAGAAAACCACATTGGCACCATGAAGCTGAAGAACCGCCTGATCGTGCCGGCCATGTCCACCCGTTTTGTGGGGGAGGACGGCAGGGCCACGGAGCAGTTCATTGCCTACCATGAAACCAGGGCAAAGGGCGGCTGGGCACTGATCATCACGGAAGATTTCCTGATTGACGAGGGAGTGGGCGTTAAGAAGGAACTGCCGGGACTTTGGGATGACGGGCAGATTGAAGGTTATAAGAAGTGCACGGACCGGATCCACGCTGCAGGCGGGAAAATCTGCGCCCAGATTTACCATGCGGGAAGGAATACGCACAGCGGCATCACAGGCATCCATAACGTGGGTCCGTCCCCCATCTGCGACCCTTCCAACCGGGAGGTGCCCCATGAACTGACGGTTGGGGAAATTAAGGCCATTGAGGAAAAATTCGCGGATGCGGCGCTGCGGGCCAGGAAGGCCGGATTTGACGCGGTGGAGCTTCACGGCGCCCATGGATACCTGATTGCCCAGTTCCTGTCCCCGTTCTCCAACCGGAGGGCGGATGAGTACGGAGGCACGCTGGAGAACCGTGCCAGGTTTGCAGTGGAGACAGTGAAGGCGGTGAAGGAAAGGGCGGGATGGGATTATCCTGTGCTGCTGCGGATTTCAGCCACGGAGTTCATTGACCAGGGCATGAATGTGGAGCAGGCAAAGGCCATCTGCCGGCTGGTGGAACAGGCCGGGGCGGATGCCATCAACTGTTCCCAGTCAGGGCCGGCTACATTTTACAATACGGTTCCCAGCTTCTATGTGCAAAGCGGCGCGTTTGTGGAACTGGCAGATGAGATAAGGAAGGTTGTGGGCATCCCGGTTGCAACGGTGGGGAGGATTAACAGCCCGCAGCTGGCGGAGGAGGTAATCCTGTCCGGCAAGGCAGACCTGGTGGCCATGGGGCGGGCTTCCGTGGCAGACCCGTACCTGCCCGCTAAGCTCCAATCAGGGGATACGCAGTCCATACTCACCTGCATCGGATGCTGCCAGGGATGCCTTGGGAGCACGTTAAGGAAAAAGACACTTACCTGCCTTGTGAATCCATTTGCAGGCAAGGAAACCACATATTCGCCGGAGGACAGGGCAGGACATATTAAGAAGATAGTGGTTGCCGGAGGCGGCATCAGCGGCTGTGAGGCAGCCATTGTGGCGGCCATGCGGGGCCATCAGGTAATCCTGGCGGAGCGGGAAGCACGGCTGGGAGGCCAGTGGATTGCGGCCGGCATCCCATGCAGCAAGGCGGATTTTCCTTCCTTTGTGAGCTGGCAGAAGCATATGCTTTTACGCCTGGGAGTGACCGTGCTTCTGAACCAGGAAGCGGACCGGGAGTTCCTTCTTAAGATGGCGCCGGATCTGGTGCTTGACGCGACGGGAAGCACGCCTGTGATGGTGCCTGTTCCCGGAATCGAAACCGCGGGGACTGCATTTGCCCAGGAAGTCCTTACAGGGAAGAAACCGTTCGGCAATCATCCGCTGATCATAGGCGGAGGGCTTGCGGGCGCGGAAACCGCGGAATTCATTGCAGGCTATCAGGTCCCGGTGGAGCTGGTGGAGATGCGGGAGGCCATTGCCATTGACTGCGAGCCTGGCCCGAAGTATTTCCTTCTGAAGGCATTGAGGGAACTGGGCGTGTCCATGTACACCATGACAACCGTGAAGCGTGTGGAAGGAACAACCGTTGTCCTGGAAAAGGATGGCAGGGAAATGCGTGTGGAAGGCATTGACCAGATCATCCTGGCAGCGGGGATGCGTCCATCACAGGGACTTAGGGAAATGCTGGCTGATACGGGGCTGGAGGTAAGGCCCATCGGGGATGCGGCCTCGGTGAAAAACGGGTTTTCCAATGTGCAGGAGGCATTTGCGGCTGCCTGTGATATCTGAACCTTCCGGATGGCAGTGTCCCATTGAGGCCCGGTGTGTGGCATGGGTTCCGTTGTGCGGCATAGGTTCCGGTGTGCGGCATGGGTTCCGGTGTGCAGCATAGGTTCCGGTGTACGGCATGGTTCCGGTGTGCGGCATGGGTTCCGGTGCATGGCATGATTTCCTGTGGATATGGCTTCCGTTAATAAGAGGAGGGGATTGCGTGGAAAATGGTCTGGTCATGAGCCAGGAACTGAAACAGAAGCAGACGCTGTCCGCGTACCAGTACCAGTCCCTTCATATCCTTCATCTGGGCAATGCCCAGGTAGGCGAACTGCTGAAAAAAGAATATCTGGAGAATCCCTTCATTGAACAGAGGGAGGGGTTCTCGGGAGAAGAGTACCAGTGGCTGGAATATTATAAGGCCAATGTAAAGGAAAGCAGGCCAATTCCAGGGAATGGCAGCGGACCGGAAGCCGGGGATGCGGACGGGGACAATGGAAAGGAGTATGGTACATCCGGGTGCGACTGGAGGATGGATATCAAGGAACAACTTTATGATGGCCGCACACCGGAGAACCGGCGGCGCCTGTTGGAACAGATGATCCTTCTTCTGGATGACCATGGCTTCCTGGCCTTTTCTGAGCGGGAAGGAAGCAGGCTGTTAAAGATACCGGTCAAGCAGTACCGCGTTCTCAGGAAACAGCTGATGGAGCTGGAGCCTGAGGGAATCGGATGCGTTTCCATGGGGGAGTATTTCCTGTTCCAGCTTATGAAAAAAGGAATCCATGTGCCGGACGCCTTCCGGGATCTCTGCATGAACCATCTGGAAGATATAACAGAGATGACCTTTGTCCAGATTGCGCATATGATCCACGCCTCCTTTCAGGAGGTCAAGCGGTGGGTACGGGTCCTGGGTACGCTTAAGCCGTATCCAATCCGGGATTCCGGGGAAGGCTGCGCTGTGGAAACCGTGATTCCCGACATTTTAATCGTACCCAGGGGCGGTGGACTGGAGGTCAGGGTTAATGATTATTACATGCGCCAGTACTGTGTCAGCGATTTTTACCGCAGGACCATGAAGGATGAGGATAATGAAGAACTGCAGGAATATATGGACAGGAAGCTATTGAGGGCCAGGCAGATATATCTGGCAGTGAGCAGGCGCAACCGGACCATCTGCAGGATGGGGGAGTACCTGCTGAGGGTCCAGGGCAGCTTTTTCAGAGGCGGATTCCTTACCGGGATGACATATAAGATGTTTGCGGATGAACTGGAAGTCCATGAATCCACGGTATGCCGCATTGTCTCCAACAAATATGTGTCATGTCCCCAGGGCATCCTGCCCCTTAAGTATTTCTTCAGCAAGGGCGTGGACGTGGTGGATGGTCAGGGCCGCGTCACAGGCACCATGGGGAAATCCAGTGTCAGGGAACTGATTGCATTCCTCATTGAAAAGGAACCGGGAGACAGGCCCTACAGTGACGGGATGCTGGCTGATATGCTCAAAAAGGAATATGGCCTGAGGATTTCCAGGAGGACCATTTCCAATTACCGGGGGGAAGCCGGGATCCGGAGCGTGTATGAGCGGAAGGTGTAGGGAAGGATAGAAGGGCGGGAAAAACTGGTTTATGGTTTTCCTGCTTTTTGCGTGGGCTGATTTTGGGTGGAGCATATGCCATATAAGATATCCTTGACATTATATTAACCGCATGAGAAAATGATGAAATGTGAAAAAGGATAGGCGGACCCCGGATTATCACAGACATCCATGAGAACCGGGCAGCGGGAGAGGATATGATTATGAACGTAAATGTTTATGTTGCAAGTGCATTCAGTAAAGATGATATGGGTGGAAACCGCGCAGGCGTGGTGCTTGCGGGGCCGGATCTGAATGAGGCGGAAAAAACCGGGATAGCATATCAGTTAGGGTATCCGGAGACAGCCTTTGTGTCGGAGTCAGGGCGTGCTGACCTGAAACTGGAATATTTTACACCCACAGGGGAAGTCCCCTTGTGCGGTCATGCAACCGTGGGCACGTTTGTTGTGCTGAGGCATTTACATATGTTAGATAAACCGTGTTACACCATCGAGACGAAATCAGGCATCCTGCGGGTCACTGCCGGTGAGGACGGCCTGATCCTCATGGAACAGAATGCCCCGCGTTTTTATGAAACGCTGGATAAGGCTGATTTACAAAGGTGTTTGTGTCCGGACATCATTGCGGATGACATGCCTGTCCAGATTGTCTCTACCGGATTAAAGGATATACTGGTCCCCATAAGCAGTCCGGCGGCTTTAGGGGATATGATCCCTGATTTTGCGGAGGTTTCCAGGCTGAGCAGGGAAAAGGACTGCGTGGGTGTCCATGCCTTTTCGCTTATGAAGGAGGCGGGGGAGTTGACCGCGGTATGCAGGAATTTTGCCCCTCTCTATGGAATCAATGAGGAATCCGCAACCGGCACCTCCAACTGTGCCCTGGCCTGCTACCTGTACCAATACGGTTTGAGGCAGTCCCGGTATGTGTTTGAACAAGGACATAATTTAAACAGCATTTCCAGGATATACGTCCATGTGGAAGGTGACAGCCATGTTGTTTCAGGAGTCCGTGTGGGCGGATACGGATATGTGGATGGCAGGAAGACCGCTGAGGTTTAGGGACAACGGCGGAATCCCTATATAATAGGAATCCAATATTCAATCAGGCTTTTCCCATCCGCGTCCATCTCCTCGCCATATCGTGCGAAATCATATGGCGCATGCCCGTTCAGACGGCAGGTGGACTGTGGAAACCATGTCTTGTAGATATAATCTGCCACCGGCTGTAAGCTGTCCGTGCTCCTGGCCCTGAAACGGAAGATGACATATTTCCCGGCAGGAAGTTCCTTTGCCGCCATTCCTGAGGGAAGCCTGCCGGGCTGAGTCTGTTCTGATGCGGCATAGTAGTCAAAGGCAGGCTGTCTGTCCGCATCCGCATCCCATTTCGTGTAATCATTAAGGCCAACCAGGAAATCAGGATCCTTCCGGTTGGGGATTGTGTGCTTTGCGGCGTGGAGCCTGCGCCAGCACTGTCCTATGACAAAGAAGCCAAGGCGTGTGTTTTTCTTATATCCAGCCAGGTATATGGGGCCGCTTTCCATTGTGCGTATATCCATTATCCTGTCTCCCCTCAGTGCATCTGTCCCGTCTGCGGTAAACTTAAGCTGCAGGGGATGGAAGTCCCCCTTTTTCCTGAATGCCCTGGGACTGGTTCTGAACAGCGCCCTGAACCCCACTGTAAAAGCTTGCTGGCTGCCATACCCTGCGGACAGGGCAATGTCCATGACAGGCCGGTCCGTGAACACCAGCTGCCTTGCAGCCTCGGTCAGCCGCCGCCTCTGGATATAGGTGTGCAGGGAAAGCCCGGTAATGGATGTGAACATCCGGCTAAGATGGTATCTGGAATACCCGGCTTGCCGGGAAATGCTTTCTGCGTCCAGCCTGTCCTCCAGATGGCTGTCAATGTAATCAACCACTTCCTGGATGATCTGTATATTCGTTTTCATACTTCATCCTCCTGTATGATTCGATGATATTATTATAATACATCCGGAATGGTTATGTTTCACATTTTGTGCTGGGTCTGTCATATCCTTACCCTTTCAACCTTATCAGGCTCATTCGATACGATATAATAAAAAATAGTTATTTTTTTAGCCGGTTACGTCTTTTCTATAAGCTGAAAACCGCATGGTTACTGGGTTTCTTGTAAAATGGGCATATGTGTAAAGCGACAAAATAGTTCACAATCGGTGCCCGGATATACAAAAAGAGTTATGGACAGTAACATGAAGTTATGATACAAAATGAACTGTTTGACATTTCCGCACGCTGATATTAGAATGGAAATGGTTAAGTTGTGTAGCATTTGAGAGGGAAAGCGAATGGATTATTTAATGATTACATCTCCCTGTTTTGAACACGGGGGGATGATTCCAAAAGAGTATACCGGATATGGAGCGGACGGATCACCCGAATTGGTGTTGACTGGTTTAAGCAAAGATGCTGTATCTATCGCAATTATTATGAATGATATGGACCATCCAATACCAGCCTATAATCATTGGGTCATCTGGAATATTCCCGCCATATCTGTAATCCCAGGGAATATCCATCATGGGGAACAAGTGAGCTCTTTAGGTGGTGCCGTGCAAGGACTTGGCTATGGAAAACACCGGTATCGAGGACCAAAGCCGCCATTTCAGTGGTCACATATGTATCACTTCAATGTGTTTGTGCTGGACTGTTTTCTTGATTTGCCCAGTACCTCCAGGAAAAAGGATTTAATGGAAGCTATGCAAGGGCACATTTTGCAGCAAGCTGTTTTAGCAGGGCACTATAGATGATGTGCGCCTTATTGGGTAAGAGTGCCTTCGTCGGATAAGGCGAACGACAGAATTTTGTAATAAACGGAGGTTTTGCATTGAAAAAAACAACGAAGTCTTTTATCTTTTGGTGTCTAATCATATCTGTTTTCGAGATTTTTATGCACCAAATCGGACAAGATTCAAAAAGCATTGTACTCATTAGATTTAACCCATTACTGAATATAATCGCTGACTCCCAAGGCCCATTATATAGTTTAATGGACTCTGGTTTGCAAGTGCCATGTAATACGATTACTGGCCAAATATCTATCTATTGGTATATTGGCTTAGTTTTAACTTTTTTGCTTTATGGTATTGTCTTAGATGGAATAAAAATGCTATTTCGCAAAATTACCCACAAAGACAAATAGATTGACGTAGTACGCCTTATTGGTATAAGGCACCCCAATCCCCCGATAAGGGCCGCTTTCGCTGCCTTGCTAAACGCTCCGCCTGTGGAGCGGCTACTCGCCCTTGCGGGCGCTGAAAGACGTTAAACCTTACCGCCTGGGAAAAAGGTGTGTCTCTCATATTTGAAAGCGTCCGGAGGATGCGTAGCCGCCCCGTAAGGGCGGTGAAAAGGGCCGTCGCTGGCGGTTCTTTTCTGGTTTTGGGGTCCGGTCCCCAACAAGCGTTTTGCAGGAGTGCATATACTCCTGCCCTGCTTGCCACGATTGTTTTGTATGGGATTGGTACATCGGCCACGCATGGAAATAGCCCAGGCATGTGACGGCGCCAATCTCACGTCAGGGAGGTCATGCGGAACGATAGAAGCATGTTTTCGGGGATTCAGGATTAATCATACAGGCCCCTCGGTTAGGCACCCGCAAAGGCCGTCCTGCCTCTTGCGGTTTCGGGATAAGTATGGTATACTATGCACATCAGCAGGTCGGACAAGGGCGTGCTGATTTTATATTTCGTGGTGCCCAACTTTACAAAACCATGTAATGCCCATTTCATGTGGGTTTGCGGGGCCTGACCATGGAACAATCTGTCATCTTATGGCGACTGAAATAGCTATACAGGCAATGAAAAATATCAATGGAACCACAAAAAACAATCTGGAAAATAAGACGGATATACAGCGAAAGGGGGAACGGCCATGATTACGGTTTTTAACAGGAAAGAACTTCTTGTCACCTATTCCATGGAGCTTCAGTCCAAGGCCAGGAGCGCCCTTGAAGGGTGCGGGATTGACTATATTGTGGACACGGGCGGCACTGCCGCGCGCAATATAGGTTCAGGGCCGATTGGGGTGGACCGGTTGGGAAGCAATCCCTCCTGCTCATGTGAATATAAGATATATGTGAACAGAAAGGATTATGAAAAGGCCCAGGCGGCATTGGCCGGTAAACTGAAATAGGGTGGATACTATCTACAGATACGTTCCAGGAAACGGCGCTTGTATTTCATTTCCGCGTAATCCGTGATTTTCTTCATATACACCGCGTCATACATTCCGCCAATCACCCCTGCAACCGGGATTCCCTGGAGAAACTTCATATATAAGAGTTCATGGGAGAGTGCTTCTGCTGTCAGACGTATCTCTTCCTTTTTATCCAGTCCGGCAAAGGCCTGGTCAGGGGAAAGGGATACGGATCCTGTAATCATCCGGTTCAGCCCTTCATCAGCCATGATCCGTTCTTCCCCTGATAAAAGGGGGGTGCGGATTAACCGTAGGATAAAACACTGCTCACCGGCCGTATCATAGGTGAAGCCATAGCTGAGGGCAAGTTCGTAGATTGCCTTCAGGATCATTCCCGTGAACAGGGGAATATCGGGCAGCCCGATGCCAAGGACGCCAAGCCCCATACCGCTGGCGCCGGATGCCAGGAGGTTGACGGCCTTGCTGTTTTTGGCATTTTTTGAAAATGCCTTCAGGTTTTTCCTGCTTTCTTTCAGGCCCACGGCGTAAGCGTTGACCTTGTAAGCCATCTCGCGGTTTTCTTTGTGGTATGTTTTCTCTATGACGCCGGTTCCCTTTTCAAACACCAGTTCAAATGCCTTACAGAATGCCAGGTCAAGGGTAGAGGACAGTCTGTCAGGCACAAACCGTTCCAGCTGACGGTTTAGGACAGGCTGTCTTTCTTTTCCTGCGTTCAGGAGGAAGCGGTCCTCCTGCTTCTTAAGCGCGGCCCACTCTGCTTCACGGGCCGGTTTCCTTCTAAATCTCATGCTATCACCTCTGCTTTTCAGGTTAAATCCGAATCATTCCTGTTGTTTGATATGATACCACAAAAACCCGTGAATGGGAAACAGATGGGAAACTGTTAAAACTATTATGGACATTATGCTTGACAGACACATGAGAAGCCGTTATAATGGTTGATTGTTGCAACTGTTGTATAATGCAATTGATTACACGTAATCATGAACAGGGAGGAAGTATGAACCAGTATATAGGAATATACCGCCGTTGTGAGCTATTATATATACGGACTGAGTTGGAAAAGTATGGACTTCAGCCTCTGGAGGGGAAAATCCTTATTTTTTTGCGCAAGGGATGCTGTACCCAGGAGGATGTATGTATCCATTTTGACATGGATAAGGGCAGGATTGCCAGGAACCTGTCGGAACTGGAGGAGAAGGGGCTGGTCTGCCGGGTTGTGAATGAAAATAATAAACGGCAGAAGCTGGTAAGCCTGACCTTGCAGGGGAATCAGATCCTGTCTGAGATAGACAGGATTTTTGAAAAATGGGATACTGTCTGCTTTTCCGGTTTTACGGAGGAAGAACGCCGTCTGTACCAGGATTTTGTCAAGCGCATTGCCGAAAACGCAATGGAATACAGACACAATCAAATCATTCAGAGGGAAGGAAGTACATATGATAAATAACCTGACAGAGGGGAAACCTTTAAAACTACTGTTTTTCTTTGCAATTCCCATGGTGGTGGGAAACCTGTTCCAGCAGCTTTACAACATGGTGGATTCCATGGTGGTGGGCCGGTTCGTGGGCGAGGACGCCCTGGCCGCGGTTGGCTCATCCTTTCCGGTGGTATTCCTTTCCGTGGCTGTGGCTGCCGGACTTTCCATGGGATGTACCGTTGTCATCTCCCAGTTCTTCGGAGCCGGGAAAATCAGGGAAATGAAGGTGACGGTGTCAACCGCCCTCATATCCCTGGGAGTAATCGGACTTATCATCATGGGCATCGGGGAACTGTCCTCCTTTCCGCTGCTTAAGCTTTTGGGGACGGACCCGGATATCATGGCGGATTCCCTGTCGTACCTGAGGATTTATTTTGGCGGTGCAGTGTTCCTTTTCCTGTATAATTCCCTGAACGGTATCTATAACGCCCTGGGTGACAGCCAGACCCCGTTAAAATTCCTGATGGTGTCGGCCCTGACCAACATTGTCCTGGACCTGCTGTTTGTCATTAAGTTCAATATGGGGGTGGCAGGAGTGGCCTGGGCAACCCTGATTGCACAGGGGCTGTGCGCATTCATCTCATTTTTCGTGCTGGTTGGCCGGCTTCGGAGGATGGAGGATGAGCCTTGCGCCCGGGGAAGGGATTTTGCCTTTTTTGACATGGATGCCGCAAGAAGGATTGCAAAGGTAGGGGTTCCCTCCATGCTACAGCAGTCCATTGTCTCTGTCAGCATGATGATGATGCAGGGACTGGTCAATTCTTACGGAAAAGTATTTGTGGCAGGTTACACGGCAGCCACTAAGATTGATACCCTGGCCATGCTGCCGAACATGAACTTTTCCAACGCAATGTCCAGCTATACGGCCCAGAACATCGGGGCAGGAAAGGTGGACCGGGTAAAGCAGGGGTATAAGTCATGCATGTTCATGGTTTTCATATTCTCCGTCATCATCACCTTGCTCATCTACCTGTTCGGACCCCAGCTTCTGGGACTGTTCCTGAAGCAGGGCTCCGAGGGCAGCGCCATGAGCTACGGCCTTAAATATATGAAGACCGTATCCGTGTTCTATCTGCTGATGGGCGCACTGTTTGTGGGCAACGGCCTGCTGCGCGGGGCAGGGGACATGGGGGCGTTCATGCTCAGCTCCGTCGTCAACCTGTTTGCGCGCGTGGCAATCGCTTACCTGCTTGCACACTACATAGGCGCCAGCGCTATCTGGTGGTCCATTCCTACGGGATGGGCAATTGGATTCATATTCTCCCATCTGAGGGTTAAGAGCGGGAGATGGATGTCCAAACGGCTGGTGGATTAACCGGGAAATGATGCTCAGATGACTGATGGATTAACCGGGAAATGGATGTTCAGACGACTGGTGGATTAACCGGAATTTGGGCAGGCCGTCCTTAACTGCGCAGTGGATACATTTCCGTATTAGGACTGCCTGTTGCTGCATATAATTCAATGAATACAGGCTCAGGAGCGCGCTTTGGATATATATGTGGTAAAACAGGGAGACAGTGTGGATTCCATTGCGAAATCATACAATATTCCTACAGAAACATTATTATGGGACAATCAGATAGAGTACCCATACCGCCTGGCCGTTGGCCAGGCTCTTTATATTTCTGACGGTAATACGGTGGAGGGGAGGAAACTGCTCTATACCAGCGGATATGCGTATCCGTTCATCAACGAGGAGGTCCTGGAGGAAACCCTGCCGTATCTGGATGGGCTGAAGGTATTTTCCTATGGCTTTACCCTGGAAGGGGAATTGATCCCGCCCATCAGCGATGACGCGTGGATGATAGGGCGGGCGCAGCAATGGGGGACGCGGCCCATCCTGACACTGACACCCCTGGGGGAAGACGGGCATTTTAATAATAATCTGGTATCGGCCCTGGTGCGCAGCCACGAGCTGCAGCAGCGGATCATATGGGAACTGGGCAGGACCATGCAGGATAAAGGCTTTGGCGGTCTGGACATCGACTTTGAGTATGTGCTGGCCGATGACAGGGAGGGGTTCGCCGCATTTGTGGGCCTGGCCACCAGGGTCATGAACCTGTTTGGGTATCCGGTCAGCGTTGCCCTGGCCCCCAAGACCTCGGCTGAGCAGAGGGGACTTTTGTATGAGGGGATTGATTACGCCCTTTTGGGGTCGGCTGCCAACCGCGCCATGCTGATGACCTATGAGTGGGGATACAGCCAGGGTCCGCCCATGGCCGTGGCTCCCATCAACATGGTGAGGCGGGTGGTGGATTATGCGGTCACCGCCATTCCAAGGGATAAGCTGAGCCTGGGCATACCTAACTATGGATATGACTGGGCCCTTCCCTATGAGCGGGGCGTGACCAGGGCCAAAACCATTAACAACCATGAGGCGGTGCAGCTTGCCATTGATTTCGGTGTGGATATCCGGTTTGATGAGACTGCCATGTCACCCTACTTCCGGTACTGGCAGTATGGAGTCCAGCATGAGGTGTGGTTTGAGGATGTGAGGAGCATCAAGGCCAAGTTCGACCTTATCAGGGAATATGGGCTGTCAGGGGCCGGATACTGGCAGCTGATGAGCCTTTTCAGGGCCAACTGGCTGATGCTGAACGAGATGTTCTACATTGAAAGGGAGTGGCCTGTGATGGAACGGCTGGATGGGGCAGATGGAACGTAAGGATATTGCGGCAGATATAGGAGGTGGGGAAACCGCATTGTCTTGCTGAATCCTTTCATTGTGGTATAATAGACCAATACGGATTGATAGGATGGATGACACGGCAGGAGGGCATATGGGAATGAAGATTGACGCGGCAAAGGTGATGGAATTGGTAAGGACGGTCAAACCACTGTTCCTGGACCATGAGCAGGCAGCCAGGATTGAGGTCAAAGGTCTGGCTGATTTTGTGACACAGGTGGATTTTAAGGTGCAGGAGATGATTCAGGACGGGCTTATGCAGCTGTATCCGGATATCCAGTTCATGGGCGAGGAAAAGGATAACAGCGACATTGATTTTACCGGGCCGGTGTGGATCCTGGACCCTGTGGACGGAACCACCAACCTGATACATGACTACAGGAACAGCGCATTGTCCCTTGCGTTTTGTGACAACCGGCAGCTGGAACTGGGAATCATTTACCAGCCCTATACCGATGAGATGTTCCATGCCGTCCGGGGAGGCGGGGCGTGGCTTAACGGCAGGCCCATCCATGTGAGCCGGGTGGATACCATGGAGCGGAGCCTGATAGCCATTGGCACAAGCCCTTATGACCATGGGCTGGCGGACAGGAATTTCAGGGATTTCAAAGAAGTGTTCCTGCGCTGCTCCGATATCAGGAGGAATGGCTCCGCGGCCCTTGAACTTGCCCATGTGGCCTGCGGCCGCACGGATGCATACTTTGAGCAGGTGTTACGGCCCTGGGATTTTGCGGCAGGAATGCTGCTGGTGCAGGAGGCAGGGGGAACCGTGACGGATTATGATGGGGAACCGCTGGATGTTTCAACGCCGTGCCAGGTGGCGGCGGCCAATGGCCTGATTGGGGAGGAACTGCTTGCAATCCTGGGGAAGTGATAGGACAGACGATAAGATGATAAGAGAATAGGATGAAAAGAGAATAAGATGATATAATCAGAAGACATGCCAGGCTTACTTCCAGGGCATGTCTTTCTGATATTCAAAATAAACCCTCAGGAGCTGGCTGCGCTTGGTCACATTTACCTTCTGGAAAATGTTGTGCACATGGGTCTTGACCGTACCGATGGAGATGAACAGCGCGTCGCTGATTTCCTGGTTGTTTTTATCCGTGAGAAGAATCCTCAGGATATCCTGCTCCCGGGAGGTGAGCTGGTAGTGGCTGGCAAAATGAAGGAATACGGTGTTGCTGTCCGGCCCATCCGGCTGGATTTGCCCCTTGCTGTCAGCCTGTCCCTGCGTTCTGCCATCCGGGAGGGTGGAGGTGGGCGTCCCGTCCTTCGTCATCACCTGCGCCCCGTCATCCATCATGGCTGTCCTCCCGGTATCCGCTGCGGGAGCCGTGCTTCCGGCCATATCCGGGGCCTGGATTTTAATGAGCGGACCCTGCAGCTGCCGGGTCAGGTATGCAAGGGCATACACTGAATACAGGATGCTCATCATGTCCTCAGAGAGGCTGCGGTTGTTGATTTTGACCATGATATCCGAGTAGACGTCAAAGGAAAAGATGACGATGGTGTCTTCAGCCAGTATCAGTAGGGAAAAAACAGCGGTAATCCAGAGCAGGCTTTTATAGGCATGCATTTCCCTGTCCAGCTCCCCGGGATGCATTTTCAGGTACAGCAGTCCGGAAACGCTCAGATACAAGGTAAAGAGCTGGGCCGGAAGATAGTAGAGCCATACCTTGAACGCGCCGTATCCCGCGGTGGGGATGAACAGGAGGCTGAGTCCTAAAAGCACCAGCGCGGCCGTATCCCGGTTCTTTGGGCGCCGGGAAAGCACCTGATGCTGGATGGAAACCAGGCAGAAGGAGGTTACCAGGAAAATCAGTGTCTTAAAGGCAGGCGCACTCATGAACTGCAGGTCATAGCGGACAGAGAACCCGTCTAAGAATTCAGTCATGTAGATAATGATGTTGTCAAATATATAAAAAAGGAAGAGAACGGCGGTTGCGGCAGTCAACGGCCTTTTTTTGTGCCTGTAATTAATGATGCAGAAGGTAAGAACCACTGTATAAAGAACGATAAGGAAAATGTTGTAAATGAAAATCAGTATATCCATGAAATCCTCCTCTGACATGCTGCTGTATCCGGCAGTTAAAATATATCAAAAAACAGAGGATTTAGCAAATTGTTTCTTTGGATGAATTGAAAGAAAGTTGTGCATTATGCATAAAAAGTTTAGGGAAGTTTAGTTGGTTTATGATGAAAGTATGAATAAAATCATCCTTTTTCATGAGGGAAAAGGAAGGGGGCATATATCTGCGAATCCATCCCGGGGATGATTTTAAACCCTGTCCCAGGGCGCTATGATGATATCACAAGGCGCCGGACACAAGAAGCCTTAGGACGCACCCTGTATGTGATTCATAAATACGCTTATGATCCATGACAGGATTCGCATCCATAACAGGCTTCACCTCCGGACGTAGGAAAAACAAAAAACATATTATTAGGAGGAAATGAACATGTCAGTAAAGGATTTCATCGACACAAACGAATTTACCAAGGAGGAGCTGATGGACATCATCAATCTTTCATTAAAGATTAAGAGGTGCATCAAGGCCGGTTACTATCCACAATTATTAAAGAACAGATCCCTGGGCATGATTTTCCAGCAGTCATCCACCAGGACAAGGGTTTCCTTTGAGACAGCCATGGAGCAGTTAGGCGGCCATGCGCAGTACCTGGCGCCGGGACAGATCCAGTTAGGAGGACACGAGACAATCGAAGACACAAGCGCTGTGCTGTCCCGTCTGGTAGATATCCTCATGGCACGTGTGGACCGCCATAAGAGTGTGGCAGACCTGGCTAAGAACGCAACCATCCCGGTTATCAACGGCATGTCTGATTATAACCACCCGACCCAGGAAATGGGCGATCTGTGCACCATGATTGAGCATTTACCGGCAGGTAAGAAATTAGAGGATTGCAAGGTGGTATTCGTAGGCGATGCCACCCAGGTATGCGCTTCCTTAATGTTCATCACCACCAAGATGGGAATGAATTTTGTACATTTCGGACCGGAAGGCTATCAGTTAAATGAAAACCACAGGGCAATCGCAGAGGCAAACTGCAAGGTGAGCGGCGGTACCTTCCTGGTTACGGATTATGAAGATGAAGCACTTAAGGATGCGGATTTCGTGTACACAGATGTATGGTACGGCCTGTATGACGCAGAGCTTTCCGAGGAAGAGAGGATGGCTATCTTCTATCCTAAATACCAGGTGACCCCTGCCATGATGGCCAAGGCCGCGCCCCATGTGAAATTCATGCACTGTCTGCCTGCCTCCAGAGGGGAAGAGGTTGTGGATGAAGTAATCGACGCTGGGTATTCCATTGTGTTTGACGAGGCTGAGAACCGCCTGACCGCCATGAGGGGACTGCTTGTATACTTCCTGGGACAGGCTGAGAAAAAAGCGGACGAAGAGGAAAAAGCAAAGGCAAAGGCTGACCTGGAAGTATTCTTAAAAAAGGCGCTGTAATTTAGCATGAAAAGGGGGCAAGACACATGGCTGAAACACACGGAAAGAAAAAATTTAAATTGACAGATGCAATCCTGTCCGTTATCTGCGTCGTATTTGTGGCAGAAGCAGCGGCGCCGGTGGCTGCAATCGGAAACTCCCAGTATTTCTGGTGGATTTTCCTCATGCTCACCTTCCTGCTGCCCTACGGGCTGATTGCCTCGGAGCTGGGCACTACCTATGACGGGGAAGGCGGCCTGTATGACTGGGTGAGAAAGGCCTTTGGCGCCAAATGGGGAACCCGGGTTTCCTGGTATTACTGGATTAACTTCCCGTTGTGGATGGCATCCCTGGCAGTTATGTGCCCGGAAATGCTCAGTATCATCATCGGACATCCCATTGGGGTTATTCCCTCATTAATCATTGAACTGGCATTTATCTGGGTGATTGTGGCTATCAGCTTTTTCCCTGTGTGCGACAGCGTGTGGATCCTCAACGGCGCTGCCCTGATTAAGGTGCTGCTGGCTGTGATTGTAGGCGGACTTGGCATATACGGGGCAGTGACCCATGGGGTGGCCAACGAGTACACGGCGGCTTCCCTGATGCCCAGCTTTGACGCAAAAAGCCTGTCCTTCATATCCGTCATCCTGTTTAATTTCCTGGGGTTCGAGGTGGTGTGCACCTTTGCAAACGATATGGAGAATCCCAAAAAACAGATCCCCCAGGCCATTGTTTCAGGCGGCCTTGTGATTGCGGCAATCTACATATTCTCTGCCTTTGGGATTGGCGTGGCCATCCCTACCGCTGAGGTCAGCACCAGCAGCGGCCTTATTGACAGCCTTCAGCTGCTGACCGGTAAGACCGGCGGGCTTTTCATCTCCATCATGGCAGTCATGTTCGTGCTCACGCTGTTCGGCAATATGATTTCCTGGTCCCTGGGCGTGAACAATGTGGCCAGCTATGCGGCTGAACAGGGTGATATGCCAAAGGTATTTGCCAGAAAGAGCGTTAAGAACGGTATGCCGGTGGGGGCTGCCGTGATGAACGGCATTGTGGCCAGCGTGGTCGTGGTCATTGCGCCCATCCTGCCCAACCAGGATCTGTTCTGGAGCTTCTTTGCACTGAACCTTGTAATGTTCCTGCTGGCATACCTGCCCGTATTCCCGGCGTTCCTGAAGCTGCGGGCCATTGACCCGGAAACGGAGCGGCCCTTTAAGGTGGGGGGAAGCAGGGCATTCTTAAAGGTGCTGGCAGCCCTTCCCATGATCATGATTGTCATATCCCTGGTATTCATTGCAGTGCCCATGAGCTTTGACGCCCAGACATTAAATGAAGTGCTGCCCATTACCATTGGATCCGTCATGTTCATCGGCGTAGGGGAAATGCTGGCAGCCAAAAAGGGGAAAGGACTCAGGCCCGGCGGGGCTGCCATGGAAAAGGCGGCGCAGCTGTAAGAAAACGTGAAATAAGGCATAAAAATAAAAACAAAATGAGAGGAAGGTATTTTACATGAAAACATATACAACTACCCCAAAACAGGACGGTTTCAGGATGCCGGGAGAATTTGAGCCGCATGAGGGCTGCTGGATTATCTGGCCCGAACGCCCGGATAACTGGAGACTGGGCGCCAAACCGGCCCAGAAGGTGTTTGTGGAGGTGGCAAAGGCCATCAGCCAGTTTGAGCCGGTGACCGTGTGCGTAAGCAATGCCCAGTATGACAATGCCAGGTCCCAGCTTCCTGAGGATGTGCGTGTGGTGGAAATGTCCACAGACGACTCCTGGATCCGCGACTGCGGCCCCACCTTTGTGACCAACGGGTCTGAAGTCAGGGGCGTGGACTGGTCCTTTAACGCCTGGGGCGGACTGGTGGACGGGCTGTATTTCCCATGGGATAAGGACGACCATGTGGCCAGGAAGGTCTGCGACATTGAGCGCAAGGACAGATACCGTCTGGATGACTTTATCCTGGAAGGCGGCTCCATCCATGTGGACGGGGAAGGGACCCTGATTGTCACCGGGGAGTGCCTTTTAAGCGAGGGCAGGAACTCCCATCTCACAAAGGAAGAAATCGAACATGTGCTGAAGGAGTACCTGAACCTGGAGAAGATTATCTGGATTCCATATGGCATTTACAATGATGAGACAAACGGACATGTGGACAATATCATCCACTACATTGCCCCGGGCGAGGTCATCCTTGCATGGACCGATGACAAGGAAGACCCTCAGTATGATATCTGCCAGAAAGCATACGCCGTGCTCAGCTCTGAGACGGATGCAAAGGGACGCAGTCTTAAAATCCACAAGCTGATGCTTCCCAAGAACATCCTCATCACAAAGGAAGAGAGCGAGGGCGTGGACGCTGTGGACGGGACGCTTCCGCGTATGGAGGGCGACAGGCTGGCTGCTTCCTATGCAAACTTCTATATCGCCAACGGCGGCGTGGTATTCCCTATGTTCGGTGACGAGAACGACGAGAAGGCCAGAAAGACGCTGGAAGAATGTTTCCCGGGCCGCAAGGTAGTCGGGCTTTACGCCAGGGAAATCCTGCTGGGCGGCGGCAACATCCACTGTATTACACAGCAGCAGCCTAAGGCATGAGCCATTGCGCAAAGAGGATAGGGATGCCGGACTGGACGTAAGGACAGGTAAGGATAGCGGACAGGCAGAGATGGCGGACAGGAAAGGATGGCTGACAGAAAAGAATAGCTGACAGAAAAGAATAGCTGACAAAAAGGGAGAGGGTACATTATGTCAAGAATCGTAATAGCCCTGGGCGGCAATGCCCTGGGCAATACGCCGAAGGAGCAGCAGGAGCGCATTGACAATGCGGCTCCGGCCCTTATCGGCCTCATAAAACAGGGCCATGAAATCATCATCAGCCATGGCAACGGCCCCCAGGTGGGGATGATACGCCAGGCATTTGACACGGCCAGCGCGGTGGATGGGAAGGTTCCGGCCTTTGACCTGCCGGAGTGCACGGCCATGAGCCAGGGCTACATCGGATTCCACCTGCAGAAAGGGATTAAGAAGGAACTGCGAAGGGAAGGCATGCCGTGGCATGTGGCGACCGTGGTGACACAGATCGTGGTGGACAAGGAGGATCCTGCCTTCTTAAATCCAACCAAGCCAATTGGCAGTTTTTATTCAAAAGAAGAGGCTTTCAAGATGATGGAGGAAAATCCGGGCCTTTGCATGAAAGAGGATGCAGGCAGGGGATACCGGCAGATGGTGGCGTCCCCAAGGCCCATGGATATCGCGGAAAGGGATTCCATCTTAAACCTCCTGGACCATGAGTTCATTGTCATTGCCTGCGGCGGAGGCGGGATTCCTGTGATCCTTAATGAGAACGGGGATTATGAAAGCGTGCCTGCCGTCATTGACAAGGACTTTGCGTCTGCCAAGCTGGCGGAACTGGTGGATGCGGATTACCTGTTCATCCTCACGGCGGTAGACCGTGTGGCGGTCAATTACGGGAAACCCGGCCAGCGGGAACTGAAGGAAATCACGGTGGAGGAAGCTCAGGGATTATGCAGCCAGGGCCACTTTGCACCGGGCAGCATGCTTCCCAAGGTGGAGGCTGCCATGGAATTTGCACGCAGCAAAAAGGGCAGGAATGCGGTCATCGCATCCTTGGAAAAGGCACCGCTGGCCATGATTGGGGAGAGCGGCACCAGGATAGCCCTTGGGTAATCAGATGGAGGATTTAGTGCTCGGATAAAGGCAGCCCTATACAGGGACAGCCCCATGGGAGATGTGGGTAATCATATCTCAGCGGGGCTGTAAGGAAATCTGCTTGCCATGAACCACTGACTTATAGTATAATTTACAAAAATCAAATCCAATACAAAGGAGTGTTCTTACATGGCAATCAGAGTTGGAATTTTAGGATATGGTAATCTGGGAAGGGGTGTGGAATGCGCGGTTAAACACAATCCGGACATGGAACTGGCGGCTGTTTTTACAAGAAGGGATCCGCGCAGCCTGACCATCCTGACAGAGGGGGCAAAGGTTTTATCCGTGGATGATGCGCCTTCCATGAAGGATGATATCGATGTGATGATTCTCTGCGGAGGCAGCGCCACGGACCTTCCGGGACAGACGCCGGACATGGCAAGGTATTTTAACGTCATTGACAGCTTTGACACCCATGCCAACATCCCGCAGCACTACGACGCGGTTGACAAGGCCGCAAAGGAGGGCGGACATGTGGGAATCATTTCCGTGGGCTGGGATCCTGGCATGTTCTCCCTGAACCGCCTGTATGCCAATGCCATCCTTCCGGGCGGGAAGGATTATACCTTCTGGGGCAAGGGCGTGAGCCAGGGGCATTCGGATGCCATCCGCCGGATTGAAGGGGTAAAGGACGCCAGGCAGTACACCATACCGGTGGAGGACGCCCTTCAGGCAGTGAGAAGCGGGGCCGGGCCGGACCTTACCACCAGGCAGAAGCATACCAGGGAATGCTTTGTGGTGGCAGAAGAGGGCGCTGATAAAAAGGCCATTGAAGAGGCAATCGTGACCATGCCCAATTATTTTGCCGACTATGACACAACCGTCCATTTCATATCGGAAGAAGAGCTGATGCGAGACCATGCCGGGATTCCCCATGGCGGATTTGTCATCCGCACGGGAAGGACGGGCTGGGAGGATGAACACAGCCATGTGGTTGAGTACAGCCTGAAGCTGGATTCCAATCCGGAGTTCACCGCATCCGTCATAACCGCATATGCCAGGGCCGCGTACAGGCTGAGCCGTGAAGGGCAGACTGGCTGCAGGACCGTATTCGACATTGCGCCTGCATATCTTAGCACCCAGGACGGGGCTGAACTGAGGAAACATCTGCTGTAAATGCAGACAGGACTTTATCATGCACCAATCCCTCCCATTCCTCATACCATAATACAAACGGATATGGGGATTGGATGACATCCATTCCCGCCATCCGTATCTATTGCACTGCATATATTGCTACAGTACAATCTGATCAGGCCTTAAAATGGATGGAACATCCATGGAGGAGCCGGGCCGCTTTAGCGGCAGCAGGTAGGAAACACCTGCGGGACAGTCGTTTACTCGTATTGTCCCGCAGGTGTTTTTTTATTATCCGGGCCGTGTACTGTTTTATGGGAGGGAAAGCTATGACAGGAACTGAGTTCACAGGGGAACGCCTGATAGGGAAATGCCGTACAGGGAAATTTCATATAGGAGGGCACAACCATATAATAAACCACGGACCGGGCGGGCATAAAGATACCGCCATGCACGTCTCAAGGGTCAGCATTGCAGTGAACATGGTCCTGACAGCCGGAAAGCTGGCAGCCGGGATCCTGGGCCACTCCCACGCCATGATATCGGATGCAGTCCATTCCGCTTCGGATGTGTTCAGCACCCTCATCGTGATGGCAGGGGTTTCCATGTCTGCTAAACAGTCGGATAAGGAACATCCCTATGGGCATGAGCGGCTGGAGTGCGTGGCGGCGCTGTTCCTTGCCTTCATCCTGTGTGCCACGGGGCTGGGAATCGGCTTTGGCGCGGTAAGGGAAGTGATATCAGGGGAAGTGAAGGATGCGGCCATACCAGGGCTTATGGCCCTGATGGCAGCCATTGTCTCCATTGTGGTAAAGGAGTGGATGTACCGTTATACCATAAAAGCAGCTGATTCCATACACTCCAGCGCCTTAAAGGCGGATGCATGGCATCACCGTTCCGACGCCCTGTCCTCGGTGGGGGCGTTTGCGGGCATATGCGGGGCGCGGATGGGGTTTGCCTTCATGGACCCGGCTGCCAGCATTGTAATCTGCCTATTCATCTGCAAGGCGTCCCTGGATGTGCTGCGGGACGCTCTGGACAAAATGGTGGATAAGGCCTGTGATGAGGAGACGGAAAAAGCCATAAAGGGAACTGTGCTCACATCCCCCGGGGTGGTGCGGATTGACGGCTTAAAGACCCGGCTGTTCGGCCCCAGGATGTATGTGGATATCGAAATCGCGGTGGACCCTGACCTTAACCTGCAGCAGGCCCATGCCATTTCAAGGGAGGTACACGATACGGTGGAGGAACAGTTCCCCCAGGTAAAACACTGCGCTGTCCAGGTCAACCCCCTCAACAGGGAAGGATAAGGGAATCCCGGAAAAAGGAATGGATTCTGTTTGACGGACAGACCGGAATTATCTATACTTAGAGCATATCTGAAAGACACTTGGAACAACAGATTAAAAGTATGAAACAGGAGAATATGAAATACGATGACAGAATGGAAAAAAACAATATGCCCTTATGACTGCCCCACCTCCTGCGGCCTGCTGGTGAAAACGGACGGAACCCGGATATTGGAGGTAAAAGGGGACCCGGGCCATCCTGCCTCCCATGGACTGATCTGCAGGAAAATGCACGGTTATGCGGATTCCATCCATTCCCCCAGCCGGATCCTCACGCCCATGAGGCGGGTAGGGGAAAAGGGGGAAGGCAGGTTTGTTCCTGTTTCCTGGGACGAAGCCATATCAGAGATAACCGGAAGGTGGAAGGAAATCCTCAGCCGGGACGGAGGGGATGCCATCCTTCCGTTTTACTATTCAGGGGTCATGAGCGTGATTCAGCGCAAATGCGGGGATGCCTTTTTCAACAGGATGGGGGCATGCTCCCTGGTCAAGACGCTTTGTTCCTCGGCCAAAGGCGCCGGATATGAGGCTGTCATGGGCCGCACAGGATGCCTGGACCCAAGGGAGCTTAAGCACAGCGATTTCCTGCTGGTCTGGGGCAGCAACATGAAAGCCACCAGAATCCAGTCCATGCCGGTACTGGACAGCGCAAGGAAGGCTGGGAAACGGGTGGTGCTGATTGAATCATGTGCAGAAGATATGGCACCTTACTGCGATGAGACCATTCTAATACGGCCTGGTACGGACGGCGCCCTTGCACTGGCCATGATGCATGTGCTGGTGAGGGAAGGCCTGGCTGCTGAAGATTATCTTCGTGAATGGTCCTGCGGCTGGCCTGGGTTTAAGGAAACCTTGCCCGCCTATACGCCTGTGTGGGCAGAGGGGATAACCGGGATCCCGGCAGATGTGACAGAGGCACTGGCCATGGAATACGGCCGGGCCTCCCGGCCCGCCATCATACTGGGAAGCGGTCCCTCCCGCTATGGGAACGGCGGTATGACCGTGCGCCTGATTACCATACTCTCCGCCCTGACCGGGGCATGGGGCAGGCCGGGCGGCGGGCTGTGCGGATGTAATCCCGGTAGCGGTCCCTGCCTGGATGATACCATTGTGACACGGCCTGATTTCAGGACAAGGCAGGGCAGGAAGGTAAATATCAACCAGCTGGCCCAGGCGCTGAACGGGAGTCATGGGCAGGATCCCATTCAAAGCCTTTATGTGTATGGAAGCAATCCGGTGGGGTCGGTAAGCAGCCAGGCGGAAACAGTGAAGGGGCTTATGAGACAGGACCTGTTCACGGTTGTCCATGAGCGGTTCATGACGGACACGGCCAGGTATGCGGATATCCTGCTGCCGGCCACATTTTCCGTGGAACAGCCGGACTGTTATCTGGCCTATGGCTACTGTACCTTTGGTACGGCTTATAAAGTCCTGGAACCGGCGGGACAGTGCAGGAGCAACTGGAACACGTTCCGGCTTCTGGCCGGGGCAATGGGATATGAGGAAGCGTATTTTAAGAAGACTGAGGAAGGGATGGTGGAAGAACTGCTGGCCCATCCCGGACCAGGGCTTGCCAAAGCAACCGACAGGGAATGGGATATCCTGGAAAAAGGCGGCGTCATCTCCACGCCCTTTGCGGACCACATGGACTTTAAGACGGAGACAGGGAAAATCATGATTGTGAACCCGGGCCAGCCTGAACCCATGCCGCGGTATACATCCGCCCACGGCGGGGAATACCCCCTGCGGCTCATTGCCGTACCCAGTGGATATACCCTCAATTCCATTTTCCTGGAACGGGAGGACCTGACCGGGAAACGCGGTCCCATGAAGCTGATGCTGCACCCTCTGGATGCGGCTGGGCGCAATATCGGGGATGGGGATAAGGTGATTGCATATAACGACCTGGCCCAGGTGGAATTTACGGCCAGCCTTACCCCTTGGGTGGCCAGGGGCGCGGCGGCCGTGGCCGGGGTATACGGTATGTCCCTGGCCGGATCCGGCCTGCTGGTCAACGCCCTTCACCACCAGCGCCTGTCCGACATAGGGGAAGCGACCACGTTAAATGACAATACCGTTGAGGTCCGTCCTGCATTTCATCATTAAATGTATAAAATACCATTTTCAGGTACATACTGTTATTGGGTATAAGCCAAATGTCCACAATAAGGAGGTTAACATCTATGGGAAATAAGGCTTTAGATTGTACAGCCCTGACAGTAAGCCTGATTGGGGCGATTAACTGGGGACTGGTTGGATTTTTTAACTTTAACCTGGTATCATGGATTTTCGGAAATGCTTCCTGGATTACCAGGGTCATTTATGCGCTGGTCGGGCTATGCGGACTGTATCTGATTACATTCTATTCACGTACAGGACAGGAAGCATAACAGGATACAGTAAAGGCAGGAACCTGTGGGGAATCGGATTGCCAAGGCAGACCGGTGCATCCAGGTTCCTGTTTTCGTATGTTCCTATTTATGGTACCGTATCCCCTCTGATCCCGTTTCGGTACTCCCTGGGTGAGAGTCCGGTCAGCTTCTTAAACACATCGCCAAAGTAGTTGCCGTCCGAAAACCCGCAGGCAATTGCAATGGAAGTCACTGTCCCATCCGTGTTCCTCAACAGGTCGGACGCCTTCTGCACCCGGATATAATTTACATATTCCTTAAAACAGAATCCGGTGGATGCCCTGAACTTCCGGGAAAAATAAGTGGGGCTCATATTGGACATGGCAGCCATGGCATCCAGCGTCAGATGTTCCCTGTATTGGAGGTTGATATACCGGGCCGCCTTCACGATTGCCGCCTCCGAGTCATTGAGGGAGTCCTTTTCCTGCTGCGTATCCTGGCAGCGTCCTATGAGGACCAGGATTTGGAAGAGCAGGCTCTGCTGCTGTACGTGGGAATAGGCATCCTCCTGTCCGTTTTCGTGGGACAGATGGCTTAACAGGCCTTCTATCCCGGGGCGCAGGGGCTGGGGGATGGCAATACGGGGATTTAAGAAGACGCGCTCAAAGCCTTCCCGTCCGCAGGACGCATGGAAGGCATCGGCCTCCTCCTTGGTAAAATACATATCATACCGCTCAGCCTGCAGCCCTTCCTCATACAAGGCCCTGTGGATCTGAAGCGGCGGTATGATGACCGCATCGCCTGGCTTCAGGTAATAAATATCCTGGTCAATGAACATTCTGCACTGTCCGGAGAGCAGATAATATATCTCATAATAGGAATGGTAGTGGGGACGTTTCATGACATAGCTGGATGAACGGCGGATCCGGCTGATCTGGATGCTGTTTTTAGCGGCCGGACCGTTTTTTGCAGCTGATATTCTGTGCGGATGAATGGCCATCTGTGATTCCTCCCTGCTGATATGTTTCCCTCATCTGTCCGCCCCTCCATCCTGGCGGAAGGTGAAGGCAAAAAAACTGTAGTTAATCCTGAAAAACATATAAAATCCGTACTAATTGCTGTATTTTTGTTATATCATAAGGTCACAAAACAGTAAAGTGAAATCATCTGAAACAACAGGATGGACGCTGAAAAGAAACGGGGAATCAGTATGATGCGTTTGTTTAGATTAGGAGGGGACACAGGGACCGGATCAGGAGCCAGGGAAGTATCAGGGGATGGGATCATGGATGCGGATAGGGTGCTGGCGGCGGTGCCGGCAGTGGATGCAGTGTATGTGAAGCATCCGGGACATCTTACGTTTCAGGGGGCCAGGCGGCTTTTGTCCGGGGGGATACATGTGATAATGGAAGGGATATCCGGCTTTGACCGGGCACAGGTACTGGAGTTACAGATGGCGGCCGATGATGCTGGCGTTGTCTACACAGAAGCCTTTAAGGCAGCAGCCAATCCCTGCCTTCACGGCCTTAAGGGGGAAATGCACCGTCTTGGACGCATTAACCGCATGACATTCATGTCCTGCGCCCGTACGCCGCGTCATGAGTGCAGGGAAGAACCGGCGGATACGCTGCCTGCGCCAGATCTTGCCCATGGGGCGCTGGTGGAGCGGGGGGCCGACTGTATTTTCACCATGATTGCATGCTTTGGGATACCGGAACAGATTCAGGCAGAACCTGTTTTCTGTGAAAACGGCATGGACATTGCCGGAAGCGTGCAGGGCAGGTATGAGGGGAAAGGATGTAAAGGGGCGGAGGCCGAAATCCTCTATTCCCAGGTGTCCGCAAGCCATGTGCCCAGCCAGATCAGAGGGGAAAAAGGAAGCCTTGTCATACGCAGCATTGCAGATCCGTCGGAACTGTGTTTTTACGGCCGGGATGGGGAGAAGGAAGTGCTGGCCCTGCGCACATCTCCGGTCATTACGGATGAAGAAATCAGGACGTGGATTGCCAGGGCCTGTCTGGGAATTCATTCCCGTCATCGGTATGTCCCGCTTCGCGGCATATCTGGCCCAAAGGATGGGGGAGGCTATGGGGAATGGCGCCAAAACGTGCTCATGACCCATGAGGTGATGGACAGGATCCGTTCGCAGGTGTTATAATGAAAGTCAGTGCACCGGCGCTGGGGTGTGTTGGAAACTTTCTTTCCGCCGTGGGCACCAGATCTATCAATGGAGGCGGGATATGAGGAAAGCGGCAAAAGCAAAGGGGATATTGGCACTTACGTTACTCTGTTCCCTGTTCCTGTGCATCACTGCATATGGTAACTGGAAGAATGAAGGCGGCCAATGGCACTATTATGACAAAAACGGACAGATGGTGTGCAATGATTTCAAAAAGTCCGGCAATTCCATGTTCTATCTGGATGAAACCGGCAATATCGCCAGGAACTGTGAGAAGGTAATCGGCAATTACCTGTACCGGTTTGATGCAGACGGGAAGTTCACGCGTTCCAGGCTGGGAGAGGACGGCCAGCCGGAGTACCTGGAAGGGGATTACGCCCTGAACCACCGCCAGCAGTACCTGAACAAAAAGGCCAACCCCTATAACGACAACCAGGTGGTACAGTGGTTTAATGCCACCTATGCCATCCTGACAAAGCACAACAGCTGTAATATCCGGGCCTATGGCGGTGAACTGCTGCTGGCTGGCGTGGAGGGGGAGGACGATGGCAGCTCCGACAATTCAATAAAGGAAAGGAACAGGAAAATGCTGTCAAAAAGCTGGGGGGTCACTGACCGGGCCAGCGCGGACGCGGCCCTTCTGCGGCTGCTGGAGTCAGGCAGGGCCACCGGCTCGGCATGGGATTACAGCCGCGCCATGTCAAACCTGGGATTTTACTATCTGGCAGGGTATTATCCCATCACCGAATCCCTGGACCGTTCCCTGGAGGTTGCCAGAACCATACAGCAGACCTATGGCTCCTGGGATGAATTCATTGCCAGCTACCTGGCAGGATACCATGCCTGGGCCGGGGATGAGGCGGAAAACAGGGATTTAATCTATGAGGGGCTGAAGGGAAGTGCGTTTAACCCCTATGCTGTGGACTGGAACCTGGAACTTAAGAAGACCTGGTAGATATCATGAACCGGAATATGGAGGAAACAGAATATGAGATGGGGCATCATGGCAACCGGAACAATCGCTGCAAAATTTGCAGACACGGTGATGAAAATGGGAGGAGAAGAGCAGCTGACAGCCTGCGGCTCAAGATCCATGGAAAAGGCGGAGGAATTTGCAGGAAGGTACGGTATCCGGCATGCATATGATTCCTATGAGGCCCTTGCGGCGGACCCGGAGGTGGACGCTGTTTATGTTGCCACGCCCAACAACCTGCATTTTGACAATTGCAGGCTGTGCCTGGACGCGGGGAAACACGTGCTTTGCGAAAAGCCCTTTACCACCAGCGCGGACGAGGCCAGAAGGCTGTTCGGCATGGCAAAGGAAAAGGGGCTGTTCATCATGGAGGCGTTCTGGATCCGCCACCTTCCGCTCTTAAAGAAGATGCAGGAACTGATAAAAGAGGGCGTGATCGGGGATGTGGTCTATGCCAGAAGTGATTTTGGGTTTACCGCCCAGGGCGCCAGGAAGGACAGGAAGTTTGATTCCGCACTTGGGGGAGGCGCGCTTCTTGACATCGGGATCTATAACCTGGGATTCATGCACATGGTGATGGGGGATACGAAGCCTTCAGGCTTTACGTCCAGCTATCATATCAATGAGTATGGTACGGATGATTTCAGCTCCATCCTGTTGAATTATCCAGGAAACCGCACCGCATCCGTAACCGCTTCCATAGGCATGGCAATGCCGAGGGAAGCGGTTGTGTACGGTACGTCCGGATCCATCCGGCTGCCGGATTATCAGATGGCTGAGAAGATGGTTGTATGCCCTTACGGCGGACAGCCCCAGGAAATCTGCATTCCCTTTGAAATCAATGGGTTTGAATACCAGATCCGGGAAGCCAGCCGGTGTGTGAAGGAAGGCATGTACACCAGCGATGTGCTGAAGGAAAAGGATACGCTGGCCGTACTGGAACTGATGGATGGAATACGGGCATCCTGGGGACTTAAGTTCAGCTGCGAATCATAAAGACTCAATAAGAAATAAGAAAATATTTCCGGCTTCCACCCTTGATTCTGAAATGTGGATTAATATAATTAAGGGTAGAAGCTGTATTTTTGCCAAAAAATGCGCTAAAACTTTAGAAAATTCATGTAATTTTTACCATTTTCCGAAAAAACATGGAAATTATTTTCCTGCAGTGTTATAATAGGGCGATATTATATACAAAGGAGTGATAGTTACATGAAAGATGAAAATGGTTTTAAACCATTTATACCGGCAGATAAGGTGGTTCCGGAGATGACTGGGGTATCCATAATCCTGGGTATACTCCTGGCAGTGCTGTTTGGCGCGGCCAACGCATACCTGGGGCTGCGGGTGGGCATGACCGTATCCGCGTCCATCCCTGCGGCAGTCATATCCATGGGAGTCATCCGTGTCATATTAAAGAGGGATTCCATCCTGGAAAACAATATGGTGCAGACCATTGGCTCGGCAGGCGAATCAGTGGCAGCAGGCGCAATCTTTACCCTGCCCGCCCTGTTCATGTGGATGAGCGAATGGGGTGAGGGGGCGCCGTCCCTGGTTGAGATTTCCCTGATAGCGCTGTGCGGCGGCGTCCTGGGCATACTGTTCATGATACCCCTGCGCCAGGCCCTGATTGTAAAAGAACATGGAACACTTCCGTATCCCGAAGGCACTGCCTGTGCCGAGGTGCTGATCGCAGGGGAACAGGGCGGTTCCAAAGCCGGTGTCGTATTTGCCGGAATGGGGATTGCCGCATTTTATAAGTTTATTTCGGACGGCCTGAAGCTGTTCCCCAGCGATGTGGACTATGATATCCGCAAATACGGCGGCGGCGTGGGCATGTCCGTGCTTCCGGCCCTGGCAGGAGTGGGATATATATGCGGTTCCAAGATTTCCTCCTACATGTTCTCGGGCGGGATCATTTCCTGGCTGATACTGATGCCCATCATCAAGCTGTTCGGAAGCGGCCTTACGGAGCCTTTTGCACCGGCCACCGCATTGATCAGCGATATGAACAGCCAGGCCCTTTGGGGGTCTTATATCCGCTATATCGGCGCAGGAGCCGTGGCGGCCGCTGGTATGATAAGCCTGATTAAGTCCCTTCCCATGATTGCCTCCACCTTTATGGACGCAATGCGGGATTTAAAGGGCGGCCGCCAGACCTCCACCCTCCGTACGGACCAGGATATCCCAATGAACATCGTGCTCATGGGCGTGCTGGCCGCGGTTGTGGTCATCTGGCTGGTGCCGGCTGTTCCCGTAACCTTTGTGGGGGCGCTGCTGATTGCAGTATTCGGTTTCCTGTTCGCAGCTGTTTCCTCACGTCTGGTAGGCCTTGTGGGCTCCTCCAATAACCCGGTTTCCGGTATGGCCATTGCAACCCTGCTGGTATCCTCCCTTGTACTCAAGGCTGTATCCGGTTCAGGCCATGACAGCATGATGGGCGTGATTGCCATCGGCGGCGTCATCTGCGTCATTGCAGCCATTGCGGGCGACACCTCACAGGATTTAAAGACAGGCTTCCTGGTCGGCTCCACGCCCAAGAAACAGCAGGCTGGTGAGCTTATCGGCGTTGTCTCATCCGCCATTGCCATCGGAGGCGTGCTGTATCTGCTTAACCAGGCATGGGGCTACGGTTCCACCGAGCTTCCTGCTCCTCAGGCCATGATCATGAAGACCGTGGTGGAGGGCGTGATGGACGGTAACCTTCCATGGAATATGATCCTGGCAGGCGCTGCCATCGCTGTTGTGATTGAAATCCTGGGCATCCCCGTAATGCCTGTTGCGGTTGGCCTTTACCTCCCGCTTAGGACCACGTCGGCCATCATGGTGGGCGGCCTGATCCGTCACTGGTATGAAAAACGCAGGTTTGCAAAGGAAGAGGACAGGAAGGAAGCTATTGATAAGGGCGTCCTCTATACTTCCGGTATGATTGCAGGCGAGGGGCTGGTGGGTATCCTGTTGGCCGTGTTCGCCATCGTACCCCTGGCAAGCGCAAGGGGAGGTTTCCTGGCTGATTTCCTGAACCTTTCCGCCATGGACAACGGGCTGGGCGCATTCCTTTCAAGCCCGGCATCCAAGCTTGTATCCCTTGTGGCATTTGCGGTCCTGATGCTGACCATGTTTAAGTTTACAATATGGCATAAAGATAAAAAATAAGACAGCGCTGTCATATCCAAGTGGGGCGCGGGTTAAGAAGGTGCCGGATTCCGGCGCCTTCTGTCCATATCATATAGTGAGTGAAAGGATGGTGCGGGTTTGGGCCGTATAAAGATGAAGGATAAAAACTATCTGGAGCAGATTCCTGTGAGGAATCCCGGTTTCCCATGGAAGGAAAATGAACAGGGAATCGTGACTGTTGACATGGTCCACCGGGGATTTTTTCCGATGCTTGCACAGAAACTGTGGGTCACTCCCAAAGTGAGCCACATTAAACTGGATTGCTTCGGCAGCTTTGTATGGAAGCAGATTGACGGTAACAGGAACCTGATTGAGATCGGCGTCATGGTAAAGGAGGAGTTCGGTGAGAAATGCGAACCGCTGTATGAACGTCTGGCGAAGTATTTTGAAATGCTGAAAAATAATAAGTTTGTTGAATTTAAAAGGTGAGGAAGGGCTGTGCCAAGATTCCTGTTCCGCTGTCCTGTGTTTTTGCAATAAAATATTCTGCACAAATTTGGCAGTTAAAGTAAAAAATGTCTTTGCTAAATATCCTTCTATCAGTTATGATAGAAAAAGAGCTGTAATTGGGAGGATATTTTATGAAGAATATGGAACATTTCCATGAAATGAAATCACTGACAAGGACACAGAAGTTTTGTCTTCTTTCATTGATTCCGGCTTATTTTATTGTCATAGGTCTGGTGGTCCAGCCCTTGCAGGAAATTGTCCCAGGAATTGTGAATATCATCAGGGAACCGGATTTCCTGATAACGGATTATTTTGTTGTTGGCGGCGTTGGGGCTGCTTTGATTAACGCAGGCATGCTGACCCTGATGAGCATCGGGATCATCTACTTTATGGGCATGGATATGGATGGCCATACAATCACTTCCAGCTGCCTGATGTTCGGTTTTTCCCTGTTTGGAAAGAATCTCCTGAATATCTGGGCAATTCTTGCAGGCGTATACCTGTATGCCAAGTACCATAAAACATCCATGAAACGTTATATCTATATCGGCCTGTACGGAACCAGCCTTTCGCCCATCATCACCCAGATGATGCAGGTGGGAAGCCAGCCTCTTGTCATTCGCCTGTTCATAGCGGTCAGCGTGGGAATTGTCATTGGTTTCGTGCTGCCGCCCCTAAGTACCCATGTCCACTATGCGCATAAGGGGTATTCCCTCTATAATGTGGGGTTTGCGGCGGGAATCATTGCCACTGTCATCGTATCTCTGGTTAAGTCCTTTGGCATTGAGGTGGAATCCAGGCTCATATGGTCCACGGGCCATAACACGATGTTCGGGATCCTTCTGTCCGTCCTCTTTGGCGGCATGATTGTATTCGGTGTTGCTGTCAGGGGGAAAGGGCTGTTCGAATCCTATAAAAGGATACTTAAATCCTACGGGATCGGAGGGACCGATTATCTCCGGGATGAGGGCGGGGCCACCACTGTTTTTAATATGGGGATTAACGGCCTGTTTGCAACCTATTTTTCCCTGGCGGTGGGCGGGGATCTGAACGGGCCGACCATCTGCGGGATTTTTACCATTGTGGGTTTCAGTTCCACGGGAAAGCATCTGAGGAACATTGCCCCCATCATGCTGGGGGTCTACCTTGCCAGCTTTACAAAGACATGGGAAATCTATCAGCCATCCCCCATGCTGGCCCTGTTGTTTTCCACCACACTGGCTCCTGTGGCGGGAGAGTTCGGACCGGTGGCAGGTATCATAGCGGGCTTCCTTCACTCGTCCGTGGCGCTGAACGTGGGGATTGTTTACGGCGGCATGAACCTGTATAACAACGGGTATGCAGGAGGTATCGTAGCCATTTTCATGGTGCCGGTGGTCCAGTCCATCCGGGACAGGAGGGCGCGGGCCAGAGGAGGGTTATCCCTGTAATAGGAAACAATATGAAACAATATAAAACAAAAAACGTGTCCTGTGGCTGTCTTTTTGTGGCAGCCATGGGACACGTTTCTATTTCTTTCTATGTCAGACCATCAGGAGTTCCAATACCAAAACAGCGGCGCACCCTGCCAGGGATACCTGGAACAGGCTTTTCCCCCTGTAGGCCAGGATGATTGCAACGGCCAGGGCGGCTGCGCCTGACCACAGGGAGGCCGTGGCGTGAAGGATGGCCGGGAAGGTCATGACGGACAGGGTTACGTAGGGGACATAGTAAAGAAAGGATTTTATATAAACATTTCTGATTTCCTTTTTTATCAATGTCAGGGGCAGCAGACGTATCAGGTAAGTGACGCCTGCCATGACCAGGATATAAAGATATACATTACGGTTCATCTGCCTGTTCCTCCTTTAATGGGAATAGGATTGCGGCTGCGCCTGCAATCAGGATGGTGAGTATAATGATCTTAAAGCCGGATGATATGTGGTTCAGCGCAGGTATCCGGGTAAACAGCCAGCTGAGCACCATGGATACAAGGATGACACAGGTAAGGATCCGGTTGCCCTTGGCGGGCGGTATGACCACGGCCAGGAACATGCCGTAAAGGGCCACGTTCAGGGCGCTCAGGAGACGGGCAGGCAGCAGGTCGCCGGAGATTGCGCCTAACAGGGTGCCCAGGGTCCAGCCAGGAACAGCCACACACATCAGCCCATAGCTGTAAAACGGGCTCAGCATGCCGGGGCGGCACACGGAGACCCCGAATATTTCATCGGTAACGCCATACGATATTAAGAAACGGTGGAAAAAGGGAAGCCCTGCCTTGAGTTTCTGGGACAGGGAACAGGACATCAGGCAGTACCGCAGGTTGATGATCAGCTGGGCAACGGCCATTTCCGCAAAGGGCGCGCCGGCCTGGATGATACCGAGGGCCGCAAACTGCCCCGCGCTTGTAAGGTTGGTAAATGACATGACCACTGCCTGCCAGGTGTTAAGGCCCGCGCCGCTGGCCATGATTCCGAAGGTAAAGGAAACAGCCAGATATCCCAGGCCAATGGGAATGCCGTCCTTTAATCCCGATTTAAACTGTGTTCCATTGCTTTCCATAATTACCCCTCATATGTAGAATGATGTGGCCGGGCTGTGTGGTTCACTGTATGTAAAGCCCCGGCGTCCTTTCCAATTATATCAGGAAAATCCTGGTTGTAAATCGGGTTTTTCATGAAAAACAGGAAATATTGCGGATCAGGCTCTTTCAATTACCTTACAATACCGCGGAGCGCGGGAACCATGAAAGCCTTATAAAGGAAAAAGGGTTTTACTGGAAAATGCTCCTGATTTTTTATGATGGAGGACGGATGTGGATTTGGATACTGGATTGCCGGATAGACAGAAGATGTAAACCAATGAGTGAATAAAGTATGTAAACCAAAATGGTTTACTATATGCGAGTGCTTTGGCAAAACTGGAATGAAGGGAGTGAAATTCCTGATATTGGAGAATATAATGTGATATATGCACAAAATATAACGAGATATTTGTGCAATATATCAGAAAAGTATGGCGTTTTGAAAAATCATATTGACAACCATGGCAAATAATACTATACTTCAATCATGAGTAAACCGGTTTACCAAAAGCGAGATAATACGGACAGAATAAGAGGGAACAAGCAAAGAATCAGTAAACTGTTTGAGAAGGGAGTAAACAAATGACAGGAATCATTGTAACGGGCCATGGACATTTCCCCACAGGGATATTAAGCGCCATCGCATTGGTGGCAGGAAAGCCGGAGAACACGGCCGGGGTGGACTTTGAGGAGGGATGCAGCTCATCTGATTTAAAGGAGGCCATGAAACTGGCGGTGGAATCCCTTGAAGGGGAGGAAGTCCTGATCCTGGCCGACCTGGTGGGCGGTACGCCATTTAATGTTGCGGCGGCCCTGAAGCAGGAGTATACGGGGAAACGGATAAAGGTCATGGCAGGCGTGAACATGGCATCCATGGTGGAGGCTGTATTCTCCAGACCCATGTATGGGTTAGACGGGCTGGTGGAGGCCGTGCTCACGGCAGGCAGGGAAGGCATTAAGGATCTGGCCGGCCTGGGCAATGATGAGGAAGGGCCGGAGTTTGAAGGCGGCCTGTAAACGGATGTGGTATGATGATAAAAAGATGAGGTGAGGGAGACATGATAAAAAAGATACATGTGGAACCAATCAGGAAAAAGGACAGCTACCTTGGGGGCAGCCTTCTCACCAAAAGGGAGGTGGAGTCTGCCATCGGGGATGTGGTAAGGCAGGTGCGCTGCAATATGAAGTACTTTGGGACAAGGTTCCCGTCTTCCGCGGCAAAGGACCAGACATACGGCATCATTGAAAACATCGAGTGGACCGACGGCTTCTGGACCGGGCTTTTGTGGCTGTGTTACGAGTACACGGGGGACCAGGATTTCAGACGGCTGGCGGAACAGAATGTGTCCTCGTTCCTGAACCGGGTGGAAAAGCGCATTGAACTGGACCACCATGACCTGGGCTTCCTTTACTGCCTGTCCTGTGTGGCAGGGTATAAGCTGACCGGCTCCGGGGATGCCAGGAAGGCGGGCCTCCTGGCAGCGGATAAACTGATGGAGCGTTTCCAGGAAAAGGGCGGTTTCATCCAGGCATGGGGGGAACTGGGGGCCAGGGACAACTACCGGCTGATTATTGACTGCCTGTTGAATATCCCGCTGCTGTACTGGGCCACGGAGGTAACGGGGGACCATACATATAAAGATGCGGCTGTGCGCCACTATGAAACCGCATGCAATCATGTAATCCGCCAGGACGCCTCGGCCTACCATACATTTTATTTTGACCCGGAGACAGGGGAACCCTTAAAGGGCGTTACAAGGCAGGGATACAGCGATGATTCGGCCTGGGCCAGGGGACAGGCCTGGGGGGTATACGGAATCCCCCTGAATTACAGGTATACGAGGGATGACAGCGCCTTTAACCTGTTTGAGGGCATGACCAACTATTTCTTAAACCGTCTGCCTGAGGACGATGTGTGCTACTGGGACCTGATATTCACGGATGGTTCCGGCCAGTCCAGGGATTCGTCGGCAGCAGCCGTGGCCGTGTGCGGCATCCATGAGATGCTTAAGTACCTTCCTGAGGTGCACCCGGACAAGGAGACCTATCAATACGCCATGCACCGCATCCTCCGCTCCCTGATGGAGGGGTACACCAACCCGGATATAAAGGAAGGCGCGCCGGTGCTTCTCCACGGCGTGTACTCCTGGCATTCAGGCAAGGGCGTGGATGAGGGGAATATATGGGGAGACTATTATTATATGGAAGCGCTGATGCGTTTCTACAAAGACTGGAACTTATATTGGTAAGGATAAAAGGAGGAAATCATAATGCCAGTACCGAATATCGTAGCATTCAGAATTGACGAAAGGCTGATCCACGGGCAGGGACAGCTTTGGATTAAGGCCCTGGGGGTCAACACGGTGATTGTGGCCAATGACTCTGCCAGTGAGGACGCCATGCAGCAGACACTGATGAAGGCCGTGGTCCCAAAGACCGTTGCCATGCGCTTCTTCTCCATCCAGCACACCTGTGATGTGATCATGAAGGCGTCCCCCAAGCAGACCATCTTCATCGTGTGCAAGACAACAGAAGACGCCCTTAAGCTGGTGGCAGGAGGCGTTCCCGTGAAGGAAATCAACGTGGGCAACATCCACCATGCCCCAGGCAAGGAAGATATAAGCAAATACATTGCCCTGGGAGAGGAAGACAAGGCGGCCCTCAGGGAGATGCGGGATAAATACAAAATCACATTCAATACGAAAACCACTGCATCCGGCGATGACGGCACTGCAAAAGTGGATTTAAATAAATACTTATAATAAAAAGGGAGAATAAAGGAGGGAATGATCGTGACAATCAGTATGTTTCAATGTTTGCTTATCGGTTTATGGACAGCGTTCTGTCTTGCAGGTATGCTGTTCGGTATCTACACCAACAGGTGTCTTGTGATGGCGGCGGGCGTGGGCCTGATACTGGGGGACCTGCCAACCGGACTTGCCATGGGAGCTGTGGGGGAACTGGCGTTCATGGGCTTTGGCGTGTCCCAGGGCGGTTCCGTGCCGCCTAATCCCATGGGGCCTGGTATCGTGGGAACCATTATCGCCATCACCATGAAGGATTCGGGCATCGATGTGGGTTCTGCCCTGGCCCTTTCATTTCCGTTTGCAGTGGCGTTCCAGTTTGTAATCACAGCCACCTATACGTTTGCCACCACACTGACCAGCTTTGCCTACAAGGCCCTGGATAAAAAGGACTTCAGGGGCTTCCGCATCGCGGCCAATGCGACGGTGTGCATATTCGCAATCGTGGGTTTCATCATTGGGTTCGGAGGCGCATTCAGCTCCGAAGGCCTTTCAAGGATCATTTCCCTGATTCCGGCCTGGCTCAGCGACGGCTTGGGCGTGGCAGGGAAAATGCTTCCGGCCATCGGCTTTGCCATGATCCTCAATGTAATGGCTAAAAAGGAACTGATCCCGTTCGTGCTGCTGGGCTATATTGCAATCGCCTACCTGAACCTTCCGGTCATGGGCGTTGCAGTGATCGGCACCGCAATCGCATTACTTGTATTCTTTCACGCAGGCAAGGGCGCCGGCGGATCTGTAGAAGAAGTGGAGGTTGAATTTGAAGATGGCATCTAATCAGTTGGAGAAAAACGATTATTTAAAAACATCCCTGCGGGCGTATTTCCTGCAGAACGGTTTTAACTACGGCAATTACCAGGGCCTTGGATACGCCAATGTGCTGTATCCCTCCCTTCGCAAGATGTATAAGGACGATGATGACAAGCTTCAGGAAGCATTGAAGGAAAACATTGAGTTCTTCAACACCAACATCCATTTCCTTCCTTTCATAACAAGCCTGCATCTGGTGATGCTGGAGAATAAGACTCCCTCCAGTGAAATCCGCAACATCAAGATGGCGCTTATGGGCCCCCTGGCCGGAATCGGCGATTCACTGGCCCAGTTCTGTCTGGCTCCCCTGTTTGCAACCATCGGCGCCTCCCTGGCCATGGACGGCCTGATTATGGGACCCATCCTGTTCTTTGTGGCCATGAACGTGATCCTTCTGGGGGCAAAGGTGCTTACAGGCATGTGGGGATACAAGCTGGGAACCAACATCATCGCAACCCTCAGCAGCAAGATGGAGCAGATATCCAATGTGGCCAGCATGATCGGCGTAACGGTCATATCCGGCCTGGCCGTGAACTTTGTAAAGATTACCACGCCCATACAGTATGTGGCCAGCATGCCCGGCGACCAGCAGAAGGTAGTGGCAATCCAGGAGATGATTGACGCCATTGCCCCCAGGCTGCTTCCTGTACTGTTCACAGGACTGATATTCTACCTGATTAAGGTGAAGAAGTGGACTACCTACAAGCTGGTTATCTTAACCATCGTGATTGGCGTGGTGCTTTCACTGCTGCACATCATTGCGTGATGTGACAATCCATGGACAAAACCCCCGGCAGTTTGATTTGCCTGGGGTTTTGTCCGTATCAGCCGGCCGGACGCCACGGACAGCCGGACGCCACAGACAGCCGGACGCCACGGATGGCTGTGGCTGTCTGACGGCATCCGGCCGCAGGATCATGCCATACCATGAATGAAAACAGGAGGAGGACAACAATGAAACAGGACCGATTCACCGCCCTTAAGGAACGGACCAGCGGATATATACGACAATATGACCCTGCCTTTGTAACGGAATACATGGGACGGCGCTGTCCCTTGGAGGCGGAAAGGGTGATTGCGCAGGCGGACCGCCTTATGGAGCAGACCTTTACCTTCGAGGACAGATGGGATATGGAACCCTGCGCCGCCCCGTACACCCTGAAGGAGATGGTCTGGGATTACAGCCCCAACCAGGACCCGGAATGGATATTCATGCTGAACCGCCATGAATACCTTCATAAACTCCTGCTGGCATACCGCCTCACAGGAAAACAGGCATATATAGGAAAACTGGAATGGTATATGGAACACTGGATGGCATCCAACCCGATCCTTCCCAAGGCCACCCTGGCCACCCGTTCCATTGACACGGGGATCCGGTGCATGAGCTGGCAGTTCCTTCTGGTCCATCTCATAGGGGAAGGGCTTATGGGACAGCGGCAGGCGGAGAGGATACTGGACAGCATGAGGAGCCAGTTTGCATATATGAGGAATGGATATATTGGAAAATACACCCTCAGCAACTGGGGCCTGCTCCAGACCGCTGCCATCTGCCACGGTTTTTTGTGGTTTGGGGAATACCTGCCGGAGGACGGACTTTCTGAGTGGGCGTGGAAGGAACTTGAAGACCAGCTGGCGCTGCAGGTCCTGCCGGATGGTTCCCACTGGGAGCAGTCCATGATGTACCATATGGAGGTGCTGCTGGCCTGCATGAAGCTTCTGGCATACTGGAACGGCGATGTGCCGGAGGAAAGGACATGGCTGCTGGCAAAGACCGTGGAGATGAGCCGGTATGTGATGTACGCGGCCGGGCCTGACCATTGCCAGATTGCCCAGTGTGACAGCGATGTAACGGATGTAAGGGATGTGCTGACAAAAGCAGCCGTATTGACAGGGGACGGGCGGTTCCGGTCTGCCGGATTTGAATCCATGGACCTGGACAGCGCCTGGCTTTTGGGACGGGACGGAATCTGCAGATATGAACGGCAGAAGCCGGTGCGTCCGGAGTCCAAGAACCTGCACGCGGAGGATACGGGAAATGTCTATGTGAGGAGCAGCTGGTCCGAAGACAGTCATTTCACCTATCTTAAGTGCGGCCCCCTGGGCAGCAGCCACGGACATGCGGACATGACCCACATTTCCCTGTATTATAAGGGCAGGCCGTTCCTGGTGGACAGCGGAAGATACTCTTATATGGAAGAAGAACCTCTGCGCCCGGCCTTAAAAAGCGCCCAGGCCCATAATGTGTGCGTGATTGACGGCGAGTCCCATGGGATTCCCAGGGGCGCCTGGGGATATGATTCATACGGGGAATGCCTGAAAACATATTACAGGGAGCAGGGACCGGTGCAGTACTGTGAAATGGCATATCACGGCACCCTGTCATCCGGCCGGAATTACCTTGTCATCCGCCGGGTCCTCATGGCCGACCCGGGTATCTGGCTGATTGTAAACGACATAGGGTGCGGGGGTGGGCATGCACTGCGGGAATATTATCATCTGGATCCCCGCGTGGAGGCATTGCAGGAAGCACATGGCATGGAAGGGGGATGGACCCTGCGTTCCGGGGACACCGGCCTGAACCTGCTGGGCCGGACCGGGTTCATAAAGGAACCGTGTGTGGTATCTGAAACATATAACCAGCTTTCGCCCAGCGCCTGCCTGGTAAAGGAGACGCGGTTCACGGACCGGCATACGGACTGGACCTGCCTGGCCGGGGAGGATGTGGCGATGGGCGGCGTGCCCGTGTATCAGTATGGCAGCCCGGAACCGGTATCCGGATCAGAAGTGGTTTCAAGGACCTTTACCTTATCCTCCGGCGAATCCTGGATCTTCCTCATATGGAACCGGGAAACCTTTAAGGGCGGTAAAATGTATCTCTGCAATGGGATTCCCATATATGGGAAAGCAGCAGTGATTCATTGCAGGAATGGGAATCGCACACTTTACCGATTGAGAAATTAATGGTATAGTTATAAAAGTTATAAATCCTTTGAGCTGGGTGGTGGAGGTCTGTATGAAGAAACTGACAATTAATGAGATTGCTGAACGGGCGGGTGTTTCCAAAACAACGGTATCCTTCTATCTCAATGGCAAGACCAACAAGATGTCCGAGGAGACAAAACAGAGGATACAGCATATCATTAATGAGACAGGATATGAGCCAAGCGCTGCCGCCAGGGCCATGAAAGCCAAGAGCAGCGGGCTTGTGGGCGTGATCCTTGGGGACAGTTCGGATGCCTACTGCGCAAGGGCGTTAAAGGGAATCGAGGATGCGGCAAGCGCCCAGGGATATCAGATCATGATGGGCAACAGCGGCCTTGCCTTCCAGCAGGAAAAGGATTATGTGGAACGCATGTTAAAGCTGGGCGCGGAAGGTTTCATCATCCAGTCCACCTACCGGTTCGGTATGCTGGCAGGGGATTTGGAGAAAAAGAAGAAGCCCATTGTCTACCTGGATGCAAAACCCTATGACTTTAAGGGAAGATATGTAAAAAGCAATAATTATGACTGTGTCTACCAGGTAATTACCGAGTGCATAAAAAAAGGATATGAGGATTTCCTTATGATATCCGACGGGGAGGCGGCCATCAGCGCGGGCTTTGAGAACACCCAGGGATACAAGGACGCCCTTCAGGACGCGTGCAGGGACGGGGGCACCCAGTATCTGCAGGACGGTATCAAGTCGGCCCAGGTATATGAAATGCTGAAGGAAAAGGTGGATTTAAACAAAAAGACCCTGATTTACGTGGCCAGCCCGGGCCAGCTTCAGGTGGTGTACCAGGCAATCCGCAACTACCCGGACTATATGGGCCTGTTCCCGGATACCCTGGGCCTGGTCGGCTTTGACGTGGAGGGATGGACCAGGATGACCACGCCCGCCATATCGGCAATCATCACCCCTGCCTATCAGGAGGGGGTCAGGGCCATGGAGGAACTGGTGGATGTGCTGGACGGTAAGAAGCGGGAAGGCGATGTGGTATTTAAGAATATTGTTAAGTGGAGGGAGACAACCCTTTGAATATGCAGCTGTGTGCGGCGGGACTGATTGTATGACGTGAATCAGCCCCGCCGCTGCCATCTGGCGGCAGGATACGGGCCTGTACCCTGCCGTCCCGTACCCTGGTCCATACACTGCTGGCCCGTACTCTGCCAGCCTGTACCCTGCCGGCCCATACACGGCCGGTCAGCCGGAAAACCGGTTCCTTAAGCAGCCATGGCTGCTTCCAGGGGCCTGCGGAGCACCGGATACAGCGCGCATGCGATGACCAGTCCTCCGGTGCCCTGGACCAGGTTGGAAGGGACGCTGGCCAGGGCAGCGCCTGGTCCGTAGAGGAAGATTTCACAGAGGAAGTATCCTCCCGCCACCAGCGCCATGTCAATCACGCCGCAGGCCGCCACGGCAAGGTAACCGTGCCTTCCCTGGGCAGTAACGCCGTGGTAAAGATGGCTGCAGGAAAATGCCACCAGCCCTTTTATGACGAATGTAATGGGCACATAAATGAAATACCCGCCTAACAGGTCCGCCATGCAGGAGCCGATCCCGGCTGCCAGGAATGCCTCGGCTGGTCCCATGAAAATCCCGCAGAGGATGACCACCGCGTCTCCGGGGTGGATATAACCGCCGGTGCCGGGGGTGGGGATGCGGATTGACATGGTGGCCACACAGGCCAGGGCTGCAAAGAGTGCGCACATGACAAGTTTTTTGGTTGATAAGCGTTCCATAATACAGATACCTCCTTTTATCTTCTGGGCTGGTTAGGGACGCAGGGGGCGGGGACGGACTGCTGGGCATGCCCCCGGATCCTGTCTGCATCCGCCTTTGCCAGACGTTTGCTGGTACCTACTATAACGGAAAAGTGGACTGAGCAAAATATCCAGTTGATGATATTTTGACCAGTCCACTTTTTGCGGTTTTTGGTTTGTTCATCTAACGTCCTGGAGCAGTTTTCAAACATGCCCTAGGCGGGACATCCGTCCAGGAACCATTGCTCCATATCTCCCGGCGCCGCGAAACGGCAGGTGGAAGGGATGCCTTCGGGATTATGGCAGCCCCACAGGGCCAGGGCGCTGTCCGTTCCCGCTGCCTGGGCGCATTCCATGTCGTAGGCGCTGTCCCCCACATAGAGCACCTGGGACGGCCTCACATCATTCATCCACATATATGCATTCATGGGTTCGGGGCCAGGTTTGTGATGGACCGTGTCATCTGCCGTGACGGTACATTGAAAATATCCGGCAATCCCAAATGGGACGAAGGTGCTCTCATATTGGCTGGCGGTCTTGGAGGTTATGATGCCCAGGCCATAACCTTCGTTTTTAAGATATTTTAACAGGGGGCGGATGCCTTCGTAGACATAGGCTGTGTGCTGATAGGAATTCATATACTTTTCCCACAAGGGATAAATCCTGAATATCAATTCCGGGGACTGGATGCCAAGCATTTCAAATGCCTGCAACCCCGGGATGCCAAGCACTGGCGCCAGCTTCCCCACCTCCCGGTGCTCCCCGGTCACTTCCCTGAGGGCTTTCTGCAGGCTGTGGAGTACGGCGGCCGTGGTATCAATAAGCGTGTTGTCAATATCGAATACAATATGTGAATATCTCATGGAAACCTCCTTAAGTGAAAAATGTTGTGGATGGGTCAGGCCGGATTTCCTCAGGAATGCCTGCGGGCCACGGCAAACAGTCCGTTTTCATAGTCTTCCTGGTAACTGTTAGACAGTTCGATGGCAGGAAGGGCCTTGGCCGGGATAAGGCCGGCGCAGCCGCGCCGGATATGGTCCAGCTTTCCCTCCAGAAGAGGGTGCCGGTAAAGGACAATCATGGCCGGGTTGACGGTAAAGGTATAAATCTGGATCAGTCTGATATAAAGCTCCGTCACATCCATGGTCCGCGGGTTTCGCCTCAATTCTTCCCAATACGGTTCCATGAAGGGAAGGAAGGCTGGCTCGCAAAAACCGGAAGTACCGGCCCAAAGCCGGTTGTCTATCACCATGCCTCCGCCCATGCCGCAGCTGCCCATGTACAGCGTGATAAGGGAATTGGCCCTGAAGCGGTAGCTGTTCCAGCATCCCATGGTCAGATAGTTCATATCGTTATCCAATACCACGGGAACCGGGGTGACGGACTTAAAATGTTCAATCAGGTTAATGCCGTGCAGACATGGGAACGCTTCGGATTCCTCCACCATGCCGCGGCTGACCAGGGCTGCGATTCCCACTGCTGCGGCCTTGAGCCGTTGGTGGCGCCCTGCAATGTCAAGGATAAGACGGTCCAGCTTCTCAAGGGAAAATACCTGGAATGAAACCTCTGCCTGTTCCACTGGTTCCTCATCCAGGTTCTTAAGGCTCCACCGCATCCGTCCCTCCTCCACCTGTATCAGAAGATAGAGGCGGTAATCCGGGTTCAGCTGATAGTAACAGGCGCACCTTCCGCCGGTGGAGGTGCCGGTACCCTGGGCGAGGACCTCGCCGCCGGCGCAGAGTTCTTCCAGCAGGCGGGTAACCGTGGGGAAGCTTAGGCCCAGCTGCCTGGCAATCTGGCTTTTTGAGACGGAACCTTCCTGTTCCATGAAGGTCCGGATCCGGTCCGTGTTAATCTGTTTGATTGATACGGGATCTTCTGTTTTCATCATAACCCCCTTATTATTGGAGATATTAATATACTTTTTAATATTATATTAATAAGTTAATTCCATTAAATCACAAAATGTCAGGAATGTCAACTGGCTGTTGAAATATTTCCGCTGCCAGTTGTGCTGTTTCTGATGTCAGGCCAGGCCCGGCGGGGCTGAAAGTCTTGACAAATAAAACGGGAACGTATATTGTTACAGGGATAGTGGACAAAAGAGTGGAGGCGGACAGACGTGGAAAATCTGATATTCAGCTTGAATGCAACAATCCCAGTTTTTATACTGATGGTGCTGGGGGTATTATTCAGGAAGGCGGGGCTGATGGACAGCCGTTTTGTGGACCAGATGAACCAGTTCGTGTTTAAGGCGGCGCTTCCGGTCCTGCTGTTTGAAGACCTGGCCAATTCTGATTTTTTCCATGTATGGGATACCGGATTCGTGCTGTTCTGCTTCGGGGTTACCCTGATTGGGATCCTGCTGGCAGCATGCATTTCCATGACCCTTAAGGACAAGGGGCTCAGGGGGGAGTTCATCCAGGCATCCTACCGCAGCAGCGCGGCCCTTCTGGGGATTGCGTTCATTAAGAATATTTACGGAAATGCAGGCATGGCCCCGCTTATGATTATTGGAAGCGTACCCCTTTACAATGTGATGGCGGTCCTGGTGCTGTCCTTTACAAGACCGGGTCAGGGGAAAATGGACGGACAGGCCCTAAGAGGCACCATCCGGGGCGTCTGTACAAACCCGATCATCCTTGGGATCCTGGCCGGGATGCTGTGGTCCGTGCTGGGTATCCCACAGCCTGCCATCATGGAAAAGACCGTGTCGAGCCTGTCGGCCGTGGCCACGCCCCTGGGTCTTATGGCCATGGGCGCGTCGTTTAACTGGGAAAAGGCCGGAAAGGCCATGGGGCCGGCCCTCTGCGCGTCGGCCATCAAGCTCCTTGGGCTGACCGCTGTATTCCTCCCCATAGCTGTCATGGCCGGATTCCGGAATGAACAGCTGGTGGCAATCCTGGTGATGCTGGGGTCTGCCACCACTGTGAGCTGCTTTGTCATGGCGAGGAATATGGGGCATGAGGGGGTCCTTACTTCCAGCATCGTGGCGCTGACCACCTGCGGAAGCGCCTTTACATTGACCTTATGGCTGTATGTCATCCGGTCCATGGGACTTATATGATGAAGGGGAGAACTGTATGAAGGCAAGATTTGAGATTATATTTTCCATGGCTGCGTTTGGAACCATCGCAGTGTTTGTAAGGAACATAGGACTGCCATCCAGGGAGGTGGCCCTGTACCGGGCGGTCATCGCCGCCCTGGCCCTGTTCCTGTGGCAGCTGTGTACCCGCCAGACCGTCAGATGGCAGGATGTGAAGAAGGAACTGCCCCTGCTGTTCGTGTCGGGGGCAGCCATGAGCGTGAACTGGATCCTGTTGTTTGAAGCCTATAAGTATACCACGGTAGCCATGGCAACCCTGAGTTATTACTTTGCCCCGGTAATCGTGACGGTGGTAAGCACGGTCTTATTCAGGGAAAAGCTGACAGGAAAGCAGATATCCTGCTTTGTCATGTCCACCCTGGGGCTGGTCATGGTAATCGGGGTCAGCGGCGGGGGCGGCAGCCATGACCTGTTTGGAATCCTCCTGGGACTGGGGGCCGCGGTGTTCTATGCGTCCGTGGTCCTGATCAACAAGGGCATCCGGCACGTATCCGGTCTGAACAGGACCTTCATGCAGTTCCTGGCAGCCATACTGGTAATGACACCGTACATATCCATGACAGGAGGTTCCCACCTGGGAAGCCTTGACATCAATGGCGCCGTGAACCTGATGGTGGTGGGGGTGTTCCATACCGGGATCTGTTACTGTATGTATTTTTCCTCCCTCCGGTATCTGAAGGGACAGGAGGCATCCATATTAAGCTACATTGACCCGGTGGTGGCGGTCATCATCTCGGTGGCAGTGCTCCATGAGGCGGTATCGCCCCTTCAGGCCGCCGGAGGCTTTATGATCCTTGGATTTACCGTCTTAAACGAGTGGGATGCAGGCGCCGCGCGCCGCAGATGACAAGGACCTGGCTCGGGAATGGATTTTCAGACACATTCTGACAGTTCAGTGCAGATTGCTGTTCCAGAGCACGTCGCGGTTGATTGTCTCATAGAACAGCCTGCGTATTTCGTCCGGATCCCTGGTCTGTCCAAGAATCCACATGGTCTTGGTGACCACTGCCTCCAGGGTCATGTCGTAAGCCTCCAGCAGGCCGAATTCCTGCTTGATGTTCCGCCCTACCTCGTATACGGACATATTGCTGCCCTCGTTGGTGACCTGGGTGGTCATGATAACGGTCTTGCCCCGGCCTGTCCAGTGGCCGATGGCCCGGTAGTAATCGCCCTTCTCATAGGAGGGGAGGCCGCCCACGCCAAAGGATTCGATGATGAGCGCGTCAAAGTGCCCGGCCATATAGTCCAGAAGGGACGTGTCCGTGGAGGGGATCAGCTTCATAAGCCCCACGTTGGAATCCAGTTCATGGAAGAACCTGACCGGTTCCGTGCTCCTGTCCTTGTCGTCCAGATAGAATATGATATGGTCCTCCTGTATGACGGCCACATTGGGGAAGTTGATGCTGGAAAATGCATTATAGCTTTTTGTGCGTTCCTTTTTTCCCCTTGTTCCTGCAATGGCCTTTCCGTCAAACACGATATTCACGTCATGCGCCCTGGGGTCTGAGGCAAAGCGCAGGCTGTCGGCCAGGTTGGTCCGGGCGTCCGTGTTTTCCATGTCAATGGGCTTTTGGGAGCCGGTGATGACAATGGGCTTATGGGAATGCTGGATCAGGTAGGACAGGGCGGCTGCTGTATAGGCCATGGTGTCCGTGCCATGGGTTATGACGAACCCGTCATACTGGTCATAATGGGCTTCAATGGCGGACGCAATGGTCAGCCAGTGGGACGGCTGGATGTTGGTGCTGTCGATGTTCAGTATCTGGATGGTATCAATCTGGCAGTAGGTCCTGCTGTCCGGCACGTAAGAAAGGATTTCCTCCGATGTGATGACCGGCTTTAAGCCGCGTTCCGTGCGCTTGCAGGCAATGGTCCCTCCGGTGCCCAGCATGAGAATACGTTTCATGGTCTAGTACCTCTTTTCCTTTGTTTTTCATAGTATATCCCTAAATTAAAAACATATAATAATTAACTGTAACAGGTTTCGTGTCCTGTTTACAATTATATTAAGAATAATATAAATTTACAATCCCTTGATTGCTTTTAGGCATATCTATGATAGAATAGCAGTATAACCAATTTTCTCCAGAGTCACTGTACCTGTTGGCAAACAAACTCTAGGAAGGGGGATTCATATGTCTGTTGCGTGGCTTATAGCATTTGTTGTATTTCTGGTAGTGGAGGGCATGACTGCATCCCTTACCAGCATCTGGTTTGCAGGAGGGGCGCTGGCCGCCCTGGTGGCGCAGGTCTGTGGAGCGTCCTTGCGGCCGCAGCTTGCGGTATTCGTAATTGTCTCATTCGCCCTGTTCATGATGGTCCGTCCGTTTACAACCAGGTATCTTCACCGGAAGAAGACAGATACCAATGTGGACAGCTTTACCGGCCGCAAGGCGATTGTAAAGGAACGGATTAATAACGAGGCCGGTACCGGCTCCGCCATACTGGCAGGCGAGACCTGGCTTGCCAGGTCGGCCGTGGAGGGCGTGGTATTTGAACCGAATACAGTGGTGGTCATCACGGCTGTCAGCGGCGCCAAGCTGATTGTGAAGGCTGTGGAGCCGGAACATAAGGTGGAGCTGCCGAAGGAGGATGCCTGAAGGAATATATCTGAAGGAATATACCTGAAGGGACATACTTAAAACATAACTAATAATTAACTAAAGGACAACAACTTAAGGAGGAGTAATATGTTTGGTGCAATCGGAGGTTTTCTCGTTTTTATCATCATTGCCGTCATTATCCTGTTCATCCTGTCCACGTGCATCCGCATCGTGCCCCAGGCCCAGGCGCTGGTAGTGGAACGTCTTGGAGCGTATCAGGGGACGTACAGCGTGGGTATCCATTTCCTGATCCCGTTTTTTGACCGTGTTGCCAAGAAGGTGAACCTGAAGGAGCAGGTGGAGGACTTCCCGCCCCAGCCCGTCATCACCAAGGATAATGTAACCATGCAGATTGACACGGTGGTGTTCTTCTATATCACGGATCCGAAGCTGTATGCTTACGGCGTGGAGCGGCCGCTGCTGGCCATCGAGAACCTGACAGCCACCACGCTGCGTAACATCATCGGCGACCTGGAGCTGGATGAGACACTGACGTCCAGGGAGACAATCAATGCCAAGATGCAGGAGTCCCTGGACATTGCCACGGACCCGTGGGGCATCAAGGTGACCAGGGTGGAGCTTAAGAACATCATCCCGCCCGCAGCCATCCAGGAGGCCATGGAGAAGCAGATGAAGGCTGAGCGTGAGCGCCGTGAATCCATCCTCCGCGCCGAGGGCGAGAAGAAGTCCATGATCCTTGTGGCCGAAGGTAACAAGGAATCCGCAGTGCTTAATGCAGAAGCAGAGAAGGAAGCGGCCATCCTGCGCGCGGAAGCTGAAAAGGAAAAGAAGATTAAAGAGGCAGAGGGCCAGGCGGAAGCCATCCGTTCCGTACAGCAGGCAACGGCTGACGGTATCCGCTATATCAAGGAAGCAGGAGCGGACAATGCGGTGCTCCAGTTAAAGAGCCTGGAAGCATTCCAGGCAGCCGCCAACGGGAAGGCTAACAAGATCATCATTCCTTCTGACATCCAGGGGATAGCGGGGCTGGTCAAGTCCATTGCCGAGGTTGCCGCGAAGGACGAAGCCGCAGAATAAATTCCGGTAGACAAAAATGATAATATGATATAAGATGAGAATTGACAGTAGTGCCCATCAGCGTGTTGTGACTGATGGGTGCTATTTTATCTGAAATAAAGAATACGATAGCGTGAGGATGGGTTATGGAGGGAGAAGTCGTAAAAAAGAACCGGATTACGGAAGGGAGCATATTCGGACAGCTGCTGCTGTTCTTTTTCCCCATATTGTTCGGGACGTTTTTCCAGCAGCTTTATAATACGGCGGACGCCATGGTGGTGGGGAGGTTCGTGGGTAAACAGGCCCTGGCCGCGGTTGGCGGCAGCACCAGTACCCTGATTAATCTCCTGGTGGGCTTTTTCGTGGGTCTGTCCAGCGGCGCCACGGTCGTCATATCACAGTTTTACGGCGCCAGGAAGGCGGATAAGGTCCATTGGGCCGTACATACCTCCATTGCGTTTTCCGTAATAGGCGGCATTGTTTTCATGATCATAGGACTGGCAGGGTCCCCATGGGCCCTGGAAGCCATGAAGACGCCTGAGGATGTGATGGGGCATTCGGTTGTCTACATAAGGATTTATTTCCTGGGTATCATAGCGAACCTGATTTATAACATGGGAGCCGGGATCCTGCGCGCGGTGGGGGATTCCAGGCGGCCCCTGTATTTCCTCATAGCCAGCTGCCTTACCAATATTGCCCTGGACATACTGCTGGTGGCGGTCCTGCGCATGGGAGTGGCGGGGGCTGCCATTGCCACCATCTCCTCCCAGCTGTTAAGCGCCATCCTGGTGGTGCGCACCCTGATGAGGACCGATGACATGTATAAGCTGGAATGGAACAAGGTCCGCATCGACCGCAGGATGCTTCAGCGGATCGTGCGCATCGGCATACCGGCAGGCATGCAGTCCGTCATGTACAATATCTCCAATGTCATCATTCAGGCCGGCGTGAACACCCTTGGTACGGACAATGTGACGGCCTGGGCTACTTACGGAAAAGTGGACGGCCTGTATTGGATGATGATCAATGCCCTGGGCATATCGGTCACCACCTTTGTGGGCCAGAACTATGGCGCCGGGCGCATGGACCGGGTGCGCAAGGGGGCGGGCGCATGCATGGTGATCGGCGTGGTGCTTACCGCGTCCGTGGGAGTGCTTTTGTATAACGGGGGCCACCTTCTGGTGGAACTGTTCACCACGGACCAGCAGGTGCAGGCCATCAGCATGGACCTGCTGCATTTCATGGTTCCCACCTTCATCACTTACATTGCCATTGAAATCCTCTCGGGCACCCTCAGGGGCGTGGGGGATGCCTGGGTTCCCCTGGTCCTTACCGGAATCGGCGTGTGCGCGGTCAGGGTGCTCTGGATCATGTTCGTACTTCCGAAGTACCACACAATCATCGGGGCAGCCTTCTGTTATCCGCTTACCTGGAGCCTGACAACCATTGCCTTTGTGATTTACTACTATTTCTTCAGCAGTCTCAGGCGGTGGGAGGTAAAACCTTTCTTTAAAAGAATCAGGATGTATAGGCGTTCCTGATTGGGGAAGACTTTCTGTATAATGAACAGGAGGTACCCATATGACGACAAGAGAGGTTACATTTGATTCAATAGAGGAAGTAAAAAAATTCGTGAACCAGGTAGAACAGTATCCCGAGGACGTGGATGTGTGCTGCGGGAGCTGCATGGTGGATGGGAAATCCATTCTGGGAATCCTGAGCCTGGGGATACGCAAGAAGCTGAATGTGGTAATACATGACTGATGGGCCATGGTCTGTTGCCATGGTTCACAGGGCTTACAAAAGGGCGGACGTGGGTGTTCAGGCATGCCCCAAGGCCCGTACAGCCAAAAGACGGGGAGCGGTGCTGTCCGCGGGAATGCTTTTGAGGGTTTTCCCGGCGGGGCGCCTTTGGCTCCTGCTTTGATGCAGGAGCCACCCCGTTTTTTTGTTTACAAGAATGGAAGGGGTCCCAAAATCCAAATTTACATCAATGCCTTCATGTGGTACAATAGATTCCATATCTTCAGGAAAGATGAAAGGACGATGACATAAGATGATTCAGGACATTGCGCCGCATACATACGATCCTGTTTTCAGGGATAAGGAACCTGAGGACCAGGATTACGTGCTGCATTATGAGTATAACAAGGTGATGCTTCTCAAACAGGGGGATGGGATGGTCATCCCTTCCTTTGGAGACTTAAAGGAGGAGGCAAAGGAGATTAAGGCTGGGGCACAGTATCTGTTCTCCATTGACGGCAGGGCCTATTACTGTGTGACTGATATGGACGTGCCGGAGTTTGGCGGGTTTAATCTGGAGCCTCTCACTGTTTTCCGCAGCCTGGAACCGTTGCATCAGGCGTTTGCGGGTATTACCGGAAGCCAGCTCTACCGGTGGAGGCAGAGCCGGCAGTTCTGCGGACATTGCGGGACAAGGATGGAACCCAGCGCCAGGGAGCGCGCCATGGTGTGTCCGGATTGCGGACAGACAGAGTATCCGAAAATCAGCCCGGCGGTGATTGTCGCCATTACCAACGGCGATAAGCTGCTTATGTCCAGATATGCGAAGGGGGCTTACAGGAATTATGCCCTGATTGCAGGATTCGTGGAGATAGGGGAGACCTTTGAGGACTGTGTGCGCAGGGAAGTCATGGAGGAAGTAGGGCTTAAGGTTAAGAACATACGTTATTATAAAAGCCAGCCATGGGCGTTTTCAGATACGGAAATGATTGGATTCACAGCGGAACTGGACGGTGATGATACCATACGTCTGGAGGAGGAAGAGCTGTGTGAGGCCGGGTGGTTTACAAGGGACGAGATAGTGGAATACGGACCGTATATCAGCGTGGGCCATGAGATGATGAAGGCATTTAAGGACGGCAGGATATAGGAGAGGTATATGCTGCTGGATGATAAGGCTGCAGGACTTCTGCTATAGAGGAAAAGAAAGGATTGTGTGGATGTTATGAATCAGAAGGATTATATCCTGTTTGACCTGGACGGTACCCTGACCGATCCAAAGGAGGGGATAACCAAGTCGGTGCGCCATGCCCTGAACCATTATGGGATCCAGGTGGATGATCTGGACACCCTGACGCCTTTCATAGGGCCTCCGCTGACGGACAGCTATAAGAAGTATTATGGCTTTTCGGATGAGCAGGCATGGGAAGGGGTGCTGGTGTACCGGGAATATTTCAGTGAGAGGGGATGGCATGAGAACAAGGAGTATCCTGGTATTAAGGAAATGCTGGATGCCCTTAAAAAAGCCGGAAAGGTGCTTTTGGTGGCAACCTCCAAGCCTGAGGAGTTTGGCAGGAAGATTCTGGAGTATTTTGGCATGGCGGGATATTTTGATTTCATTGGCGGCGCGGATATGGAAGAGACCAGGGTGCGCAAGGCGGATGTGATCCGGTATGTCCTTGAACAGTATGGGCTTGACAGGACGCCAGAGACCCTGGCCCGCTGCGTGATGGTGGGGGACCGGGAACATGATGTGCTGGGGGCCAGGGAATGCGGCATGGACTGCGTGGGGGTTCTCTATGGATATGGTGACAGGCAGGAGATGGATGGGTGCCGGCCGGCCTGGATTGCGGCCACGGTAGATGAATTAAAGGATTTACTTTTGACATTATAACCTGCACTCATAATAACCATTCCTATTATGCAATTGACAAATAGAACAATGGTTGCTATGATTGAAATTACTATTAAGAAGGTCCACGATAGAAGACATTGTGGAACATAAGGAGGGGCAGTGTTAAAGCTGTCCGCCATGATGAGAGGGTGGGATTATATGGATGACAGAATCGTGTTATCGCTGCTTGTAGACAATACCGCTGGTGTGCTGGCCCGGGTAGCCGGACTTTTCAGCCGCCGTGGTTACAATATTGAAAGTCTGACCGTTGGCGTCACTGCGGACCCGCGGTACTCCAGGATGACCGTGGTCTCACTGGGTGACCAGACTGTTCTGGAGCAGATTAAGAACCAGCTTAATAAACTGGAGGATGTAAGGGATATCAAGGAACTGCAGCCGGACCGTTCCGTGTACAGGGAACTGATGATGGTAAAGGTCAGGGCCAATGCCGCAGACAGACAGTCCGTCAGCGCCATCTCCAGCATTTTCCGCGCAACCATCGTGGATGTGGGCAAGGATTCACTGACCGTCATGCTGACAGGAGACCAGTCCAAGCTGGACGCGTTAATCAACCTGCTTGAAGATTATGAAATCCTGGAGCTGGCCCGAACAGGCCTGACAGGGCTGGAACGCGGCGCCGAGGATATCAGGATGCTTCCGTAAGTTCCCGTGCAAGGGAAAGGGCGGCATGGATGGAATTACATAACTGTTAAGTAAGAGCTTAAGGGGGCGGCCAAGGGCGGACTGAGAGTCGTCGGTTTTGTTGCCTTAACATATACATTTTCAAAGGAATTAAGGAGGATAAGAGCAATGCCAAAGATTTATTATCAGGAAGATTGTAATTTATCATTATTGGAAGGCAAGACCATTGCTGTCATCGGTTACGGCAGCCAGGGACATGCACATGCATTAAACTTAAAGGAGTCAGGCTGCAACGTGATTGTTGGTCTGTATGAGGGGAGCCGTTCCTGGAAAAAGGCTGAAGAGCAGGGATTTGAAGTATATACGGCAGCTGAGGCAACCAAGAAGGCCGATGTCATCATGATCCTGATTAATGACGAGAAGCAGGCAGCCATGTACAAGGAGTCCATCGCTCCGAACCTGCGCCCGGGCATGATGCTGATGTTTGCCCACGGTTTTGCCATCCATTTCGGACAGATTGTTCCGCCTAAGGATGTTGACGTGACCATGATAGCGCCAAAGGCTCCGGGCCACACCGTAAGAAGCGAGTACCAGAGGGGCAGGGGAACCCCATGCCTGATTGCCGTGCATCAGGATGCAACAGGCAAGGCAACCGATATGGCGCTGGCTTATGGCCAGGGAATCGGCGGCGCAAGGGCAGGTATCCTGGAGACCACCTTTAAGGTAGAGACTGAGACAGACCTGTTCGGCGAGCAGGCAGTTCTGTGCGGCGGAGTCTGCGCCCTGATGAAGGCTGGTTTCGAGACGCTGGTAGAAGCAGGCTATGCTCCTGAGAACGCATATTTCGAGTGTGTACATGAGATGAAGCTCATTGTCGACCTGATTTATGAGAGCGGTTTTGCTGGCATGAGATATTCCATCTCCAACACGGCTGAGTACGGCGATTATATCACCGGACCGAAGATTGTTACAGATGAAACCAAGAAAGCCATGAAGAAGATCCTGTCCGATATCCAGGACGGCACCTTTGCAAAGGACTGGCTGACAGAGAACCAGGTGGGCTGCCCTCACTTTAACGCCATGAGGAAGAACGAGGCAGACCAGCCGCTTGAAAAGGTTGGATCTGAGCTTAGGAAGCTGTATAGCTGGAATGATACGGATAAGCTTATCAACAACTGATCATACATATAAGGTTAGGCGAAACGGATGTCCACTGAGAGGGGCATCCGTTTTTTACATGTTATCCATTGAATTGTGGGTAAATCCATGCTAATATAACACCATGGATTGTGTCTGCGGAACTTCTTTTCCGCAGGAATTCTAATCATCTGCAATCAGCAGATATCGGGACGCCAGGGCGTTTCAGAAGGCCGGTTCGGCCAAAGATTCAATTTCAGCAGATAAAATATGGGGATAAGGAGGGATGATGCCGCGGGATTGTTGAAAAAAAGCAGTATTTCCATTATAATTGAAGGGAGAAGGAAGGATGGTCAACAAACCACTGCAGTGGCACTGTGCGTTCCAGGCCATATTGCAGATTGAATTGGAGGAGGACCAGGACTGCCTCCAGTTTCTGAAGGAGTATAATCTCACGGAAAAACCTCTGAGGATTGATACGCTGGTGGTAAAAAAGATACCGGGCCAGGCCGTTAGGAAGAATATCGGCCGGATTTTCAGGCAGTATAATGTGATGGAATACAAAGGCCCCGGGGATTATCTTAGCGTCAATGATTTCTATAAGGTGATGGGATATACCGGTGTCCTGCAGTCAAATACAAAACGTGAGCAGGAGATACGGCCGGATGACCTGACCGTATCCTTCATAGGATTCCATTACCCAAGGAAACTGATCGGTTTTTTAAAAGCCCGGTATTCCGCTGGGGTAGAAGAGGTTTTTCCGGGTATTTACTATGTGTCCGGTTTGATGTTCCCCACGCAGGTCGTGGTACAGAATCAGTTGTCAAAGCTGGAAAATATATGGCTGAGCAGACTGTGTGGGAATCTTGGAAGGCAGGATGATATTGAGGTTCTGGCAAAGGAATACAAGGGAAAGGATAAAGATCCCTTGTACAGCGCTGCCATGGATTTGATTGTCCGGGCAAATTGGAATGTATACGAGGAGGGGATTGAAATGTGTGATGCATTGAACGAGTTGTTTGCTGAAAAAATGGAAAAATCAAAACAGGAGTGGAAGGCGGAAGCGAAAGCGGAAGGAAAAGCGGAAGGAAAAGCGGAAGGAATCGCAGAGGCGATTCTGGCATTCCTTGACCATCTGGGGGATGTGCCGGCTGGTTTGAGAAGACATGTGCTGTCCCAGAAGAATCTTGAAGTATTGAATAAATGGTTTGAGATAGCAATAAAGTCAGATACAGTAAGGACTTTCCGGCAGAATACCGGATTATGACGGATACTTTTGCACGCCTTCCTGAATCCGGGAACCCACTGCATCATATTGCCGTCGATGATAAAAACAGCCCTGCCGCATTGGCAAGGCTGTTTTCATATGGTCAATGACGTCCCCCGGCAAGCGGCAATGCGTCAATATAAAAACTCCAGGAATGTCTTGAGTGCCATGGCCTGGTTGGAAGGATGGTACGCAAAGCCGATGGTCCTTCTGTGGATGGGGATGTCCAGGGGAATCTCCACCAGGGAGCCGTTGTCCAGTTCCTTTTGCACCAGTTCCTTGATGACGCAGCCGATTCCAAGGCCGATTTTCGCGAACTCAATCAAAAGGTCCATGGTGGTCACTTCCAGGACCTGGCGCGGCAGTATGTTGTTATCCGACATGTACTCATCCACATGGTGGCGGGTCATGTTGCTGGTGTCCAGGAGCATGATGTTGCCGGTCTCAAAAATATTGGTATCCCTGCCTTCCCTTAGATACAGGTTTTCAAGGTAGGACGGGGTGGTGACAAAGATATCCTGTATGTCCATTACAGGTATGAACGCAAGGTCCCTGCGCACCGAAGGCTCTGCAACCAATCCCAGGTCAATCTTCTGCTGTTCCAGGTGGGTCAGGGTCAGGGCCGTGGACTGGCTCTCAATGGTTACCTTCATGTGCGGGTATTGGTCGATGAAGGTTTTCAGGTAAGGGAGCAGGATATATTTGCACAGGGTATTGCTGACGCCGATGCGCAGATGGCCGATATCAAATTCCTGGATCCGCTTAAGCTCCATTTCCCCGCGGTCCAGGGCATCAAATGCCTCCCTGGTATGTTCAAACAGGATTTCCCCCTCCGCTGTAAGCTGTACGCCTCTGGAACTGCGGGTGAAAAGGGACAGCCCCAGGCTGTCCTCCAGCTTGCTGATGGCCTTGCTGATGGCTGGCTGGCTGATATAGAGTTCCTTGGCAGCCTTGGAAATATTCCCGGCTTTTGCCACCTCGTAGAATATCTTGTATTGTGACAGGTTCTGCTCCATGATTGTCCTCCCTGCAATATAACATTTTTTCATATGAAAATGTGTACTGTATAACTTTCATTATAACAACACATGTCCTGAAATGTAAAGTACGGAAGGGGATGATTTTCAAGGATTTTAAAAAATGTAATTTTCCTTTTTCGGTTCACCTTCCCTGTTTTCCATAATATACTTATAATATATCCTCCTGGATGAAAAACTGCAGCCGTACCGGCATAGGAATGGTCCTGCAGGATGGATGGCGGATTTACCTGCCGGGGGCAGGAGGAAGGAATGTCCCGGCCAATTCGATGAATGCATTCATTTCACGGGTCACCCATTTATCCTTATGGTAGACAATCTGGCGCCAGGTCTGCATGTGGAAATCCTTCACATTAAGGGCCGCCAGGCAGCCGGATTCAATGTCGGAGAGGATGGTAAACCTGGGAAGGAAGGAGACGCCCATATTGGCCCGCAGCAGGTTGATGATGAATTCCGTATTCCCGATTTCGAGGAAAGGGCGGATGGTCATGTCCTGGGCTGCCAGGTATTGCTCCAGTATGAAACGGTAGCTTGCATTTTTCTCAGTCAGGATGAAGGGCTGTCCAATGACCTGGGGCAGGTCCAGGTCCTTCCGGCCGGAAAATGGGTGCTTTACGGAGGATACGAATACAATGTCCTCAGGCTCTTCCAGGACCTTGATCCATTTGTCGTCATACATACGCTTGTCTAGAAAATACACGATGTCAATGGCATTGCTGTTCATCATGTCCAGCAGGGTACCTGGGGAATCGGTGATGATGCTTACGTTAACCCGTGGGTACAGACGGTGGTACTCTTTTAACAGAGGGGGGAAGATGGATGCACAGATGGACTCAATGGTGCCAAGGCACAGGCTTCCGGTCAGTTCCGTGGCTTCCGTCACGGCATCCCTGGCGCATTCCAGATCCCGCATGATGGCGGCCGCATGTTCAAAGAACACAACGCCCTGATGGGTTAAGGTGGTCTGTTTGCCAATGCGGTCAAACAGGTGGACATTCAGCTCTTTCTCCAGCTGCTTGACCTGGATGGTGACAGCGGCCTGGGAATATCCCAGCTGCTTGGCTGCTTTTGAAAAACTTTTTAACTGAGCTACCTGAAGAAATGTTGCAATCTCTCGTAATTCCATAGTATACGTCCTTTTTAAATTGATTTTTCTATAAAAATTTTTAAACTATATCATAAAAACATTAAATTTTACAACCATTTGTTTTTATGGTACATTAAGCTTAATGAGAAATCAATACCAAATAATGACTATTTTCCCAAAAATCAGTCAAAAAAAGAAAGGAATCAAATATCATGGAAAAAGATAATGTAAAGTACAACGCGTATATTCAGATACTGAAGGAGGAACTGCTTCCTGCCATGGGATGTACGGAGCCCATTGCCCTGGCCTATGGCGCTGCATTGGCCAGAAAAGTACTGGGGGATCTGCCGGACAGGGTGGTTATCGGGGCGAGCGGAAGTATCATCAAGAACGTGAAATCCGTGATTGTTCCTAATACAGACCATTTAAAAGGAATCCCGGCCGCGGCGACAGCCGGAATCGTGGCAGGTGACCCGGATAAGGAGCTGGAGGTAATTGCCCAGGTGACACCGGAGCAGATTGCGCAGATGAAGGAATTTATAGGGAATACCGACATTGAGGTGGAACATGTTGACAATGGCATCACCTTTGACATCATCGTGACACTGTATAAAGGAAGTTCCTATGCAAAGGTGCGTATCGCCAATTATCATACCAATGTCGTACTGGTTGAAAAGGACGGGGAGGTTTTAAAACAGATAGAAGTGGCCGGAGAGGACGAGGAGGGCCTGACGGACAGAAGCCTTCTTAATATGGAAGATATCTGGGATTTCATCAACACGGTTGACATTGCGGACATCAAGGAGGTCCTGGACCGTCAGATTTCCTACAACATGGCCATTGCAGAGGAGGGCATCAAGGGGAACTACGGCGCCAACATCGGCAAGGTGCTGCTTGATATGTCAGGCAATGATGTACGCACCAGGGCAAAGGCCATGGCGGCAGCTGGTTCCGACGCCAGGATGAACGGCTGCGAACTGCCGGTCATCATCAATTCAGGCAGCGGGAACCAGGGGATTACGGCATCGGTACCGGTCCTTGTATATGCTGAGGAGCTGAAGGTCACTGAGGAGAAGAAATACAGGGCGCTGGCTCTGTCTAACCTTACTGCCATTCATCAGAAAACGCCAATCGGAAGATTATCCGCATATTGCGGCGCGGTCAGCGCAGGGGCAGGGGCAGGAGCAGGAATTGCTTATCTGTGCGGCGGAAGCTACAAGGAAATCGTACATACGGTTGTCAATGCCCTTGCCATTGTATCCGGCATTGTCTGTGACGGTGCAAAGGCGTCCTGCGCAGCCAAGATTGCTTCGGCGGTTGATGCAGGGATCCTGGGCTATAACATGTATATCCGCGGTCAGCAGTTCTATGGAGGAGACGGCATCGTGACAAAGGGTGTGGAGGAAACACTTAAGAATGTTGGCAGGCTTGGAAAGGAAGGAATGAAGGAGACCAACGAGGAGATAATTAAAATCATGATTGGAGATTAGGTATGAAAAAAATAACAGGTAGTTTACCGTTCCGATTACTGTTGGGTGTTATCCTCGGTATCATCGTCGGACAGATTTGCGGCGATGGTCTTATGCACGTCATTGTAACAGTTAAGTACATATTGAATCAGATTATTGTATTCTGTGTTCCGTTAATCATTATTGGTTTCATTGCCCCTTCGATTACAAGGCTGGGCAATAACGCATCAAAAATGCTTGGGGTTGCTGTTACGCTTGCATATGTCTCGTCAATCGGTGCTGCGCTGTTTGCCATGATGGCAGGCTATTTCCTGATTCCTCATCTGTCCATTATTTCTGAGGTGGAGGAACTTAAGAAACTGCCTGACATCGTGTTCCAGCTGGATATTCCCCAGATCATGCCGGTCATGAGCGCCCTTGTGTTTTCCCTGCTTCTTGGTCTGGCGGCTACATGGACCAAGGCAGAGGTAATCACGGATGTCCTGGAGGAGTTCCAGCAGATTGTTCTTTCCATTGTGACAAAAGTAGTCATTCCGTTGCTTCCTGTTTTTATTGCATTTACATTCTGCGCCTTATCATATGAAGGCACCATTACAAAACAGCTGCCTGTATTTTTAAAGGTGGTAATCATTGTCATGATTGGACATTTCATCTGGATGACCCTGCTTTATGTGATTGCCGGTATCTATTCAGGAGCGAATCCCCTGGATGTCATCCGGAACTACGGACCGGCCTATATCACTGCGGTAGGTACCATGTCTTCCGCAGCCACCCTTGCGGTCGCCCTGCGCTGTGCCAAGAAGTCACAGCCGCCCCTGCGGGATGATATGGTGGATTTCGGCATTCCACTGTTTGCCAATATCCATCTGTGCGGATCTGTGCTGACGGAAGTATTCTTTGTCATGACGGTGAACAAGATACTCTACGGTTTCATCCCCTCCATGGGGACCATGGTTTTATTCTGTGCACTCTTAGGCATATTTGCCATTGGAGCGCCCGGTGTGCCAGGAGGCACGGTAATGGCGTCCCTGGGGCTGATAATAGGTGTCCTTGGATTTGATGAGTCGGGCACGGCATTGATGTTAACTATTTTCGCCCTCCAGGACAGCTTCGGGACCGCATGCAACGTGACTGGCGACGGCGCCCTGACCATGATCCTTACCGGATTTGCGCAGAAACATGGGATTAAGAGACAGAAGCTTGAGAGTGGTCTGTGACTGGGGCCGGATGGGCTGCCAGTGGTCTATAGGATGTTCAAGGGTTGTTCTCCTTCCTGTGCCCAAAGGCCGTTTTATCCACGGGGATTGACAGCCTGGGGGAATATGTAGTAAGATGGAAAAAACAGGCTTCTGCGCTGGCAGGTATCCCTTACAGCAAAGCAGCCCGCGCGGATATTCCCAAAACAGGATACCGCGGACAGACGGGAACAGAATATGTGTTGACTGACCTGAAGCAGGGCTGAGAGGGAAGGCGGGTACACTTGAACGTAATTGTCAGGATACGCCTGTTTTGGCGTATCCTGTTTTATGTTTTGGGATATTTTATGTTTTGGGATATTTTGGGTTTTGGGACATGATGCAGAACACGGACAGGAGGAACAGATACATATGGGAATGAATGACACACCTTCATCAGAACGGGTCCATATCGGATTTTTTGGAAGGAGGAATGCCGGAAAGTCCAGCGTGCTCAATGCTGTCACAGGCCAGGACCTGGCCGTGGTATCCGGGGTAAAGGGAACCACCACGGATCCTGTGCATAAGGCCATGGAGCTTCTTCCCCTGGGCCCGGTGGTGATGATTGACACCCCTGGAATTGATGATGAGGGGGAACTGGGCGGCCTGCGTGTGAAAAAGAGCTACCAGGTGCTCAATAAGACGGATGTGGCGGTCCTGGTGGTGGACCATGGCCAAGGTATGGCGGCTGAGGACCGGGCGCTTCTTAAGAGGATACAGGAAAAGCATATACCGTGTGTGATTGCCTGCAATAAGGCGGACCTGGATGATCCGGCTGAGGATCCGTGTAATCCGGAAAAGCAGGTGGAAGCAGGCGGGGAACCGCAGGAACCATATCCGGCTTCCCTTCCCGTAATCAAGGTCAGCGCCCTTACCGGACAGGGCATTGATGAACTCAAGGAATGTCTGGCGGACCTGGGAAAGGTACAGGAGAGCGGGCGCAGGATCGTGGGGGATCTGCTGGAGCCATCGGATTTTGTCGTCCTGGTGGTGCCTATTGATAAGGCTGCGCCCAAGGGACGCCTTATCCTTCCGCAGCAGCAGACCATACGGGATATCCTGGAAGCGGATGCGGCCTCCATTGTACTGAAGGAGGATGAACTGGCAAAGGCGCTGCCGGCGCTGGGAAAGAAACCGAAGATGGTCATCACGGACAGCCAGGTATTTGGACGGGTGGCAAAGGATACGCCGGAGGATATCCTGCTGACATCATTTTCCATCCTGTTTGCAAGGTATAAGGGAAATCTGGCGCCCTTGGTAAAGGGGGCGGCGGCCTTAGGGGGTATCGCCGCGGGCGATAAAATCCTGATTTCGGAGGGGTGTACCCACCACAGGCAGTGCAATGATATCGGAACCGTGAAACTGCCTGGCTGGATCTTGCAGTATACCGGCGTGGAACCGGAGTTCCATTTTACATCCGGAACAGGGTTTCCCGATGATTTAAGCGGGTACAGCCTCATTGTCCATTGCGGCGGATGCATGCTTAATGAAAGGGAGATGAAGTACAGGATGGAGTGTGCGAGGGACCAG